>CZQE01000036.1_pt1 | contig 11163 bp, 10 predicted proteins | sample 734431 | NCBI WGS metagenome assembly CZQE01 (sample SAMEA3597869, study PRJEB11362) | hydrothermal vent metagenome | biome: marine hydrothermal vent biome; feature: marine hydrothermal vent; material: ocean water | place: Atlantic Ocean | collected 2010-09-19/2010-10-04
TTTAGCATCAGCGACATACCGCGCGCGGATTGCAGCATCATCGCCAGCACCGGACAGGCAGCGGGGGCGATGATGGCCACACGCTATCGGATCAGCTTCGCCGCCAGGACGAAACTGGGACCGATGATCATGGTATTGCCGGTGCCGCGCATCGACCTTGCCACTGGTCGGCGCAGCAGCGTCGTATCCGCAGGTCTTCGCGGCGGACGCCTTGGAAGCACCGACCAAGACGACGCAGTCATCCCCGGCCCACGACAGCGGACGCACGCGCATATGATATTCCCCCGGCAGAGCGAAAGCGTGCGACAGGCGCTTTCTCCAGCACGTCAATCGTGCTGTGAAGCTATCGCAGCGTCAACCGAAACCGGCCGCATCATATCCATTATGGTGAAAACAGGCACGCAGCATATGTGCGGCCCGGCATAGCCGGCAACTCGCCCTCAATCGATCCGGTGATATTCCCTAACCGCAGCGGTACACGCGGCCGATCACAGTGACGTGGAATCGATGCCTTTAAGAAACGCCCTCAATACGAGGGAAGGCGAATCAGAAGCTGATCTCGTCCGACATGCTGAGCGACGCGAGCGTCATGCGTGCCAGCGGCTGCTGCGTATCGGTGTCGACCGAGTCGTTGTCCGCCGCGCGATCCGAATAGATGAAACCCTTGGTCGGATAGGAGCTGGTGCCGAGGCCGCCATTGGGGCCGTACCACACCTTGACCATGCTCCAGTCGCCGGCTTCCGACACGTCGACCGCGCGGACGTTGCGCTCGATGCCGCCGCGGCGCGACCAGTTGGCATGGGTCAGCAGCACTTCGCGGTCGCTGACGACCTCGCTCACCATCGCGACATGGCCGAGGCGCATCCTGCCGGTCGAGGCGAACGCGAGGACGGCGCCAACCTTCGGTGCATGGCCGCGAGCATAGTGGCCGGCAGCCTGGCTCCACCAGGTATTGGCGTTGCCGTGGATTTCGATGCCGGAAATGGTGCGGGCATAAGGGGCGCACTGCCAGAACTGCGCCATCGCCGGGGTCGTCGCCATCAGGCTGCACGAAACTACCAGCGCAAAACGCGCTGCAAACGCCCGGAAATTCATGTGGCCCCCTCAGGTCCCGCTAACTTCGTGAGCCTCTAAAAGCAGGTCGCGCCGGGATGGGGAACCCCGGCGACCCGACGAATGGAACCTTTTAGGACGAACCGTGTTTACCGGGCGATGACTGCCTTTCGCCGCACGCCGATTGGCGCGTGTCGGGCAATGCGCCCTCGCCAATTCGCTGCATGACGGCTAGAATCGCCCCATGAAATCTCTCGCCCCGGCCCTGTGCCTGCTCCTGCTCGCCTGTTCGGACCGGAGCGGCACCGGCGGTAATGACGACGTCTTGCTGAACGCAAACGAAACGCCGGTCGCGCTGCGCCCCGGAACTGTGCCGGTGCGGATCGGCGAAGGCGGCCCCGCCTTCCTGGCCTGCAACAGCATCGGGCGGGTCACGAACCTGTCGCCCTCGGGCGAAACCTATCTGCCTGTGCACGCGGCGCCCTTCGCCGAGGCTGACGAGGTGATGCGGCTCGACGCGGGGGCGCAGCTCCGCGTCTGCACCCGCTCGATCGACCAGCGCTGGATGGGCGTCGTCATCGCGCCACCCGAGGCGCCCGACACCGATTGCGGCGTATCCGCGCCCGTCGCGTCGCCGCGCGCTTATGCGGGGCCATGCAAATCGGGCTGGGTATCGAGCGCCTTCATCCGCCTGATCGCCGGATAAACGCCGGCGCTCTCACAGCGCGTGCGGCGCGCCTTCGCGTTCAGCCGCCGCCAAGCTCAGCGCCAGCCGCTCCTCATGCTCAGCCCGCCCGAACGGGAAACGCGCATAACAAAGGCCCGCGAGGCCGTAGAACAGCAGCTCGAGGCAGACGAACACGATGGTCAGGCGGTCGATCGTCGCAGCCGGCACCAGCCCGGGCTTGGCCGCTGCGGGGAACGCTGCGAACGCAAGGACCGCACCAGCCATGAAGATGCCCAGCCCGCCGACCATCTTCTGCACGAAGAAGCCGCCGGCAAAGAACACGCCTTCGGATCTCTGGCCGGTACGCGTCTCCGATTCCTCGACCACGTCGGCCAGCATCGCCGAGCCGAGGATGAACGCACCCACGCTGCACGCCGTGTTGACCATGAAGATCGCCAGCAGGACCGGCAGCATCGCCGGCGACCCAGGCTCCGGGAACAGCCCGAGCAGCCGCAGGATATAGGGCGAGACGAGCAGGATCGCGCTGACGAACGACAGGACCATGCCGACGCGCGGCTTGTTGGCGCCCTTGGTCAGCATCGGCGCCAGGATGAAGGAGCCCACCGCGCCAAGCAGCAGCGCGGCCGACAGCCATTGATAGTCCGCCCCCTCGAACCGCCAGACATAGCTGTAGAGATAATTGGACAAGGCGAAGGAAACGCCCTGCGCGGTGTAGGCGAACACGCCCGCCGCCATCAGGATCAGGAACGCCTTGTTCGACACGGTCGCGCGGAACTGGGCGAAATGCGCGGCGAAGCTCGCGGTCGATTTCGGCACCCTGGGCAGATGCTCGATCTCATGGTGGAGGCCGATCGACGAGACGATGATCGACAGCGCCATGACGATCGCGGCGAACAGCGCCATGCGTGAATAGCCGTCGGCATTCTGCAGGCCGACCGGATGAGTCGCGTCCGGCACCAGGAACACGGCATAGGCAAGCGACAGCATCGCCAGCCCGCCGCCCCAGCCGAACAGATAGCGATAGGAGAAGAGCCGGGTCCGCTCGTCATAATCGGAGCTCAGTTCGGGCCCGAGCGCCGAGGAGGGTATCTCGAACGCCGACAGCGCGATCCGCACCAGCAGCGCGCTGCCGAACACGTAGAACAGGGTCGCCGTCTCCGACCAGGCCGGCGGGTTCCACAGCAGCAGCCAGCCGATCGCGACCGGCAGGGCGGAGGCATACATCCAAGGATGCCGCCGTCCCCAGCGGCTGCGCGTGTGATCGGAGAAATAGCCCACCGCCGGGTCGACGAACGCCTCGACCACCAGCGCACACATGATCGCGATGCCGACGGTGCTGGCCGGCAGGCCGACCACCTGGTTGTAGAACAGCAGCAGGAAGGTCGCGAAGCCATTGTCCTTCACGCCGTACGCGATCGATCCGATCCCGAACGACAACCGGCTGCGCAGGCCGAGCGTGCGCGGCGGCGGCGCGGCGATGGGAGCTCCGGCGAGGCCTGAGCTCAAGACGCGAACTGCTCGAGCGCGGCGAACATCGACGGCGCTTCCGCATCCCAGCTATGCCGCGGGCCGATCGTCATGCCGCCGTCGACGGTGATGTGCGTGCCGGTGACGAAGCTTGCGTCGTCGCTCGCCAGATAGGCGACCGCTGCCGCAATGTCCTCGGCCCTTCCGGAGCGCTGCAAGGGCTGGGCATGCGCTGCGATGCCCCGGATCATCCCATTGGCCATGTCGCGTTTGTCGCCCTCTATGCCCAGGGCCGCGGTGAAGATGTTCGTCGTGATGAAGCCCGGGCAGACGGCGTTTACCCGGATATTGTGACGGGACAGATCGGCGGCAGCCATCGTCGTCAGATGCAGCACGCCCGCCTTTGCCACCGAATAGGCGGTCGGGGCGGCGCCGGTCTGCAGCGCGGCGATCGAGGCGGTGTTGACGATCGCCCCGCCACCCCGCGCGATCATCAGCGGCGCGGCATAGCGGATGCCCATCGCCACCGATCGCAGCAGCAGCGCCTGGGTACGATCCCAGTCCTCGGCCGAGATCTCCCCGATCGGGTCGCGCGATCCTCCCGCGCCGGCATTGTTGAACACGATATCGAGCCCGCCCGCCGCATCGGCCGCCGCCATCAGCGCAGCAATATCCTCGACCTTCGTCACGTCGGTGCGCCGGAAATGGATTCGCCCGTTCGACGTCGCGGCCACATCCTGCCCGCCAGCCTCGTCGATGTCGCCGATCCACACCTCGGCGCCCTCTTCAACCAGCCGCAACGCCGTCGCGCGACCAATTCCCGAGGCGCCGCCGGTCACCACGGCGCGCTTGCCTGCAAAACGCATCATCTTTCCTGCATCCTTGTTTTGGTCAGCATAGTATGGGGTTCAGCCCGGTCAATGCAGGCTTTTTGAATTTTGGGTTTGCGGGAAAGCTTGCGGCACGGCCTGCCCTTCACTACCAACCGTCACCCCGGACTTGTTCCGGGGGCCACCCCGTGTGCGCTTGCGCCCGTGGAACGGTGGATGACGATGTGGAGAGCGCAGTGGCCCTTGATCCCGAAACCTTCGACGCACTGATCGACACGGTCCGCCGCTTCGTCACCGAACGCCTCCGCCCGCTCGAAGGCGCGGTCGAGGAGGCTGACGCGATCCCCGCCGACATCATCCGCGAGATGCGCGAGCTGGGCCTGTTCGGCCTGTCGATCGCCGAGGAATATGGCGGCCTCGGCCTCACCATGAGCGAGGAGGTGCGCGTCGCGATCGAGTTCGGCCGCACCACCCCGGCGTTCCGCTCGACCTTCGGCACCAATGTCGGCATCGGCAGCCAGGGCTTGGTGATGGCCGGCTCGGACGAGCAGAAGGCGCAGTGGCTGCCCCGCATCGCCAGCGGCGAGGTCGTCACCAGCTTCGCGCTGACTGAACCCGATGTCGGCAGCGATTCCGGGAGCGTGAAGACCCGCGCGGTCAGGGCCAGGGATTCAAACGGGGTCGACGTCTATCGCCTCACCGGCACGAAGCGCTTCATCACCAATGCCGACAAGGCTGACCTGTTCACCGTTATGGCGCGTACCGGCACGGAAGCCGGGGGCAAGGGCGTCTCCGCCTTCCTCGTGCCGCGCGACCTGCCGGGCCTGTCGATCGGCGAGCCGGAAAAGAAGATGGGCCAGAAGGGCGCGAAGGTGGCCGATGTGATCTTCGACGACGTGCCCGTCCCCGCCGCCAACCGGCTCGGCGCCGAGGGCGAGGGCTTCAAGATCGCGATGCGCGTGCTCGATCGCGGGCGGCTGCACATCGCCGCGGTCTGCGTCGGCGTGGCCGAGCGGCTGATCGCCGACGCGGTCGCCTATGCCAGCGACCGCAAGCAGTTCGGCAAGCCGATCGCCGAGCATCAGCTGATCCAGGGCATGATCGCCGATTCCAAGACCGAGGCCCTCGCCGCCCGCGCGCTGGTGCTTGAGACGGCCGGTGCCAAGGATGCGGGCAAGGACGTGGTGATGGAATCGGCCGCAGCCAAATATTTCGCCAGCGAGATGGTCGGCCGCGTCGCCGACCGGGCGGTGCAGATCTTCGGCGGCGCCGGCTACATCGCCGATTACGGCATCGAACGCCTCTACCGCGACGTGCGCCTGTTCCGCATCTACGAGGGAACCAGCCAGATCCAGCAACTCATCATCGCCCGCGAGACGATCAGGCGCGGGGGATAGGGATTCCCCTCCCGCGTGCGGGAGGGGCTAGGGGTGGGCGCCCGGCTTCGGCAGGCGCCCCGCAAATGGATAACGGGGCCCACCCCCGGCCCCTCCCGCAAGCGGGAGGGGAGAAGAAGGAGAACCTATGGACACGACCAACCTCTTCCGCCTCGACGGCCGCACCGCGCTCGTCACCGGCGGCTCGCGCGGCATCGGCAAGATGATCGCCGCCGGCTTCATCGCCCAAGGCGCGACCGTCTACATCTCCTCGCGCAAGGCCGATGCCTGTTTCGAGGCAGCGAAGGAACTGGGCGAGAAGTGCATCCCGCTTCCCCAGGACGTCTCCACCGTCGCCGGCTGCAAGGCGCTCGCCGCGCAGCTCGCCGAACACACCGACAGGCTCGACATCCTGGTCAACAATGCCGGCGCCGCCTGGGGCGAGCCGTTCGAGGACTTCCCGGAAAAAGGCTGGGACAAGGTGATGGACCTCAACGTGAAGTCGCCCTTCTTCCTCACCCAGGCACTCCACCCGGCGCTGAAGGCCGCCGCCAGCCATGCCCGTCCGGCCAAGGTGATCAACATCACCTCGATCGACGGCCAGCGGCTCAATCCGTGGGAAACCTACAGCTATCACGCCTCGAAATCGGCGCTGATCTACCTGACCAAGCGCATGGCGGCCCGGCTGATCACCGATTCGATCAACGTCACCTCGATCGCGCCCGGCGCATTCGCCAGCGAGATGAACAAGGCGGCGCGCGACCATGGCGAGGCGATCGCCAAGGGCATTCCGGCGAAGCGGATCGGCGTCGACGAAGACATGGCCGGCGCGGCGATCTATCTCGCCAGCCGGGCCGGTGACTATGTGGTGGGGGATACGATCACGGTCGACGGCGGCCTGGTGAACGCAGCGCTCGGGACATCGATCGACGCGTGAACCTTAAAGCCCCTCCCCTGCAGGGGAGGGGCTTTTTTGGATTACCGCGCGATCCCGCCCGCCGCGAGCACCGCCAGCGTCACCAGCTCGCTCGCCGTGCTCGTCATCGGCGCGATCTGCACTGACTTCTCCATGCCGACCAGCATCGGCCCGATCACCGAATCCCCGCCGAGCTCGCGCAGCAGCTTGGCCGAGATGTTCGCGCTCTGCAGCCCGGGCATGATCAGCACGTTCGCCGGCCCGGAAAGCCGCGCGAACGGATAGTTGGCGAGTTGCCTCGGGTTCAGCGCGACGTCGGGTGCCATCTCCCCCTCATATTCGAAGCCGACCTTGCGCTCGTCCAGCACCTGCACCGCGGCCCGCAGATTCTCCAGCCAGCGCCCCTCGGGGTTGCCGAAGGTCGAATAGCTCAGGAACGCCACGCGCGGCTCATGCCCCATGCGCCGCGCGACCAGCGCGGTCTGCTCGGCGATATCGGCAAGCTCCTCGGCGGTGGGCCGTTCGTTGATCGTCGTGTCGGCCATGAACACGGTGTGGGTCTGCCCCACCATCAGATGGATGCCGAAGGGCGTGCGGCCGACCTCGGGGTCGATCACCTTGCGCACCTCGCGCATGGTGTGCGCATAAGTACGGGTGATGCCGGTGATCATCGCATCGGCCTCGCCAAGCTGGAGCAGTACCGCGCCGAAGATGTTGCGGTCCTGGTTGATCATCCGCTCGACGTCGCGGTGCAGATAGCCGCGCCGCTGAAGCCGCTTGTACAGGAAGTCGACCATCTTCGGCACCAGCGGCGAGTTGCGGCTGTTGTGCAGCTCGTAGCTCTCCGGATCGCTGACGCCCAGCGCCTTCAGCCGCTCATACACGTCGTCGCGCCCGACCAGCACCGGCGTGCCATATCCGCCGTCCTTGAACGCGATCGCCGCGCGCAGCACGACTTCTTCCTCGCCCTCGGCGAACAGCACCCGCTTGGGATGCGCCCGCGCGCCTTCATAAGCGAGGCTGAGCACCGAGGTGGTCGGGTTCATCCGCGCGCGCAGCGACTGGCGGTAAGCCTCCATGTCGAGGATCGGCTTGGTCGCGACGCCCGAATCCATCGCCGCCCTGGCGACGGCGGCGGGCACGATCTCCATCAGCCGCGGATCGAACGGCGCCGGGATGATGTAATCGGGGCCGAAGGTGTGGCGCACGCCATAGGCGACCGCCACTTCCTCGGGCACCTGCTGGCGCGCCAGCGCGGCCAGCGCCTCGGCGGCGGCGACCTTCATCTCGTCGTTGATCGTCGTCGCGCGCACGTCGAGCGCGCCGCGGAAGATGAACGGGAAGCCGAGCACATTGTTGACCTGGTTCGGATAGTCCGACCGGCCGGTGGCGATGATCACGTCGGGCCGCGCGCGCTTCGCCTCGGGCGGCGAAATCTCGGGATCGGGATTGGCCATGGCGAAGACGATCGGCTTGGCCGCCATCTTCATCAGCAGCTCGGCGGGCAGCGCCCCGGCGGCGGACAGGCCCATGAACACGTCGGCGCCGTCGAGCGCCTCGGCCAGCGTGCGCTTGTCGGTCTTCACCGCATGCGCCGACTTCCACTGGTTCATGTCGTCGGTGCGGCCCTGGAAGACAACGCCGGTGCGGTCGCACATCAGCAACTGGTCGTGCGGCAGGCCCATCGCCTTGATCAGTTCGGCGCAGGCGATCGCGGCGGCACCGGCGCCGTTCATCACGACCGTCGTGTCCTTGATGTCGCGGCCCGTCAGGTGGAGCGCGTTGATCAGGCCCGCGGCGGCGATGATCGCGGTGCCGTGCTGGTCGTCATGGAACACCGGGATGTTCATCCGCTCGCGCAGCGTCTGCTCGATCACGAAGCATTCCGGGGACTTGATGTCCTCCAGGTTGATGCCACCGAAGCTCGGCTCCATCAGCTCGATCGCGTCGATCAGCCGGTCGACATCCTCGGTCTTCAGCTCGATGTCGATCGCGTCGACATCGGCGAAGCGCTTGAACAGAACCGCCTTGCCTTCCATCACCGGCTTGGAGGCGAGCGCGCCGAGATTGCCCATGCCCAGGATCGCGGTCCCGTTGGAGATCACCGCGACCAGATTGCCCTTGGCGGTATAGTCATATGCAGTGGCGGGATCGTCATAGATCGCCTGCACCGGCACGGCGACGCCCGGGGAATAGACCAGCGCCAGGTCGCGCTGGGTCGCCATCGGCTTGGACGCGATGATCTCGATCTTGCCCGGCCGGCCTTCCGAATGGAACAGCAGCGCCTCGCGTTCGGAAAACTGGACGTTCGATTCCTCGGCCATGCATCTCTCGCTTTCGTCGTCGCCATCACGCGGGCGCGAATCCTATAGGATCAATGCCTTTAGAGACAAGTTGACCCTACGTCACCCCGGACCCGTTCCGGGGCCAACCCTGCCGCGCATGCTGGTTCCCGGCTCTTGCGGCAAGGTGCAGGCCGGGACAACCCTGTCAGTGGCAAAAAGTAACCACCGATACGACGATAGCGATTCCTACCTTACCGCAAGCGGCTCCGTGTGCCGTAGCTGATCGCAGCCGATGATCGCGCTTGCCGCTGCCAGCGGGTTGGCCCCGGCGCAATACGGGCGGCTTTGCGTCGAAGCTCCCCGCCCGGCCTCAAAAAAAAGCGTGGACGGCACATGCCGCCCACGCCCCTTTCCGTGCTTCGCAACAGAGTTCAGACCAGATTGATCTCGACTGCGATATTGCCGCGCGTCGCCTTGGAATAAGGGCAATGCTGGTGCGCCCCGTCGACCAGCGCCCGGGCAACATCCCGCTCGACGCCGGGCAGGCTGACATTCAGCCGCGTCTGGAGGAAATAGCCGCTCGAATCGTTCGCCAGGTCGACCTCCGCATCGACCGCCAGATCGGCCGGCAGGGCGACCTTCAGTTCGCGCGCCACCAGCCCCATCGCGCCGATGAAGCAGGCCGACCAGCCCGCTGCGAACAGCTGTTCCGGGTTGGTGCCGCCGCCGGACGTGCCGGGCGAGGAAAGCTTGATGTCGAGCCGGCCGTCGTTGCTCTGCGCTGCGCCGTCACGGCCGCCGGTGGTGTGAGTCTTGCCAGTGTAGAGGATCTTGGTCTCGGACATGCTCTGGCTCCTTCGCAAAATTGATCGTATCCGCTTCAATCGGATACGATCTAAATAGACTTGCGGGAGACCGAGTCAACCCCCTTCCGATTTAATCGCATCCGATCTATATTGGTGGAACGTCCGGCACCTACGCCGCCGTCAAGGAACCGCCATGACCGCCGCCGCTCCCGTCGACCTGTCGACCCTCAGATTATCCGACTTTCTGTGCTTCTCGATCTACTCGGCCAATCTGGCGTTCGGGCGGGCCTACAAGCCGCTGCTCGAGGAATTCGGCCTCACCTACACTCAATATATCGTGATCGTGGCGCTGTCGGAGGAGGACGGCCAGACGGTCGGTCGCCTGGGCGAGAAGCTGTTCCTCGAATCCAACACGCTCACCCCGATCCTCAAGAAGCTCGAGGCGCTTGGTTATCTGAGCCGCCGGCGTGACCCGGCTGACGAACGGCAGGTGCTGCTCAGCCTCACCGCGGCCGGGCGCGACCTGCATGAAAGGAGCCTGTGCGTGAACCTGGTCGAGGCGACCGGCCTCACCGCGGAGGAATTCCCGATCCTGCGAAAGGCGGTCGGCAGACTGCGCGACAATCTGCTCGACGCCACCCACCCCGGCGCGTGACCCCGCCGGGCGCGATCAGAGGCGGGTTGGCGGCGATGGCGGCCGCTCGATCGCGGTCACGGTCAGCTGCTGAACGCAGCCGCCTTGCGCGGTCACCCGCACCCCGCGCAGCTCGACCGTCACGGGCGGCCCGTCTGTCACGCTCACCTTGAGCCGCTGCGCCTGCGCAGGCGTCAGCGTCACCTTGGTCGCGAGGCCGGTCAGCAGCAACGGGATCGCCCGCTCGACATCGGCCGGATCGCCGCAGGTCTTGCCGGCCCCGGAGGCAAGGCCGACCTGCCTGATCCAGCCGTCCGGCAACCGGTAGAGCTTCGCCTCGCCCCGGTCGTCGCTGGTCGAGATGATCGTCCCGCCCGTGGCGGTATCCGGCACCATGTCGTTCCGCGTCGGCTTGGCCCAGGGCGCGCCGAGCCCGGCGATGGTCGCCTGGACGCCCGGTATGGTCTGGTCGAAGCTCGGCTTGGGCGGCGGCCCGGCCGGCGCTTCCTGCCGCTCGGGCTCGGACCCGCAGGCCGCCAGCATCAGCAAGGCGGCAAGCCCGCCGGTCGGCCGCAAGCTGCTCAAATATTTCCTCCGCGTTCGCATCCATCCGCCCGATAGCACGCACGCTCCACCAAAGACGAGCCGCGATCGAAGCAGCGGCGCAGCGCGCGGCTGTGCTCCGTCTCGCATCAACGCGATCGATCAAACTCCGTTTTCATTCCCGCACGGACCACAGACAGGCGGGCCCCGCTCGTCCCGCCAGTCGGCGCGTCAGCGGCAGATTCGCACCCGGTACCCGTAACGCCACTCGATCCAGCACTGCGGTCCATACCAACCATAGCCGCCGCGCCAGCGATAAGGCCGGTACGGCCGATAGCGCGGCCCGTCCCAGCCACCACGATAGCCGCGCCAGCCCCGGTCCCAGCCGCGGCCGCCACCTCGGCCATAGTCGCCGCGGCCACCGTGATCGTGCCAGCCACCGCCACCGTGACCGCCCCATCGCTGCGCATCCGCGCTGGTACTGATAGTGAGTGAGGCAACCGCCAGCCCGGTTGCGGCAAAGACGTGTGAGATCTTCATCGTCTGGTCCTTCCTGTCCGTCGAA
>CZQE01000338.1_pt1 | contig 11094 bp, 15 predicted proteins | sample 734431 | NCBI WGS metagenome assembly CZQE01 (sample SAMEA3597869, study PRJEB11362) | hydrothermal vent metagenome | biome: marine hydrothermal vent biome; feature: marine hydrothermal vent; material: ocean water | place: Atlantic Ocean | collected 2010-09-19/2010-10-04
AAGTACGCGGCGGTGCACCTCACTTCTATCGCGTAAGGGCAGGCTGCAAGCCTGATCCCGAGGCGAGAAGATCAAGACCCGGCATGCTTTAGGGCATGCCGGGTTTTTCTTTGCTGCCGGCCCGAAATCGAACGCGCACAATGTCCGCTATGTAGTGGACGTTGAAGAGGCCGGTTCATGCGTCGTCTGTTTGTTGTCTTGCTCGCGCTCGCGCTGGCAGCTCCCGCCATGGCCGCGCCCGCGCCGCGCCTGGCGATCTCCAGCTTCGACCAACTCGCGAAGCCCCTGCCGTTTCCCTATGATGAACAGGCCAATGCGCAGGCGGTGGTCGCCACCGCAAAGGCGCGTGCGAAGGCCCGCCACAAGCTGCTGCTGATCGATCTGGGGGGCAATTGGTGCCTCGATTGCAGGCTGCTCGCCGGGACGATGGACCTCCCCCAGCTCAGCAAGTTCATTGCCGCCAATTATGAGGTGGCGATCGTCGATGTCGGCCGATTCGACAAGAATCTCGATATTCCGGCACGGTACGGCATCAAGGGGCGTATGGAAGGCGTGCCGAGCGTGCTGATCGTCGATCCGCGCAGCGACCGCCTGATCAACCAGGGCCATACCGCAGCTCTGGCCGATGCGCGCAGCATGACGCCCCAGGCGCTCGCCGACTGGCTGGCGGGCTGGACGAAATGATCAGCCGGCAAGGATAAGGGCGGCACCGCCAAGGATTCCGAATACGCCGATTACCCGTCCGGTGGTCGCGCGTTCCTTCAGGAACAGGACCGAGATCAGCAGAGCAGTGACCATGCCCGTCTCGCGCAGCGCGGCGAGTGGTGCGGTCGGGCCGAGCGAGAAGGCGGTCAGTGCCATTCCATAGGTGAGGATCGAGAGGATGCCGGCGACCGCGCCCGGACGCCATTGTGTCCGCGCCGCAGCGAACATCGCGCCGCGGGAGAGGATACCGAACATCGCGACCACCACCACGCCCATCTGGACGAACAGCCAGACGATATAGCTCGATCCGCTCGGCGCCGCACGCACGCCGATCGCGTCGATCACAGTGTAGCCAGCGATGCATAGTCCGGTCAGGAGCGACCAGCAAAGCGCCGCGCGGCCGAGGTGCCGCCCCGCGACCATCACGAACATCGCCGCGCCGATCAGTGCGATGCCGACGATCTGGCCGGTTGTCGCGCGCTCGCCCAGCAGTCCGATCGTCACGCCTGCGGTGATCAGTGGCGCGATGCCGCGCAGCACCGGATAGACCGCCGAAAGGTCGCCGACCTTATAGGCCCGGACGAGGAAATAGAGGTAGAAGCCGTGGATCACGGCGCTTGCCGCGAGATATTCCCAGGCGCCACGGGGCAGCGGAACCAGGAGGGTGGCGGGCAGGAGGATCAGCGCGCTGGTCCCGTCAGTGACGGCGCGGCCTGCCGCCTTGTCCCGCCCGCCCTTCACGATCGCATTGACCACCGCGTGAATCGACCCGGAGGCGATCATCAGCAGCGTGGCAAGCGTGTAGGACGGCATCGGGTTGGCATGGCCGGCAAGGACTGGCCGGGCAAGAGCGCGGAAGCACGCGATTCGACAATGGGGCTCGCATTGCTGGGCGAATCCGGAGAGTCCTCCGCCTCGTCGAGGTTCTTCAGGTGATCAGCTGCCTCAGCGCCGCCACCGTGTCCGCCTCGGCCGCCGGCTTGTCGGTGCGGATTCGGGCGATGCGGGGGAAGCGCATCGCGACGCCGGATTTATGGCGCTTCGATTCGTGGATCGAATCGAACGCGATCTCCAGCACCAGCGTCTTCTCCACCTCGCGCACCGGGCCGAAGCGGTTGAGCGTGTGGCCGCGCACGAAGCTGTCGAGCATCTTCAGTTCCTCGTCGGTGATGCCCGAATAGGCCTTGCCCACCGGCAGCAGTTCGCCCTGGTCGGTCCAGCAGCCGAAAGTATAGTCGGAATAGAAGGACGAACGGCGGCCGTTGCCGCGCTGGGCGTACATCATCACGCAATCGGCGGTCAGCGGATCGCGTTTCCATTTGTACCAGAGGCCGACCCGCCGGCCGGTGACATAAGGCGAATCGCGGCGCTTGAGCATCACCCCCTCGATCGAGGCGTCGCGCGCACCAGCGCGGATGCCCTCAAGCTCGGTGAAATCGGCGGCGTCGATCACCTCGCTGACATCGAAGCGGCCCGGGTCCAACTGCCGTGCAAAGGCCTCGAGTCGCTGGCGTCGATCCGACCAAGGGCGTTCGCGCAGATCCTCCGCCCCCTCGAACAATATGTCGTAGAGCCGGACGAAGGCGGGGTAATCGGCCAGCATCTTCGCCGAGACGATCTTGCGCCCGAGCCGCTGCTGGAGCGCGTTGAAGCTTGCGGCGCCGCCGCCCTCCTCCAGCGTACCGCCCTGGAAGGTCCCCTTCACCATCAATTCGCCGTCGAGCACGCCGGGGATGGTGAAATTCCGCGCGACTTCGGGAAAGCTGCCGGTGATATCGTCGCCGGCGCGGCTGTAGAGCCGGGTCTCGCCGCCGACATGGACGATCTGGACCCGGATGCCGTCCCATTTCCACTCGGCCGCATAATCGTCGAGGCTGACACGCAGATCAGCGAGCGGGTGGGCGAGCATGAATGGACGGAAGACAGGGGCGTCGGCAGCGGTCGGCTGCCGGCCGCGCCCCTCGGCCCAGGCGAACAGCGCGGCATAGGGTGGCGTGATGCCATGCCACACTTCCTCCACCGCCTCGACGTCGAGGTCGAATGCCTGGGCAAGCGCTGTCTTGGCGAGCCGCGCCGAAACGCCGATGCGCAACGCGCCGGTCGCCATCTTGAGCAGGGCGAAGCGTTCGTCGGCATCGAGCCGGTCGAGCATGCCGGCGAGCGCTGCCGGGGCGTCGGATCGCGACAGCGAGCCAAGCCGCTCGATAACCTGCGCGACCGTGAGCGGTTCGCCTTCGGCCGGGGGCGTTCCCGGGGTGGGCCAGAGCAGGGCGACGGTTTCCGCGCTGTCGCCGACATAGTCGCGGCTCATGCGAAACAGCACGGGATCGACCCGTTCCTCGATCAGCGCCCGGATCATCGCCGGCTTGACCGCGGGCAGATCGAGATCGCCGGTCAGCGCGGCCATCGCCCAGCCGCGATCGGGGTCGGGTGCCGCACGCAGATAGTCCGCGATCAGCTTCAGCTTCGCGTTGCGGGACCGGGTGTAGATCAGCCGGTCGAGAAGGTCGGCAAAGGCACGCATCACGGCTGAACATGGCGTTGCCGTGCGGGTTCCGCCAGCGCGATCGCGCGGCTATGCGGAAACGATGCGCTTCCTGCTCTCTCTTCTCGTCGCCCTGATTGTCGCGTTGGGTGGGGTGATGCTGCTGGCCTTTATCAGCGCCCGCGCCGACCCGATCGTCCGCCGCGCCGATGTGGCACTGCCCGGATGGCCGGCGGGTGCGGCGCCGGTGCGGGTCGTGCTGGTCAGCGACGTGCATATCGGCAGCGCCGCGATGACGCCTGACCGGCTGACCCGGATCGTCGGCCAGATCAATGCGCTGTCTCCAGACCTTGTCGTGCTCGCCGGCGATTTCGTCTTCGGACATGATCCTGCGCCCGCGGCGGAAATGGCGGAGATGCTGGTTGAGCCCCTGTCCGGGCTGCGGGCGCGGCTCGGGGTCGTTGCGACGCTCGGCAATCACGATCACTGGACTCAGCCGGCATTGATCCGTCGCGCGCTCGAGCGGGCGCACATCACCGTGCTGGAGAATCAGGCAGTGGTGCGCGGGCCGCTGGCGGTTGGCGGCGTGGGCGATCTGTTCAGCCACCACGCGGACCTGCGCGCGACAATGGCGGCGGTGGAGGCTCTGCCAGGCGCTCGTGTGATGGTGACCCATTCGCCCGATCTGGCGTCGAGCCTGCCGCCCGATCTCACCTTGCTGCTGGCCGGCCATACGCATTGCGGGCAGGTCGTGCTACCGTTCCTGGGGCCTGTGAGCGAGGTCGCGCAGCCGCGCTATCGATGCGGCATGGTGCGCGAGGGCGGCAGGACGACGGTCGTGACGGGCGGGCTCGGCACCAGCGGCGCGCCGTTTCGCCTCGGCGCACCGCCGGACCTGTGGCTTCTCACCCTGGGTCCGGCGGCGCAGGGGCCCTAGTCGATCGCGTTCCTGATGCCCTTGCCCGCGAGCAGGCCGAGCACCAGCAGCACGACAAAGGCAGCGATCGCGATGAAGAACAGCAGCTTGGCGATGCCGATAAAGGCCCCGCCAAGGCCGCCGAACCCGAGCAGCGCGAGTACCAGTCCGACGACGAGGAAGATGATGGCCCAGCGAATCATGTCACTCTCCTGAGATATGGGAGTGAACGACGCGCCGGGCCGGCTTGTTCCGGGGATCAGCCCTTGCGGCTCGCCTCGAACAGGAACCAGGCGCGCTCCTCGGCCTGGTCGGTCCATTCGTCGAGAATGCCGCTGGTCGCATTGTCCTTGGCGGTGTCGACGATGTCCTTCGCTTCGCGCAGGCTCTCGACCAGCTTCAGATTGTCGTCGCGCAGTTCCGCCAGCATGTCCGCCGCGGAGACGAAGGGCGCGTCATTGTCCTTGATGGTCTGATGGCGCGAGACGTCGCCGATGGAGCGCAGGGTGGTGTTGCCGGTCTTGCGCACGCGCTCGGCGATCGCGTCGGTCGTCGCGAAGATCTGCGCTGCCTGCGCGTCGAGCATCAGGTGGTAATCGTGGAAATGCGGGCCGGAGACGTGCCAGTGGAAATTCTTGGTCTTGAAGTAGATCGCGAACGAATCGGCGAGGATGCCGTTCAGCGCTTCGGCGACCGTCTTCGCGGCGTTGGTCTTGATGTCGGTGGGGGTCTTCAGCGGTGCGGCTGGATCGGCCATGGTGCAGGTCCTCGGGTTGGTTTCGTTGCGATAACGGTTCGATAGCGCAAAGGCTCCGTCATCGCTTCGGGATTTGTCCCGATCACCGCAATCGAGCCGCTAGATAAGACGCAGCGCCGAGAATCCCAGAATCGCGCCGACGACCAGGAACAGGATACCGATCGTGATTCGAATCGCCGCCAGCGGCAGCTTCCTGCGTGCTTCCTCGCCGGCGAGGATCGCGGCCACGTTGACGACGATCGCGCCGATCGTCGCCCCGACCGCGGCCAGTGCGGGTGTCGGGCTGCGGGCAGCGAGAGCAGCGGTGATGAACTGGGTCCGATCGCCGAATCCCAGGATCGCGACGCCGAACAGGCTGGTCAGGAAGGCGCCGATTCGCCAGCCCGACAGGCGGTCGGGCGGCTTGATCGGGAACAGTGCCGATCCTCCGCCGAGGATCAGCGCGACCGCCAGCAGCAATGTCTGGGCGTTCGGCACCATGCGCGGGCCGATGATCGCGCCGCCGATCGCGCCGATCGCGTTGATGATCGCCAGGGCGATGGCGGTGCCCGCGATCACCGCGCCGGGCCGGGCGAATCGGGTCGACAGGATGGCGGTCAGCCACGGGGTCCGGTCGCTCGCCTGCGCGAGGATCGCCGCAACGAAGGCGGCCATCAGCGCATCCATCGGTCGCTTCTAGCTTTGGAGGCGTACTGAGCAGGCGGCGGCGAAGGTCTCGCAGGCAGCGCGGTCGTGCCGGTCGCTCCCCACCGCGTCGCCGAGGATCGAAAGCCAGCCCTGGATCAGCACACCGCGCTCGCCGCGCGCCAGGGCGGATTCGAGCGCCTGAGTCACGGCGACCGCCGGAAACAGGCCGTGGCGATGAGCGATTCGCCGGATCGAATCGATCTCCGTGGCGATGTCGCCGATGCGCTGTCCGCCCGCTCGAGCGCCGATCATGCCGATTCGCGCTGCCAGTTCCGACTGTATCCGATCGATCGAGACCTGTGCCTGTGCCATGTTCTCATCTCCCGCCTGCGCGAGAAAGCTGCGCCCTCTACGGTAAACAGCGCGTTAACTGGCCTCTCAGGGTTGACATAAGGGCGACTCTTCGCCATCGGGCAGCGCTTGAGAGCGGCGGCTTGTTCGCCGCTTTTGCTTTTTCAGCATACAGGATTTCAGGTCATGGCAAAGCCGACCACCGTCAAGATCAAGCTGCTCAGCTCGGCAGACACAGGCTTCTTCTACGTCACGAAGAAGAACCCGCGCACCAAGACCGAGAAGCTCAGCTTCAAGAAGTACGATCCCGTCGTGCGCAAGCATGTCGAGTTCAAGGAAACCAAGATCAAGTGATCTTGCCGGCGGCCTGAGCTGCCGATCGGTCATCCCGGCGCAGGCCGGGATCCAGAGCCGCGAGGGGTGCCTTCGCGGCTTTTTCCGTGCGTGCCTTACAGAAGCGCCGCCACTGCATCGACGAAGCGGACCAGCGAGATCGGCTTCGATACATAGGCGTCGGCCCCCGCGGCGCGGATGCGTTCCTCGTCCTCGCGCCCGGCATAGGCGGTCACCGCCATGATCGGGATCGCCCGCAACGCCAGGTCGGCCTTCAACTGACCGATCAGCTCGAAACCGCTGACATGCGGCAGCTGGATATCCATCACGATCAGGTCGGGCATGAAATCACGGGCGCGCGCCACCGCCTCGCGCCCGTCGCGGACCGGTTCGGCGGCATATTCGTGCGCGCGGAGCAGGTCGCAGAAAAGCTTCAGGTTGAGTTCGTTGTCCTCGACAACGAGCACCTTCTTTGCCACGTCCGCGCATTCCCCACTGTTCCGAATCGCTGATAGGCAATGCGCGCGCCAGAGACAAATCACGATGCCGCCGCGCTTGCGCTGCAGGCGCTTGTCTGGACGCTGGGCGAACCGGCACGGGCTGAGCGGCTGCTGGACACGACGGGGCTCGACCCGGCCGAACTGCGCGCCCGGGCGGCCGATCCGGCCGTGCTGGCGGCGGCGCTCATTTTTCTCGAAGCCTATGAGCCCGACCTTGTCGCCTGCGCCGCGGACCTCCAGGTGAAGCCCGAAGCGATCGTCGCGGCGCGACATGCCCTGGAGTCCGAATGAAACCCCTGCTGATCTGCGATTGCGACGAAGTCCTGCTCCACATGGTCCGTCATTTCGGCGTTTGGTTGGGCGAGACGCACGATATCGAGTTCACCCCCAACGGCGCCGATTTCGCCACGAGCATGAAGCGTCGCGACGGCACCCCCGCGCCGAGCCGCGAGGAGATGTGGGGGATGCTCGACCAGTTCTTCCCCGCCGAGATGGACCGGCAGACGCTGGTGCCGCACGCCCGCGAAGCGCTGGCTGCGCTGGCCGGGACCGCTGACATCGTGATCCTCACCAATCTGGGTGAGACTTGCCGCCAGCCGCGGATCGAGCAGCTGGCGAAGTTCGGGATCGAGCACCGCGTCGAATGCAATCAGGGCGGCAAGGGCGGTCCGGTGGCACGGCTGGTCGCCGAACATGGCAATCCCGTCACCGTCTTCGTCGACGATCTGGGCGTGCACCACGAATCGGTCGCGAAGCACGCACCGCAGGTCCATCGGCTGCACATGGTGTCGGAGCCGGCGCTGGCGCCCAATGTACCCAGGGCGTCTGCGGCGCATGCCCGAATCGATGACTGGCGTGAGGCGGAAGCCTGGATCGCGGCGCGATTCGCCGCGGGGCAGCCGGCCGCCTAGCAACCCTGTTCGGCCGCGCTTGTCGCGGGGTCGTCTTTACGCCATCCGAAGCGAAACAAAGCTCAGTACGAATGGAAGCCCTGCCCATGACCGACCGAATCGACCGCAAGCTCGCACAGCTTGGCCTTACCCTCCCGGCACCGGCGGCCCCCATCGCCTCTTATGTGCCGGCGGTCGAATCGAATGGCGTGCTGTATATCTCCGGCCAGCTTCCCTTCAGGGACGGCGGCGTGATGACCGGGCGGCTCGGCGAGGATGCCGACCTGGCCTTCGGACAGGAGGCGGCGCAGCGTTGCGCGCTGATGATCGTCGCGCAGATGAAGGCGGCGCTGGGCGGCCTGCACCGGGTCGAACGGATCCTGAAGCTCGGCGTGTTCGTCAGTTCCGCCGGCGATTTCACTGAGCAGGCCAAGGTTGCGAACGGGGCGTCCGACCTGATGTTCGAGCTGTTCGGCGAAGCCGGCCGTCATGCCCGCAGCGCGGTGGGCGTGCCTGTGCTCCCGCTCGGTGCCGCCGTGGAGATCGACGCGATCATCCAGATCGCCTCTGCCTGAAGTGATATCGTCCGGCCGGTTTCCCTGCCGTCACTGACCCGATTTCTCCGCGGCGACGATCGTGCATCCGAGCGGAAGGGTGCCTCCGAAGATGGTCTCGATCCGGTCGCCCGCCGCTACGCGGTGAACACCGGTGATGGCGCCGGTCGAGATCCACTGGCCCGGCATCAGCGGCATGCCCCGCCTGGCGGCGTGCCCGGCGATGAAGCGTACCGCTCCCCAAGGGCCGTCAAGCATCGTTGCCGTGGTGCCGGCACCGGTCGGCATGCCGTTGATCGAGAGCGTGACAGGCATCATATCGAGGTCAGTCATGGCCCAGTCGGGCAGGTCGGGGCCGACCAGCAACCCGTAATTATTGCCGAAGTCCGATGCGGTCACGGCTGCGCCCAGATCATTGATCGCCGGCAGTGGTGAGCTTGCGATCTCGATGCCGATTGCGACCCGGTCGGCCAGCGCGCGCACCTCGGCCAGCGACCATTCCTCCTTGCCCGGCTCGGCCGCCGCACCGATGCGGACGAGGAATTCAGCTTCCGCTGCGGCGAAGCCGGCGGTGATGACGGGCATCCCTACCAGTGTGCCGGCCGGTGCCTCGACGATCTGATCGGTGAAGATCGGTCCCGCCAGGCGGTTCGCTTGCCAATGGGTGTCGCCGGGCGGGTTGATACGGCCGATCTTCCAGCCGCCCACTGTTCCGCCGTGCAGCGCGATTGCCTGGGTCTGGATCGCATAGGCCTCGTCAAGCGACTGCGGCACGGCGCCGGGATAGGCATCGAGCGCACGGGCATCCTGACGCGCCGTCACGAATCGTTCGGCGATTGACCGCCAGCGCATCGCCGGCATGCCGGATTCAGCGTCTGGTCCCTCTTTACCCATATCGGTCTTCTCGTGTTGCATGGTTCAGAAGAGGGTGATCCACAGGGCCGGGCCACGTTTGCTTTTCGCGGCCAGCAGCGCGGCGAGGTCGATGAAACGCGGGTCGAGCAGACTGGCGATATTGAAGGTGTCGAGCGCGTTGTCCGGCTGCCAGGCATGCGGGGCATATTCAGCCTGACCGGCAGCCGCCCGGTCGCGATCGAACTGGATCTTCGACCTAGCGAATTCGATATGAGTCCGCGCCCCGCGGGCAAATTCGGCAAGCCAGTCGAGCGAGCGCGGAAGACTCGCCCCGCCGGGCGCGCTCCAGCTGTACCAGTCCTCGCCATGAACCTTCGCGGCGAGCGCGGCCATCATCAGCGGATCGAGATTATAGGTGACATAATGGAGCGCATCGCGCTCCTCGAAGTCGAAGGTCGAGCCGTCCGGCCGCAGATTGGCCGCGATCTGCCTGCGACATGCGGCGCGTGCCCGCTCGATCAGCCGCCGATCGCCGGTCCGGAACGCGGCCATCGTCGCCAGCTTGACCCTGTGGCTCTGCCAGTTGGTATTGGCGTGGCCTGGATTGCCGTCCATCGCATCGAGATAGCCGGCCGCCATCCGGCGCCAGAACCCGTCGATCCGGGCCTGCGTCCCGGTCGGCAAATCTGCCTCGGTGAGGTCGCTGGCCATCGCCATCAGGTCAAATCCGGTTTCGTCGATCGGATTGAACGACAGTTGATAGACACGAGCCCAGGCATCGAGATAGCGGCCCGCCTGGTCGAGGAACGCGCGCTCTCCGGTCAGTCGCCACGCCATTGCCAGGTCGAGCACGATCGCCTGGTCGCGTTTGGCGACGAGGCTGATCTCGCGGATGCCCTTGCCCGGTAACGTCCCCTCGGTGTGCAGCTTCGGGATGGCACCGGGCGGACGGCTCAGCGCGGTGCGTGCCCGGGCGATCGTCCTCCTGGCAGCCTCGCTGTCGGCCTTGCCCGACGCGAAGCCCGGGCCGAGCAGCGCATAGTCAGGCACTGACGCCGGCTGGGCCAGCACGATCGCGGGCGCGAGCAGGATCGGAAGCATCGGCATATTATCCCTGGCGCTGACGGCTACGCCGTCTGACGGGGCGAGCATCGTCGCCCGGCCGAGCGCGAGAACGCTCGGATGGGCGGGTGAAGGCGGCCGATGCGTTAGAAGGAGGCACGCAGGGTGCCCTGGAATGTGCGGCCGTCATAGTCGATGCGACGCGGGAGCATCGGATCCGATTCATATTCGGATCGTGTGGCGTTGGTCAGGTTGAAGGCATCGAACGAGAGCGAGATATTCTTGGTGATGTTGAGCGATGCCGAAGCGTCGAGCTGGCTGCGCGCCTTGACCGTGCGGGCGTCGCCGACGAAGCTGTTGCCGGCCGCCAGATCATATTTGCCGCGCCAGTTATAGACGAGGCGAAGGCCGAACAGCTTGCTCTCGTAATAGCCGATGAGGTTCACATTATCCTTCGACACGCTTGGCAGCGTGATCGGGTTGCCGGCCAGATCCTTCCCGGAAATGGTGGTGTAGGTATAGTTCGCCGCACCGCCGAAGTTCTTGAGGAAGCCGGGCAGGAAATCCAGATTCTGCTGGACGGCGAACTCGACGCCGCGGACCCGGAGCGGCTGCTGGTTGGTGACGCCGCTGATCAGCACCCGGGCATTGACCGGGGTTCCCGCGGCCCCGTTGAACGTGTTCGAGCTGATGCAGTTCGGGCCGACCACGGTCAGACTGCCGAGGCCATAGTCGGAGCCGTTGATGCGACCGTCGGCGGGGCACAGGATGTTCTGGTCGGTGATCGGGCCGATATAGCCCTTCACGTTCTTCTGATAGACGGCGATGGCGAACAGGCCGCCCGGGCGGTTGTACCATTCCACCGAGATGTCGAACGAGTCGGCGGTATAGGGTTTGATGTTGGTGGCGCCGATCGTCACCGTATAGACCGGGTCGACCGGGGGCGTCAGCGCTTCGGGCAGCAGCACCGAGGTGATCGGCACGGTATCGCGCGGCTGCGGGCGGACATAGGTCTTGTAATAGGCGCCGCGCAGCAACAGCTTGCTGCTCAGGTCTGCC
>CZQE01000374.1_pt1 | contig 11083 bp, 10 predicted proteins | sample 734431 | NCBI WGS metagenome assembly CZQE01 (sample SAMEA3597869, study PRJEB11362) | hydrothermal vent metagenome | biome: marine hydrothermal vent biome; feature: marine hydrothermal vent; material: ocean water | place: Atlantic Ocean | collected 2010-09-19/2010-10-04
GGTATCGCGACTGGCCGTGGTGGGTCCGCCGGAGAGGACCTCCGGAGGATCCTTCCGGCGGAAATCCTCTCCTCGATCGTTATTGGCTACTACAACGGCGGATACCTTCGCACGGCAGACGTGGACATCACGCTCAATCCGCCAGCCCAGAATCCCGCGATCGCGGCCACCGCATCCTGGCTGGATGGGCGGAACGACCTGTTCATTGAAAAGGACTTCAAGGCCGGCCCGGTGCAGATCGGGATCGACATGGATCACCTGCACCACCCTTACCGCTTCGTGTTCGACCTCGCGTCTTGTCCGCAGATCGCGAGCGGCGAGGTCAGGATCTCGGCATCGGGGCACAGCTTCGATATCATCCCCTCGACGTCGAGCAAGACGGCCGTCGTCGATGCGGTGAGGCAAGCCGCGCGACCGGGAACGGCGGTCCTGTGCTTCGGTGACAGCGGATCGGCCTCGGGCAATGATCACGCGCTACTCTCGCATCCTCACGGAATCAGCGTCGGCGAGGTGTGCGGTGCGCCAGATGGTTGCTGGTCGCTGTTCGGCGGCTTGATCACGGGGCCTGAGGCCCTTCTCAGAACGTTAAGCGCTCTGGTACGATCAGAGTCTGGCGAGATTCGCCTCGATACGACTTTGCTGCCGCTCGACAGTCAATGACCGAAAGAGTACATAATAGGAACATGAACCCCGCGACTCAACTTCGATACCGCTTCGATGTGGCTGGCACTGGGCTCACCGTCCTCGACAGAATCTATGCCGATGGCGACCTGGCAGAGGAGGCGCTCGGTGGATCCTGTGGCAACGTGCTTGTGTCTCTCGCCATGCTTCATCGCAACGTCGTCCCGGTCCTCACGCTGGGGGATGATGACGAGGGCGGGAGGTTGCTGGCAGAGTTCATCGAGGCAGGTGCTGTCGTCGACCACATCCATCGTAAGTCTGGAACCCGCTCGCCGGTGATCGCCCAGGAGTTGGATACCGTATCCGGCCAGCATGATTTCAGCTTCGTGTGCCCTGAGACCAGCGAGGAGTTGCCCAGTTACGTGCCGATCGGTGAGAGCGAGGTGGCGTCGGCCCTTCACGTACTCACTCAGTGCAGCGTCTTCTACGCGGACCGGCTATCCGCCAGCATCCTTGATGCAATGAAGGCGGCATCGCTGTCTGGAGCAATCATTTTCTTCGAGCCATCCAACGTCGACCACGACGAACTGTTCGACGAAGCGCTGGGCCTCGTCTCGATCCTGAAATATTCGGTCGACCGGCTCGGTGATCGCTTGTCCGGACGGCGTCACGATTGTGTTCGCATTGTCACCCACGGTGCGGCTGGCCTCGAGGTTCGTCACGACGACAGCGCGGTCTGGTGCTCGGCGATCAGCGCTCCGTCAGTGCTCGACACCTGCGGGTCGGGCGACATGGTGAGCGTCGGCGTTATCGACTGGATGCTCGCGTCAGGTATCCGCGCCGAGGAACTCAGCGCATCAGTCCTTTTGAAGGGTATCGCTGCAGGCCAGCGCCTCGCCGCCGAGAACTGCGCTTTTGCTGGCGCACGTGGTCTCTTCAAGCACTGCGGGCCTAGCTACGCTCGCGAGGTACTTCAGGAAACGTCTAAAGATTACTCGGCCGCTACAAGGTAGCCCTCGGCCTCCTGCCGGAGTTCCTCGCGGATCTCCATCAGTAGCAAGCCGAGCATGTTCCTGCCCGAGCCGTTCACTTCGCCCCATAGGCGATTGACCTCGTTGTCGACCGTCGCCGATTCTACGAGACGCGCTTCACCGGTCGATAGAAGCAATTCGCGAAGGTCGGCGTGCTGGGTAAACTTCGCCCTTAACACGTCGCGCATGCGGTCGAACTTGGAAGTCGACCAGCCAGGAGCGACGTCCCAGTAGTATAGTCCGTGCGCCGCCATCGCGAGCAACGCCGGTGACGGGGCTGCCATGAGCCACTTGCGGACCTCGGGCTTGCGAGCCTTGCCCGCCTGATAGGCGTGCTCGCTCGTAACAAACGTCTCGCCCTCGAACTCTACATCGCGGCGGAAGAGGTTGCTGAATGCGCCGTGGGGCTTCTCGCTGGCCCGGTAGAAGCGAATTTCGTCCACTCAAAACCTCCTTGCAAATTCGCTTTATAAAAATCATGCTAATTTGCATGAAGCCAACAATCAAGCAGCTTGATGATCTGAAAGCGAGAATCGTCAAGGCACGCGATTCGAAGGGCTTAACCTATTCAGAGTTAGGGAAGATCGCCTTGGTTCATCCGAGCCAGGTTGGTCGAATCTGCGAGGGGCGATTCAAGACGTTCAGCCACAACGTTGTGCAAGTCTGCAAAGCGCTGGGCGTAAGGGTTCCTCGGCTTGAGCCGAGGCAGTCGGGCATGGCGCCGGAATGGGCGCGGGCGGTGTCGAGTATGCGCAGGATCTGGGACGATACCCCCGAGGGTGCCCAGGTCATCAGCCGCGTTCTGGATGCGATCGCGGATTTGAAAGCACGCGCCGATTGAGTGACACGGGTCGTGTGAAAAGTTGGCGAATATGCCAAATTACGATCTTGGACTTCTTCGGCGTGTAGCTGCTTTACAATCAATAAATGAATTGCGGGAGGCCGACTGCAGCTTGAGGCCCGAGCTTTGTTTGTTGAGTGTTCGACCAGGCGCCTGTCCAGGCGCCAGGTGACCCAATTGCGTTGTGGCGCGTCGAGGTGCGTTGAGACGGTAATTTTCGCGCGGGCTGGTTTCATCGATCCTTTGGGACGTGAACCGGGGCGGGCGTCCGCCGACCGGGCGGAGCCCCAGGATGACCCCTACCAAGCTGCTTGTCGGCCAGATCATCGTCGTTTTCGCGATCGTGATCGCGGGGGTCTGGTTCGCGACGCAATGGGCCGCGGCGATGCTGGCCTATCAGCCCCAACTTGGTCCGGCCTGGTTCATCCTGTTCGATCTGCCCGTCTATCGCCCATGGCAAATCTTTTCCTGGTGGTATCACTTCGACGCCTACGCGCCGCATGTCTTCGACCGCGCCGGCATGGTTGCCGGGGCGAGCGGTTTCATCGGGTGTGGCGCCGCGGTCTTCGGATCGCTGTGGCGTGCTCGTCAGCAGCGTCATGTCACCACCTATGGTTCGGCGCGCTGGGCAAGCCAGCAGGAGATCGAACGTGCCGGGCTGCTGGGCGACGGAGGGGTGTTCCTCGGCCGCTATCACCATGACTATCTGCGTCACGATGGCCCCGAGCACGTCATGGCCTTTGCGCCGACCCGTTCGGGCAAGGGCGTCGGGCTGGTCGTGCCGACCTTGCTCAGCTGGACCGGCTCGGCGGTCATCCACGACATCAAGGGCGAGAACTGGCAGCTGACCGCCGGCTGGCGCGCGCGGTTCGGACACGCGCTCCTGTTCAACCCCACCGACATCCGCTCAGCGCATTACAATCCCTTGCTCGAGGTCCGCCGCGGCGAAGACGAGGTTCGCGACGTCCAGAATATCGCCGATATTCTCGTCGACCCTGAAGGCGCGCTCGAACGGCGCAACCATTGGGAAAAGACCAGCCATTCGCTGCTGGTCGGTGCGATCCTCCACATCCTCTATGCAGAGGAGGAAAAGACGCTGGCGCGCGTCGCGACCTTCCTGTCCGATCCACAGCGGCCGTTCGTCGACACGCTCAAGCGGATGATGTCGACCAACCATATCGGCACGAAGGACGCGCCCCGCGTTCATCCCGTGGTCGCTTCCGCCGCGCGGGAGGTGCTGAACAAGTCGGACAATGAGCGCAGCGGCGTACTCTCGACCGCGATGTCGTTCCTCGGTCTCTATCGTGATCCGACCGTCGCGGAGGTCACCTCGCGCTGCGACTGGCGGATCGCCGACCTGATCGAGGCTGCGCCCCCTGTCTCGCTCTATCTGGTCGTGCCGCCGTCTGACATCAGCCGCACGAAGCCACTGATCCGCCTGATCCTCAACCAGATCGGCCGCCGGCTGACCGAGAAGCTCGACGGCGAGGGCAGGGGGCGTCGCCATCAGCTGCTGATGATGCTCGACGAGTTCCCGGCGCTCGGACGCCTGGATTTCTTCGAGACCGCGCTCGCCTTCATGGCCGGCTACGGCATCCGCGCCTTCCTCATCGCCCAGAGCCTCAACCAGATCGAGAAAGCTTATGGCGAGCACAATTCGATCCTCGACAATTGCCATGTCCGCGTCGCGTTCGCCTCGAACGACGAGCGCACCGCGCGTCGTATCTCCGATGCGCTGGGCACGGCGACCGAACAGCGTTCGATGCGCAACTATGCCGGGCACCGGCTCGCGCCCTGGTTGGCGCATGTCATGGTCAGCCGGCAGGAGACCGCCAGGCCGCTCCTGACACCCGGCGAGGTGATGCAGCTCCCGGCGACCGACGAGCTGATCCTGCTCTCCGGCCTCTCGCCGATCCGCGCGAGCAAGCTGCGCTACTACGAGGATCCCAATTTCCGCGCCCGGCTCGGCCCGCCGCCCACGCTTGCGGACGGGCGCTATCTCGACCGTCCGCAGCAACGGTCGAACGAATGGGGCAGCTTTGCGCGCCGTCAGGACGCCCGGCTGGTCCGCGCGGTCGAGGCTATGGAAGCCGGTGGCGAGGAAGGCGGTCTCGAACGGCAGCGCCATCCGGGTTTCGGTGAGGATGCCGGTGCCAGGCCGGAGCAACCGAAGCAGCTCGAACCGGTAGGCGACGAGCACGACGATAGCGATGTCGCTGCCGATCAGCGCGCCATGGATCGTGCCCGCGGCCTCACCACCGCCGCACGCGCCTATGGCATCGGCGACGATGGCGGCCCGCAGCTGCCGCTGGGGCTGTGACGGTCATGAAGTTCCGCCAGAACCTCTATCTCGACCGCAAGCTGACCGACGCGCTGGAGGCGCTGGCCGCGAAGCCCGGCACGACCAAAAGCGGCATCGTTAACGATGCGCTCGCTGCCTATCTCGCGCGGCGCGGCGCCAAGGAGGTCGATGACCTCCTCAAGACCCGGCTCGACCGCATGTCACGCGACATCGCCCGGCTGTCGCGCGACATCGAGGTGCTGCTCGAAAGCCTGTCGCTGTTCATCCGCTATCAGCTGACCGTCACCGCGCCTTTGCCGGAGGCCGATCACGCAGCGCGCGCGGTCGGGCGCGAACGGTTCGAAACCTTCGTCGCCCAGGTCGGCCGCCAGCTCGCCGGCGGCAAGCGCACCATCGGGCACACCGAAGACCCGGAGGCGCAACCGTGACCGATGCTTCTTCCGCCAACACCATTTCCGAAGGACGCCGCCGCGCGATGCTGCGTACCGCGATGGGCCCGACCATCGCGGCCGCGCTCGCCGATCCGTTGGTGCTCGAGGTGATGATCAATCCCGATGGGGCGCTCAGGCTCGACCGGCTGGGCGAAGGGCGCAGCGATACCGGCGTGCGCTATGATCCGGTCCAGATCGAACGGATCATCCGGCTCGTCGCAAGCCACGCCCGCACCGAGGTGCATGCCGGCTCGCCGATCGTCTCGGCCGAACTGCCGCCGCACGGTGAAGGGGCAGGGGAGCGGTTCGAAGGTGTGCTGCCGCCCGTCGCGCTCGGGCCCTGTTTTTCGATCCGCAAGCCCGCCACCCGGATCTACACGCTGATGGACTATGTCGCCGACGGCATCATGTCGGCGGACATGGCGCGGCTGCTGTCGCTCGCCGTCGTCGAGCGCCGCAACGTCCTGGTCGCCGGCGGCACCAGCTCGGGCAAGACGACGCTCGCCAATGCGCTGCTTGCCGAGATGGCGCATCTCGATGAGCGTATCATCCTGATCGAGGATACGCGTGAGCTGCAGTCGCCGGCCACCGATACGGTCGCGCTCAGGACGCGTGCCGGCAGCGTGACGATGGCCGATCTGGTCCGTTCGACCCTTCGCCTCCGACCTGACCGCATCATCGTCGGTGAGGTCCGCGGCGGCGAAGCGCTCGACATGCTGAAGGCCTGGAACACCGGCCATCCCGGCGGGATCGCGACGGTTCATGCCAACAGCGCTGCCTCGGCGCTGCTGCGCATCGAGCAATTGATCCAGGAAGCCGTCGTCACCGTGCCGCGCCGGCTGATCGCGGACGCGATCGACATGGTCGTGTTCATCGCCGGGCGCGGCTCTGCCCGGCGTGTGGACACGCTGGTGCGCGTCACCGGCCTCGATCCTGACGGCAACTACGCCGTCCTCGGCCTTCCGCTCGATTTCACCAGCAAACCCCAAGGAGAATGAGCATGCGCAGCCTGACCGCATTTCGAAACCATCACCTCGCCCTGACTGTCGCGCTGTTCGGCGTGGCGCTGACGGCGTCGCGACCCGCGTTCGCCAGCGGCTCGGGCATGCCGTGGGAGCAACCGCTCCAGCAGGTGCTCGAATCCGTGCAGGGGCCGGTTGCCAAGATCATCGCGGTGATGGTGATCATCACCACCGGCCTGTCGCTCGCCTTTGGCGAGACCTCTGGAGGGTTCCGCCGGCTGATCCAGATCGTGTTCGGCCTGTCGATCGCGTTCGCCGCCTCATCCTTCTTCCTGAGCTTCTTCAGCTTCGGCGGCGGGGCACTGGTCTGATGTCGGTAGCAACTGGCACCCACCATATCGACGGGTTCGAGGCGCCGATCCACGGGAGCCTCGGGTCGCCGATCCTCTTGGGCGGTGCGCCACGCGGGATCGCGATCGTCAACGGCACGATCGCCGCCGCGGTCGGGCTCGGCCTGCAGCAATGGCTGGTCGGACTGGTCCTGTGGGCGGTCGGGCACAGCGTCGCGGTGTTCGCCGCCCGGCGTGACCCGGATTTCGCGCCCGTCCTGCTCCGTCACCTGCGTCAGAGGAGCTATCTCGCATGCTAGCCCTGCATGAATATCGTCACCGCGCCGACCGGCTGGCCGACCATCTGCCCTGGGCGGCGCTGGTCGCGCCGGGCATCGTCCTCAACAAGGACGGGAGCTTCCAGCGCACGCTCGCCTTTCGCGGCCCCGATCTCGAAAGCGCGACCGAGGCCGAACTGGTCGGCGCCTGCGCGCGGGCGAACAACGTCCTCAAGCGCTTCGGGTCGGGCTGGGCGTTGTTCTTCGAGGCCGAGCGGCGCGAAGCGCTTGGCTATCCGTCCAGCGCCTTCCCCGACGCGGCGTCGTGGCTGGTCGACGAGGAACGGCGCGGGGCGTTCGAAGCCGAAGGCGGTCACCATGAAAGCCGCTATCACCTGACGCTCACCTGGCTGCCGCCGGCCGATGCCAGCGACACCGCCGGACGCTCGCTGGTCGACCGTGACGAGGGTACGGGCGGGCGCGACTGGCGTTCGGCACTCGCCGGCTTCATCGCCGAGACCGACCGGGTCCTTGATCTCTTCGCCGGGTTCATGCCCGAGGTCCGCGGCCTGTCTTCCGCCGAGACGCTTGCCTATCTGCACGGCTGCATCTCGGAACACCGCCAGCCGGTCGCGGTCCCCGATACGCCGATGTATCTTGACGGTTTGCTCGCCGACACGCCGCTCGTCGGCGGGCTCGAGCCTCGCCTCGGCAATCGCCATCTGCGCACGGTCACCGTGCTCGGCTTCCCCAATATGAGTCGGCCCGGGATCCTCGATGCGCTCAACGCATCGGACTTCGGCTATCGCTGGGTCACGCGCTTCATCGCGCTCGACAAGACCGACGCCACCAGGACACTGACCAAGCTCCGGCGCCAGTGGTTCAACAAGCGCAAGTCGATCACTGCGATGCTGCGCGAGGTGATGTACAACCAGCCGGCGCAGTTGCTCGACAGCGATGCCGACAACAAGGTCGTCGATGCCGACCAGGCGCTGCAGGCGCTCGGCGCCGACTATGTCGCGTTCGGCTATCTGACCAGCACGATCACGGTGGCGGACGAGGACCGGACCCGCGCCGACGAGAAGGTCCGCGCGGTCGAACGGATCGTCAACGGCCTTGGCTTCACCTGTGTGCGGGAGAGCGTGAACGCGGTCGAGGCGTGGCTGTCGTCGCTGCCCGGCCATGCCTATGCCAATGTCCGCCAGCCGCTGGTTCACACGCTCAACCTCGCGCACCTCATGCCGTTGTCGGCGATCTGGGCAGGGCCGGTCGCGAACGCCCATCTCGATGGCCCGCCCTTGCTCTACGCGCGAACCGCCGGCGCCACGCCGTTTCGCCTGTCGACTCATGTCGGCGATGTCGGTCATATGCTGGTGGTCGGCCCGACCGGTGCCGGCAAGTCGGTGCTGCTGGCGCTGATCGCGCTCCAGTTCCGCCGCTACCCGGGCGCTCAACTCTACATCTTCGACAAGGGCTTCTCGGCGCGCGCCGCGGTGCTCGCGATGGGCGGCGCGCATCACGCACTCGGGCTTGGCAGCGATGCCGGGGCAGGGGCCGGTGGCGGTCTCGCCTTCCAGCCGCTGCGCGGCATCGACGATGCCGGCGAGCGCAGCTGGGCCGCCGAATGGATCACGGCGCTGCTCGCGCACGAGAAGGTGGCGGTGACGCCCGAGGTCAAGGACGCCGTCTGGTCGGCGCTGGGCAGTCTGGCCTCGGCGCCGGTCGAGGAACGCACGCTGACCGGCCTCGCGCTGCTGCTGCAATCGAACGCGCTACGCCTAGCGCTCACTGCCTATACGCTCGATGGGCCTTATGGCCGGTTGCTTGACGCCGCCGAGCAGGCGCTCAGCCTGTCGGATATCCAGTGTTTCGAGACCGAGGCGCTGATGGCGCAATCGGGCGTCGTCGCCCCGGTGCTCACCTATCTGTTCCACCGCATCGAGGAGCGGTTCGACGGGCGGCCGACGCTGCTGATCCTCGACGAAGCCTGGATCTTCCTCGATCATCCGCTGTTCGCGGCACGCATCCGCGAGTGGCTGAAGACGCTCCGCAAGAAGAATGTCGCGGTGCTGTTCGCGACCCAGAGCCTGGCTGACATCGCTGACTCGAGCATCGCACCCGCGATCATCGAAAGCTGCCCGCAGCGCATCCTCTTGCCCAACGACCGTGCGATCGAGCCGCAGAGTCAGGCGGCCTATCAGCGCTTCGGGCTCAACGAGCGTCAGATCGAGCTGATCGCCCGCGCGACGCCCAAGCGGCATTATTACGTCCAGTCCGCCCGCGGCAACCGGCTGTTCGAGCTTGGCCTCGGGCCGATCGCGCTCGCGTTGTGCGGTGCGTCAGATCCCGCCAGCCAGCAACGTATTGACGCTTTGCTGGCCGAGCACGGCCCGGCCGATTTCATCGCCCGTTTCCTCGCCGATCGCGATCTCGCCTGGGCAGCGTCGCTGCTCGGCGCGTTCGCACCCCCCGTTCGCTGACCCCCAACCGAAAGGAGCTTTCCCATGTCCCAGCGAAGCCCGTCCCGCCCGCTTTCCAGCTATCTCATGGCAACCGCGCTCGCGCTTGGCGCCGCCGGGTCGCTCGGCATGGCGCTTCATGTGTCGCCGGCATCGGCCCAGTTCACGGTGTTCGACCCAAGCAACTATTCGCAGAACCTGCTGACCGCGGCGCGGACCCTCCAGCAGATCAACAACCAGATCCAGTCGTTGCAGAACGAGGCGACGATGCTGATCAACCAGGCGAAGAACCTGACGCGCATCGATTTCCCCGAGCTCCAGGTGCTGACCCAGACGATCCAGCAGATCGACCGGCTGATGGGCCAGGCACAGGGCATCAGCTACCGGATCGGCAACATCGATAGCGAGTTCCGCCAGCTCTATCCGCACAGTTTCAACCAGGCGCTGACCACCAATACCGGCATGATCAACGCCAGGACGCGGATGGACACGTCGATGGCGGCGTTCAACCAGACCATGCAGGTCCAGGCCCAGGTCGTCGGCAGCGTCGCGGCCGACAGCAGCGCGCTCGCGTCGATCGTCGCGAAGAGCCAGGGCGCCGAGGGCGGCCTTCAGGCGCAGCAGGCAACCAACCAGTTGCTGGCGCTCGCCGCCAAGCAGCAGTTCCAGATCCAGAACATGATGGCCGCCCAGTATCGCGCCGAGGCGCTGGAGGCGGCACGCCGCGTCCAGGCCGAGACCGACGCGCGCGGGGCGACCACCAGGTTCCTCGGCAACGGCACGGCCTACCACCCCCAATAGGGCTCGCCAGACCGAGGGTGACGGCGGGCATGCCCCCAAGTGTCCGCCGTCACACCCGCGGAGCGTGCCGCCGCTCCCCCGAGCACGCTCCGCGGGCTTTTCTCACGCGACAGGACGATATCCAGATGGACGATCTCAGCGTCATCGACCGCTTCATGCAGGCCTTCATCCGCTATATCGACAGCGGGTTCGGGCTGCTCGGCGGCGACGTCCATTTCCTGTCGGCCACGCTGATCGGCATCGATGTGACGCTCGCCGGCCTGTTCTGGGCGCTGGGCGGCGAGCAGGACGTGATCGGCCGCTTCATCAAGAAGATCCTCTATGTCGGCGCGTTCGCCTTCATCCTGAACAGCTTCTCGACGCTCGCCGACATCATCTTCCGGTCCTTTGCCGCGGCTGGCCTGACTGCCGGCGGCGGTACGCTGTCCGCGGAAGATCTGCTCAAGCCCGGAACGCTTGCCAGTACCGGCTTCTCGGCTGCCTGGCCCTTGCTCCAGCAGATGTCGCAATTGCTAGGTTTCACCACCTTCTTCGACAATTTCGTCACGATCGCGGTGCTGCTGTTCGCCTGGGTGATCGTGATCCTCGCCTTCTTCGTGCTGGCGATCCAGTTGTTCGTCACGATCATCGAGTTCAAGCTCACCACGCTGGCCGGCTTCGTGCTGGTGCCGTTCGCCCTGTGGAACCGCACCAGCTTCCTTGCCGAGCGCGTGCTGGGCAATGTCGTCAGCTCGGGCATCAAGGTGATGGTGCTCGCGGTGATCGTCGGCATCGGCTCGAACTTTTTCACCGAGTTCGTCGGCTCGGTGCAGGGCTCCGAACCCGATATCGCCAAGGCGCTCAGCCTCGTGCTTGCAGCCCTCACCCTGTTCGGCCTCGGCATCTTCGGTCCCGGCATTGCCTCGGGGCTGGTCTCGGGCGCGCCCCAGCTCGGCGCCGGTGCCGCGGTTGGTACGGCCGTCGGTGCTGCCGGCGTCGTTGCGCTCGGCGGCGGCGCGGCCGTTGGCGCAGCCGGCGCTATCGGCGGT
>CZQE01000043.1_pt1 | contig 11048 bp, 8 predicted proteins | sample 734431 | NCBI WGS metagenome assembly CZQE01 (sample SAMEA3597869, study PRJEB11362) | hydrothermal vent metagenome | biome: marine hydrothermal vent biome; feature: marine hydrothermal vent; material: ocean water | place: Atlantic Ocean | collected 2010-09-19/2010-10-04
GCCAGCCGCCGCACCCCAGAATGTCGATGTCGGCGCGGTGCTCAGCGAGATGGCGTCGATGAAGGACGATGGCGGCGGCAACTACCAGACGTCGATCGTCGACCTGCTGAAGCTGCTCGATCTCGATTCGAGCCTTTCGGCAAGGAAGGAACTGGCTGACGAGCTTGGCGTGAGCGGGGAAGATGGCAGCGCCGAGAAGAATATCGCGCTCCACCAGGCGGTGATGGCCAAGCTCGCCGAGAATGGCGGCGTCGTGCCGGACAGCCTGCGCAACTGAGCCGATGCCGGGCGAGGTCGCCCGGCTGGTCTGCCTCAACAGGCTGTTTCCCGCGATGACGGGCCGGTCGACCGGTCCGTCATCGCGGATATTCATTTAAATAACTGAAAATAAATGATAATGTCCTGGCTGAAAATGTCAGCTACCCTCATGACATTTCCAGCCGGCACATGATTCAACCCGCCGCCGGGCGCTATCCGGCCTCATGGTCGCTTTGCGCGTCAGCCTTCCGCCTGAGCCAGTACCTTGCGCGCCTGGTTGAGGTGCGGACGGTCGATCATCTTGCCGTCGAGCTTGAGCGCGCCCGCGCCGGGGTTGGCGGCGAAGGCCTCCACCACCGCATGGGCATGAGCGATCTCCGCCTCGCTCGGGCTGAAGCCGGCGTTGATCGTGGCGACCTGCGCCGGGTGAATCGCCATCATGCCGGTGAAGCCGTCGCGCCGCCCGCGCGCGACATAGGCGGCGAGGCCGTCGGTGTCGGCGATGTTGGGATAGACCGTCTCGATCGCCGCCACGGCGGCGGCATGCGCGCCGAACAGGGTGAGCGCGCGGACCATCTCGTAAGGCGCCGTGTAGCTGCTGTCCGCGTTGCGCGAGCTGGTAGCGCCGATCGCGGCGGGAAGGTCCTCGGCGCCCCAGGTCAGGCCGGCGAGATGATCCGCGACCTCGCCATAGGTGGAGAGCTGGAACACCGCGGCGGGGGTCTCGCTGGCGATCGGCAGGATCGGCGGCGTCGTGCCGCCGACGAGGTCGATCAGCGCGCGGACCGAGGGGGCGCCTTCGGCCTTGGGCAGGACGAGGCCGTCTGGTGCTGCGGGGAGGATCGCCTCGAGGTCGGCCCGGGTCTCGCCGCTGCCGAGCGGGTTGATCCGGACGAAACAGGGGACGGTGCGCCCGTCCTTCAGCCAGGCGGCGATCGCCGCGCGCGCTTCGGGCTTCTTCTCCGGCGCGACCGAATCCTCGAGATCGAGGATCAGCGCATCGGCGCCGCTCGCCGTCGCCTTGGCGAAACGTTCCGGGCGATCCCCGGGGACAAACAACAGCGATCGGAGCTTCATCATCTTGCCTTCATCGACGGATTTCCCACGGCTGCTCTGGCACAGGCACGACGATCCCGTCCATTGCCGCATTGAGGAGAAACCGACGGCTCGTGGTGCGGTCTCTCACATGCATTAATATTCACACGCTAGAGAGTGAGTGTTGACACAGGGGAAGACGCACTGCATTCTCACAAGCAACGAGCCGGCATTAACGACCGGTGTCGATTGGGAGAGACAGGATGAGGGCCATTCTTCTTGCGTCGGCTTGCGCCGCCGCGTTCGTCGTATCGGCAACGCCGGCGCTGGCACAGGCCATCGCACCGCAGGCCGACACCCCGGCCGCCGTGCAGGAAGAGGCCCATGACGCGAACGACATCGTCGTCACCGCCACCCGCCGCAACGAACGCATCCAGGATGTTCCGCTCAGCATCACCGCCTTCTCGCAGGAGCAGCTGACCGAGAAGGGAATCGTCGGCTTCGAAGGCATCGCTCGCGAGACGCCGGGCGTGGTGCTCAACCGCCCGACCCAGAATTTCAACAATTTCACCGCGCGCGGCATCGCCACCAACGGCTACAACGCCAACCTGCAAAGCTCCGTCGCCGTCTATATCGACGAGCTGCCGGTCTCGACCATCGGCAACACCACCGTGGTCGATCCGAACCTGTTCGATGTCGAGCGAGTCGAATTCCTGCGCGGGCCGCAGGGCACGCTGTTCGGGTCGGGTTCGCTGTCGGGGGCGATGCGGATCCTGACCAAGAGCCCGAACCTTCACGAATTCGACGTCTCGGCGCTCGCCGATATCGGCCTGACCGGGTCGGATTCGGTGCGCCAGCGCTACAATGTGATGGTCAACATCCCCGTCGTGACCGACAAGCTCGCGATCCGCGGCGTCGGCTTCTATCGCCACGAGGACGGCTATCTCGACAATGTCGGCACCGGCATCCACAATTCGAACAAGCTGATCGACTGGGGCGGGCGCCTCGTCGCGCTGTGGCGGCCGACCGACCGGCTGTCGATCAAGCTGCTCGGTTCGTACGAGAACAGCGATCCCAAGGATTCCTCGCTGACCAGCCCGGCGCTCGGGCGCGAGAAGCGCGTTTCCGACCAGCCGGACCGCTTCACGGGCAAGCAGCTCGTGCTCAACGGCACGCTCGACTATGAGTTCGATTTCGCCAAGCTGACGAGCTCGTCGACCTATTCGAAGTTCGACCAGCGCTTCTGGGTCGACCTCGGGGGCACCTTTCCGCGCGGGTCCTTCCCCGGTGCGCCGATCGCCTTCGGCCTGGATGCGAACGGCTATGACAAGGTGTTCGTGCAGGAAACCCGGCTCGTCTCGTCGCTGGACGGCCCTTTCCAGTTCGTCGTCGGCGGCTTCTACATGCACCGCCGCCGCGACGTCGATTATTTCTACCGCTCAAGCCTTCCGTTCCTGCAGTCGCGCGGCTTCACCGGACTGCCCGACCAATATTACCAGAAGCAATATACCCACCAGATCAGCGAAGAGCTCGCCGGTTTCGGGGAGCTGACCTATCGTTTCTCGAGCAAGTTCTGGCTGACCGGCGGCATGCGCTACGGCCGCACCTCGGCCCAGGGGTTCACCGAAGCTGGCGGGTATCTCGCGACGGCGGCGGGCTTCAACTATTTCGATTACGCGCTGGGCGGCTTCAGGAATGTGAACTTCAACCAGTTCACACCCTATGCCGCGGTCGCCGGCGTGAAGGCATCGGGATCGAAGCCGTCCTGGAAGGCGAGCGCCAGCTTCAAACCCACGGAGTCGGTGACGACCTACGCCACCTTCTCCACCGGTTTCCGCGCCCCGATCGTGAATGCGTTCGCCGGGCGTCCCAGCCTGGTCAACCCCAATGACATCATCATCCCCAACGGCGCGTCCTCGGACGATCTGAAGAGCTATGAGGTCGGCGCCAAGGGTCGCTTCCTCAACGGGCTGGTGACGATCAATGTCGCTGCCTATCTGATCGACTGGAGCAATATCCAGGCACAGGCCAACCGCGTATCGGACTCGGTGCAGTTCGCCACCAATATCGGTGGAGCACGCAGCAAGGGCTTCGAAGTCGAGATGGGCATCATTCCGGTCAAGGACGTCTTCATCGGCCTGAACGCGGCGTACAATGATTCGAAGATCACCAAGCTGAGCGCGACCGAGGCTGCGATCTCGGGCGCGGTGCTCGGCCACAGGCTCTCAGCACCGCGGCTTCAGGGCGCGCTCTACGCGTCCTACGGCTTCGATCTCGGCAACGACACCAAGGCGAACCTCGCCGTGAACGCGCAATATGTCGGGTCGTACAACAGCTCGTTCCCGAACACGCCGGGCGCGCCGACCGTGCCGCTGTCGACCTTTGGCAAGACCGATGAATATGTGAACACGAACCTGACCTTCGGCCTCAAGCGCGGCGACATCTCGGCGCAGCTCTATGTCGAGAATGTGTTCGACGATCACTCGATCACCTACATCCATCCCGAAGCGTTTCTGGTCAGCCGGTTCGGCACGCTGAGGCCGCGCACGATCGGCATCCGCCTCGGCTACGGGCTCTGATCGGTGGTCGCCGGTTCCGTTCCCCCGACCGGCGTGACGGAGCCGGCCACCCCGCGCTCCACCCCGGTCATCGGCGCCCGCCCGTGGCTCATGCTGGCGGCGCTCACCTTCGTCTATGTCCTCAATTTTCTCGATCGGCAGCTTATCGGCATCCTGGCCAAGCCGATCCAGGATGCGCTGCAGGTAAGCGACGGCCAGCTCGGGCTGATCGGCGGTCTCTATTTCGCGATGTTCTATTGCTTCATCGCGATCCCGGTCGGCTGGCTCGCGGACCGGACCAATCGCGTGAACGTCCTGTCGCTCGCCTGCGCGATCTGGAGCGGAGCGACGATCGCCTGCGGCATGGCAGGGAATTACACGCAGCTCGTCGTCGCACGGATGGTCGTCGGCTTCGGTGAGGCTGGCGGCGTGCCGCCATCCTACGCGATCATCACTGATACCTATCCGCCCGGCAGGCGCGCCGCGGCGCTCGGCATCTTCAATCTGGGCCCGGCGATCGGCGCTGCGATCGGCGTGGCGTTCGGCGCCGCGATCGCTGAGCGGTTCGGCTGGCGCATGCCGTTCATCATCATCGGCGTGGTCGGCGTCGTCACGGCGCTGCTGGTGCGGCTGTTCCTCCGCGAGCCGGAACGCGGCGCGACCGACCAGGTCCGCACGAGCGACGGCCCGGACAAGGCGCCCTTCTGGCCCACCTTGCGCATGTTCTTCACCCACCCGGTGCTCATGCTCGCGGCGCTGGGCAGCGGGGCGACTCAGTTCGTCACCTACGGTCTCGGCAACTTCGCCGTGCTGTTCCTGATGCGCGACAAGGGCATGGTGCTGAGCGAGGTCGCGATCTGGTACGCGCTGGTGCTGGTGCTCGGCATGGGCGGCGGCATGGTCATTTCCGGCCGGGTGATCGACCGCATGACCCGAACCTCGCGCGCGGGCTACGCCATCGCGCCCGCACTGTCGCTCGCAGTGGCGATGCCCTTCTACCTCGCCTTCATCTGGGCGCCGGGCTGGCCGCTTGCGCTCGCGCTGCTCGCGGTCGTGATGATGTTCAACTATTTCTACCTCTCCGCCTCCGTGGCGCTGGTGCAGGATGAGGTGAGGCCCAATCAGCGCGTGCTGGCCGGAGCGCTGCTGCTGCTGGTGATGAACTTCATCGGTCTCGGGCTCGGGCCGACCTGGGTTGGCCAGGCGAGCGACTGGTTCAAGGCGCATGGCCATGCCCAGTATCTCCAATCGGCCCTGTACACGCTGACGCCCTTCTACCTGATCGCGATCGCGCTCTTCCTCTGGCTCGCGCGCATCCTGCGCCGCGAAAGCCGCAACCCCGTCGAGATGTCAGCATGAAACAATTGTGCTTCGCCGCGCTGGCGGCCTTCCTGCTTCCGGCCGGTCCGGCATTTGCCCAGTCGGCGACCGTCGATGCCCCTGCGGGAAGCGTGCAGGGCAGCATCCAGGGCGATGTCCGGGTCTTCAGAAGCATTCCCTATGCCCAGCCGCCGGTGGGGGCGATGCGCTGGAAGGCCCCGGCCGCGCTCCCGGCCTGGCAAGGCGTGCGCAAGGCGACCGATTTCGGGCCGGCCTGCGTCCAGCCGCATTCGAAGGCGGTCGGCATCTACACCAATCCGCCCGAGAAGGTGAGCGAGGACTGCCTGACGCTCAACATCTGGGCGCCGAAGGAGGCGAAGAACCTGCCGGTCTTCGTCTGGATCCATGGTGGCGCGCTGGTCGGTGGCTACAGCCACGAGCGGACATATGAGGGCGCGCGCATGGCGGGGAAGGGGGTGATCGTCGTCTCGATCAACTACCGGCTCGGCGTGCTTGGTTATCTCGCGCATCCGGCGCTGAGCGCTGAATCGGCGGAAGGCATCTCCGGCAATTACGGCCTGCTCGACCAGATCGCGGCGCTCGACTGGGTGAAGCGCAACATCGGCGCGTTCGGCGGCGACGCCGGCAACGTGACGATCGCGGGGGAATCGGCGGGCGGGCTGAGCGTGATGTACCTGATGGCCTCGCCCCGCGCGCGCGGGCTGTTCCACAAGGCGATCGCCGAAAGCGCCTATATGATCTCAACGCCCGAGCTGAAGCAGACGGCGCACGGCACGCCCTCGGCGGAAGCTGCCGGGACTCAGATCATGACGGCGCTGGGTGCCGCCGATCTGCCGGCGCTCCGCGCGATGGACGCGGAAAAGCTCACGGATTCGGCCGCGGCCAGGGGTTATGGGCCCTGGGGTGCCGTCGACGGCAAGGTGCTGACCCGCCAGCTCGTCGACACCTGGAATCGTGGCGAGCAGGCGCCCGTGCCGATTCTCGCCGGCTTCAACAGCGGCGAGATCCGCTCGCTCCGTGTCCTGCTGCCGCCGGCGCCCGCCAACGCCGCTGCCTATGAGGAGGCGATCCGCGGCCGCTATGGCGATCTCGCCGACTATTATCTCAAGCTCTATCCCGCCGGCACGATCGACGAGAGCATGCTCGCCAATACCCGCGACGCGCTTTACGGCTGGACCTCCACGCGGCTCGCGATCGGCCAGACCGCGATCGGCCAGCGCGGCTATCTCTATCTGTTCGATCATGGCTATCCGGCCGCGGACGATAACGGGTTGCATGCGTTCCACGCCTCGGAACTGCCCTATGTCTTCGGCACGGCCGGCCAGACGCCGCCTTATTGGCCGAAAATACCCGACACGTTGGTCGAGCGGCGCCTGTCCGATGCGATGATGAGCTATTGGACATCGTTCGCGACGACCGGTGATCCCGTCGCCAAGGGGCAGCCCGCCTGGCTGCCTTACGGCAAGGAGGCGAACTACATGGCTTTCGCCCAGGTGCCGACGCCGGGCAGGAAGCTCTTCCCGGGTATGTTCGCGCTGCATGAAGCGGCGGTATGCCGCAGGCACGCGGCGGGCGATCAGCCGTGGAACTGGAATACCGGCGTCATCTCCCCGGTGCTGGCAAAGGCGGCGAACTGCAAATGATCGACGGTGAAATGCAGCCTTTCGACCTGACGCTCGACAAGTTTCTGGAACATGCGGCCAAATGGCATCCCCGTCGCGAGGTGGTGACTGCCTGCGAGGACGGGCGGATCGAGCGGATCGGCTATGCCGGGCTGCAGGCGCGCAGCAAGCGCGTGTCGGCGGTGCTCGACGGGTTTGGCGCACGGGCAGGGGACCGAATCGCCACGCTGGCATGGAACAGCCAGGCCCATGTCGAGACCTGGTACGCCGTCATGGGCATCGGCGCGGTCTGCCATACGCTCAACCCACGGCTGACCGGCGCGCAGCTCGCCTCGATGGTCGAGCAGTCGGGCGCGCGGATGCTGGTCACGAGCGCCGACCTGATGCCGCTCGCCAGCCAGATCGCCGAGCGGGTGCGGGCGATCGAGTGCGTGCTGGTGATCGACGGGCCGGGCCAGGGCGTGGCGGGCGGCGCGCGCGTCGTCGAACTCGAACCGCTGATCGCCGACGCGTCCCCGACCGTGCCCTGGGGGGGCTTCGACGAAACCGCGCCCTGCGGCCTGTGCTTCACCTCCGGCACTACGGGCGCGCCCAAGGGCGTCACCTACACGCACCGGTCGAGCTTCCTGCACACGCTGCGGCTGCTGCAGGCGGACGTCATGGCGATCTCCGGCAAGGACAGCGCGCTGGTCGTCGTGCCGATGTTCCACGCCAATGCCTGGGGACTGCCCTTCGCGGTGCCCGCGGCCGGCGCGAAGCTGGTGCTGCCCGGAAGGCGGACTGACGGCGCGAGCCTGGCGCGTCTGATCGTCGCTGAAGGGGTGACGATCGCGGTGGGCGTGCCGACCGTCTGGCTCGGGCTGCTCGACCATCTCGAAGCCAGCGGACAAGAAGTGCCGACGCTCCAGCGGATCATCATGGGCGGCGCCCCGCTCGCGCCGGCACTGATGGAGCGGATCGAACGCCGGCTCGGCGTGACGGTACAGACGAGCTGGGGCATGACTGAATTGTCGCCCTCAGGCACTGTCTCCCCGCCCAATGATCCCGACCGATCCGCCGCGCTGGCGGGACGCCCGGCGATCGGGGTTGATCTGTTGCTGGTCGATGCGGAAGGGCATGCATTGCCCGAACAGCGCGGGCCGGAGGGGCATCTGCGCGTGCGTGGCGCGGCCGTGGTGGAACGCTATTTCGGCCAGGAACAGAGCGCGACCGATACGGACGGCTGGTTCGGGACCGGCGATCTCGCGCGGATCGATATGGACGGCAATTTGATCATCACCGGCCGGGCCAAGGACCTGATCAAGTCGGGCGGCGAGTGGATCAACCCGGCCGAGATCGAAGCCGTGGTCGGCGCGCTGCCGGAGGTGTCGCTGGCGGCCGTGATCGGGCGGCAGGACGACAAATGGGGCGAGCGCCCGATCCTGCTGGTCGAGATGCGCGATCGCCAGGGGATCAGCGACGAAGCCCTGCTGGCACCCCTGAAAGGGCGGGTCGCGCCCTGGTGGATCCCCGATGCGATCGTGCGCCTGCAGCACATGCCTCTGGCGTCGACCGGCAAGATCGACAAGATACGCCTGAGATCCGAATACGGCAGCGCGTGAGCCAGGGTCCGGTCGCCGGTTCGGCGCTGGTCACGGCAAGACAGAAAGGCCCTCATTGCCCGAAGACGTGAAACCCCGCCGACGCAACACCAAGGCGGAACAGCGTGCCGAGACGATGGAGCAGATCCTCGACGCGGCCGAATATCTCTTCTCGCAGCACGGCCTGTACGGCGTGACGCTGAAGGATGTCGCGAAACGCGTCGGCGTCCACCACACGCTGCTCAACTATTATTTCGAGGACAAGAAGAAGCTCTTCGATGCCGTCTTCGCCCGCCGCGCCGTGGTGACGAGCGAGCGGCGCATGAAGGCGCTCGACGAATATGATGCGGCGACCCAGGGCAAGCCGAGCGTCGCGGGAGCGCTGCGCGCTTTCCTCGATACCGATCTCGACCTGTATATCGAGGGCGGGGAGGGCTGGAAGAACTATGCCGCGCTGGGTGCCCAGGTCGCGAATGCGCCCGAATGGGGCGCCGAGCTGATGGACGAGCATTTCGATCCGGTCGTGCTGCGCCTGATCGGGCTGCTGAAGAAGGCGCTGCCCGATTGCAGCGAGCAGGACATCTTCTGGGGCTATCATTTCGTCACCGGCGCCCTGATGCTCACGCTGGCGCGCACGGGGCGGATCGACAAGCTTTCCGGCGGCATCTGCAAGTCGGACGATTTTATGGCCGTCAAGGATCGCATGGCGTCGTTCATGGCCGCCGGCTTCCTGGAATTGTGCCGGCAGCATTCAGGAAAAGAGGCGCGCTGACCACGGGACAAAGGCGGTTTGCGCTGGTCGGATCGGTGAATGTTACACGTAAAAGACACTAACTAGCTTGAGAGTGAATATGAATCGAGCTAGCAACGAGCGCAGGTCAAGAGGGAGGAACTGTCAGATGTCACTGCAAGGACGCGTTGCGATCGTAACCGGGGCCGGCGGCGGACTGGGTCGGACGCACGCCCTGTTCCTCGCGCGCCACGGAGCCAGGGTGGTGGTCAACGACGTCGCGCAGCAGGCAGCGGAGAACGTCGCCGCCGAGATCGCGGCGACCGGTGGCGAGGCGCTTGCCGTCACCGGGTCGGTCACCGACGAGGCGGCGGTCGCCGCGATGGTCGCCCGGGTGATGGACCATTGGGGCCGGATCGACATTCTGGTGAACAATGCCGGCATCCTGCGCGACAAGAGCTTCGCGAAGATGAGCCTCGACGATTTCCGCATCGTGATCGACGTTCACCTGATGGGCGCGGCGATCTGCACCAAGGCGGTATGGGAGATCATGCGGGAGCAGCGCCACGGGCGCGTCGTCATGACGACCTCCTCGTCGGGCCTGTACGGCAATTTCGGCCAGGCCAATTATGGCGCCGCCAAGATGGCGCTGGTCGGGCTGATGCAGACCCTGGCGATCGAGGGCGAGAAATACGGCATCCGCGTGAACTGCCTCGCGCCGACTGCCGCGACCCAGATGACTCATGGCGTCTTGCCCGATACCAGCCTCGACCTGCTCGACCCGGCGCTGGTGAGCCCGGGGCTGCTCGCGCTTGTTGGCGAGGATGCGCCCACCCGCGCGATCCTCTGCGCCGGCGCAGGCCATTTCGCGCGGGCGAGCGTCACCCTGTCGCAAGGCCGGCATATCGGTGGCGCGACGGATGCCGGCGAGCAGGTGGTCGCCCATTGGAACATCATTTCCGACCGGGCGAGCGAGATCGTCCCCGAATATGGCTTCGTCCAGGCCGAGCGCGAGGTCGCGAGCGCCGGCATGGCATCGGCGGAAGCCGCTTTGGTGGAGTGACGCCGATGCCGCCGCTCCGCTCCCGCTTTCCCGGGTGGAAAGCATGGAGAGGCCGGTCCGCGATGGCATCACGGGCGCGAATGATGCACAGAGCGGCCTGTGGGAGATACGGCGACAGTCATGCGCATGCGCGCCGGCCCGTATGGCGGCCGGCGCTGACTCATGGCGGATACGGGGGACGATCCTGACGTCGACCTGATCGCCGCCGCCATGGGCGGCGATCGCGATGCCTTCGGCCTGCTGCTGCAACGGCATTACAACCGGATCCACGGCCTGGCCTGGCAATTGACCGGTTCGCGTGCCGATGCCGACGATATCGCGCAGGATGTCTGCTGCACGTTGGTCGAGAAGATCGGCGGGTTCCGGGGCGAAGCCAGGTTCACCACCTGGCTGTGCGGCATCGTGGTCAATGCCTGCCGCGACCAGAAACGCCGGCGGCGGTCGTTTCTCGGCTTTACCGAGCGGCTCGGCGTGCTGACCGGGCTGACGCGCGGGCCGGACGGACGCGATCTCCACGATGCGATGTGGGTGAAGAGCGCCGTTGCGCGGCTCAAGCCGGCCTATCGCGATGCGGTGGTGCTTGTGGCGGGACAGGAGCTCAGCCACGCTGAGGCGGCCGAGATACTGGGCGTGGCTGAATCCACCATATCCTGGCGCTTGCATGAGGTGCGTCGCCTGCTCGCCGGCGACCGGCCGGAGGGCGGCTGACCGGCACGGCCGGCATTCGAAGAAATATTTTCAGCCGGGCCCAAGGATATCCCGGGGCGGGGCGTCGAAGGGACATGCGGACGATCGTGCGCCGCTGTCACCAGGGAGAGTCCCCCATGCCCCGCCAATACATCCTCCGCCAGCATCCTGTCA
>CZQE01000038.1_pt1 | contig 11035 bp, 8 predicted proteins | sample 734431 | NCBI WGS metagenome assembly CZQE01 (sample SAMEA3597869, study PRJEB11362) | hydrothermal vent metagenome | biome: marine hydrothermal vent biome; feature: marine hydrothermal vent; material: ocean water | place: Atlantic Ocean | collected 2010-09-19/2010-10-04
AACGGCGCGAGCGGTTTCGCACGATGATATTTTTTATCGTGGGTGTGCGGAATCCGCGTATTCAAGCGTTCAAATGGAAAAGAAGGAAGTGGTGGCAAGGCAGAACTGGAGGAAGCTGCGATGAATGACTTCGAGCGCGCACGTAATCGGATATATGACCGGATTCATCAGCGATTGCAGGCGGTTGCGCGAGCGTTCACGGGGACATCATCTTATCCGATCCTTTCCGAGCCGAACGATCTTGCTCAAACGGCGATGCTGAAAGTCCATGAATTTATCACCAGACGCGAATTGTTTCTGGGAGATGAATTCATTCTCGATCAGACTATGGAGCGCGAGGCAATGAGTTGGGGCACGACCTGCCTGAAACATTCCCTCATCGACGAGATTCGCGCTGTCCGACTTCGCTTGCCGAGGGCAACGCGACCGAAGACGGCCGACGGTGAAGAAGATCCCCCGGATGAAACGCCAAGTATGGAGCCCTCGGCGGAGGAGAATGTTTGCGCGACGACTTTACTCAAAGCGCTGCGGACGTTGAAGTCTCGCCATCGTGAGAAATATGTCGAGGGCCTCGAAACGATGCTGCGGTCTGTATCGGACTCGAATTTCACCAGAGCGACGCTCGGCCACATTACCGACCTTACTCATACGCAACTCGGACGTATCGAGAGCGAAATCGTCAGGAGCGGGATTGCCGACCGGAGCAGCGCCAAGGATGAGAATGATGAAACTTAACTATGTGGGGCATCTGTCAAGTGAGGAACTCGACAGGCTCGAAGCACGCACGGTCGAAGGATTGTTCGACGAAGTTTGCGATTTACTGGACTATGCTAGCGACGATACGCTGGAGGACTTCCTTTGCGAGATGGATGGTGCGCGTGCCAAGGCAAGAGCGGCGGTATCATTCGAGCATGGCTCGATCGATGATCGGGGAACTCTCGAACTTGATACGCCGATACACACGGATGTCGCTGCGCGTGTCGTGCTGAGCCAGCGGTGGCAGTCGCGGCGATTGATGGCAGATTAGGGTAAGCTGCGCATCGGGCTGGTGGCGCAGGCGACGAAGAGACAGGCTGGGAAGCTGTGCCTCACTCAGCCAGCCCCACCGTCCCGGCAACCCGAAAGCCGGTTCCAACCGTAACCGCCCCGGTCCCCGGCTGCCCGCCACCGACCGTCAACCGATAAACGCCCGGTGCAACAACCCGCTTGCCCGCCTCGGTCACGCTGGAAAGCTCGCGTGCGTCCAGGTCGAAATGCACCCTGGTCATCGCCCCCGCCGCCAGGTGTACCCGCGAGAATCCGCGCAGAGCTCGGATCGGCATGCCCGGCGCCTGCGGGAAGCTCAGATACAGCTGCACCACCTCGTCGCCGGCGGTCTTGCCCGTGTTGCGCACTTCGACATCAACGCCAAGCGTTTCGCCTGCCTTCACCGTCGTGGTCGAGAGTAGCGGCTTGCCATAGGCGAAGCTGGTGTAGCTGAGTCCGTGCCCGAACGGGTAGAGCGGCTTGCCGGTGAAATATCGATAGGTCCGCCCCTTCATGGCGTAATCCCTGAACGGGGGAAGCTGGTCGACCCCGGTATAGAAGGTCACCGGCAGGCGTCCCGCCGGATTGTTTGCACCCGACAGCGTCTCACCGATCGCGGTGCCGCCGGCTTGGCCCGGATACCAGGCCTCCAGGATTGCGTCGGCATTGGCTGCCGCCCAGTTCACCGACAGCGCCGATCCGTTCATCAGCAACAGAGCGAGCGGCTTGCCCGTCGCCTTCACTGCCTTTAGCAGGTCCTCCTCGGGTGCCGGCATGTCCAGGCTGGTGCGGTCGCCGCCGATGAAGCCCGGTACGTTCACCGTCATCTCCTCGCCCTCGAGTGCAGAGGTGATGCCTGCCACGCCGATGACGAGATCGGCCGCCTTCGCCGCCGCCACGGCACGCGCAAGGGTGTCGGTGCGAACCTCGTTCCACACGAAGCGCGGGGGAAAGCGGCTTGGCGTCTGCTCGATCAGCACCTTGTGCTTCACACCCTTCTCGAACCGCATCTCGACCAGGTTTGCGCCGCGCTGCTGCGGGTTGGTATTGTCGGCGACGAGCTTGTCGTCGATCCACAGCTTCGCCGAGCGGCCGTTGATGCCGATCTTGTACAGCCCGTCGTCCGGTGCCGACACGAAGCCGCTCCACCGCGCTGAAATCACCGCTGCATCCGGGATCGCCGCGGGCGTGTTGCGGTTATAGGCTATGATCGCGTCGGTCCGGCTAACCGCTGGCATGCCGGAAAAGTCCGCCCCGCGCCAGAATTCGGCCTTGAGCCCTGGCGCTCCATCCGGCGTGGAGAGCGCCGCCGTGGGCACCGGTTCCGCCGCGCGCAGGAAATCGGTGCCCGGCTCGAACACCACCTCCGCGTCGGGGAAGGCCTTGCGTATACCCTCGAGCGCACTCACCGGCGCCACCGGCGTACCGTTGTAATTGCCGTTCAGCACATCGACCTGGTCGGCAAGCGGGCCGACCACCGCGATTTTCTTCACCCCCGGCTTGACGGGCAGCACGCCGTTGTTCTTCAGCAGCACCATTGCCTCGCGCGCCAGCTTCACGGCCAGCGCGCCATGCTCCGGCGAATTGAGCGCGCTTTCCGGGATGGCGTTGAAGGGTACCATCGAAGGCGGATCGAACAGGCCAAGCCGCATTCGCACGGTGAACAACCGGCGCAGCGATGCGTCGACCACCGCCTGATTCACCAGTCCCTGCTTCATCGCGTCGACATAGCGATCGTAATCGGAGGTCGCGCCCGCCGCCCGGCCATATTCGGCGCAGTCATTGTCGACGCCCAGCTTGAGGCTGATCGCCGCAGCTTCCGCCACCGTCTTGGCATAATGATGGCCGCGCTCGATATCGGCGATCGAATCGCAGTCCGATACCACGTGCCCCTTGAAACCCCAGGCGTCGCGCAGCCGGTCCTTGAGCAGGAATTCATTGGCACACGCGGGCTGGCCGTTGATCGCGTTGTACGCGCACATCACGGATTCCACCTTGCCATTCACCACCAGCGCGCGGAATGCAGGCAGATAGGTGTCCTCCTGGTCGTGCAGGCTGACCGGGATGTTGTCGCTGTGCCGCCCCGGCTCTGGACCGCTATGCACCGCATAATGTTTCGCGGTGGAGGAGACGCGATAATAGTGCGGATCGTCGCCTTGCATGCCGCGGACGAAGTTCACGCCTAGCTCAGCCGTGAGATACGGGTCCTCGCCATAGGTCTCCTGGCCTCGCCCCCAGCGCGGATCGCGGAAGATGTTGATATTGGGCGACCAGAAGGTGAGGCCCTGCATGATATTGTGCTTGCCGCCGGCCTTTTCGATCAGGTTCCATTTCACCCGGCCTTCGGTGCCGATCGCCTCGCCCATCGCCTTGATCGCGGGGGCATCGAACGTCGCGGCCAGGCCGATCGGCTCGGGAAAGACGGTGGCATAGCCATTCCCCGCCACGCCGTGCAGCGCCTCGCTCCACCAGTTATAGGAAGGCACGCCGAGCCGCGGAATCTCGCGCGCCTGGTTGACGAGTTGCGACGCCTTTTCCTCGATCGTCATCTGCGCGATCAGCGCGTCGACTCGTTGCGCAGTCGAGAGGGCGGGATTGCGCCATGGGGCATCGGCGGGGCCCGTCTGGGCAGGAGCGGTCTGGGCGAGTGCCGTGCCGGACAGCAGGCACGCCGCGAGCGAAAGGCTCGAGGCCATTTTTTGCCACGTCTTGTCTCCCCGAACGAAGAAGGAAGAACCTAGCGGAATCCGCTTCACCATCATCACACCCCCAAGAGCAGTTCGTTTCGATAGCCCGGCCGAAGCCGTCCCTGATCGGCATGCAGGAAGGCCGTCGCGTCCGGGCCGCCCGAAGCGATCCGGCGCGTCCCGACGGCGCCTCCCCCCGTTGCGTCGCTAGATCGCGTACCTCTCGCGCTGCGGCCGGCTCAGCATCGCGTTGGCCGCGTCGTCGCCGATGAAGCGTTCCGCCGCCGGGTCCCATTTCAGCCGCCGGCCGGTCCGCATCGCGGTCCAGTGGAGCAGGCAGGTCGAGCAGGCGCGGTGGCCGAGCTCCGCGGGGGAAATGTTGGGCGCGCCGGTCTTGATGGAATCGAGCCAGTTGCGGTGCTGTTCCGGGCTTTTCGGCAGATGGATTTCGTTCGGCCCGATCACGCTGTCGAGGATCTTCGGGTTGCTCGCCAGCAGCCCGCTCGTCCCAGCCGCTGCGATCGCCGGGTCGCTCGCGGTGACGCCGCCAGTGCGGGTGGCGAAGATCGATCCTTCGGTGCCGATGAACTTCACGCCATTGGGGAGCGCACCGGAGATCTTCATCTCCACCCCGTTGGCGTAGCGCCCATAGGTCTCGAACGGGCCATGCACGTTCCACAGGCCGCTTTTGGGGAATTCGGCTGAGCCCCAGATTTCGACCGGGCCGCTATGTTCGGTGTCCATGCCCCAATGCGCGATGTCGACATGGTGCGCGCCCCAGCCGGTGATCATGCCGGCGCCGAACTGTTCGCAGCGCAGCCAGCCCGGCCGGCCGAACTTGCCGTCCTGCGGGTGCACGCGGATTTCGGTGTAATAGACCTCGGGCGTGGTGCCGAGCCAGGCATCGTAATTGAGGTTCGCCGGGATCGGCATCGCCGCCGCCTCGGGGCCGGAAGGGTCGCCGGGCAGGCCGATCTCGACATGAGTCAGTTTGCCGATCCGCCCGTTGCGCACCAGCTCGCACGCCCGGTGGAATTGCGGCCAGGGGTCCTGCGATCGCTGCTGCGATCCGATCTGCAGCACACGGTCGGTCTTCGCCACCGCGTTCGCCATCTGCCGCCCCTCGGCGATCGTTAGCGATGCCGGCTTCTGGCAATAGACATGCTTGCCGGCCTGTACCGCGTGGATCGAATTCGGCCCGTGCTGATGGTCTGGCGTGGAAATGATGACCGCGTCGATATCCTTGTTGGCCAGAAGCTCCCGGTAGTCGGCATAGCCACGTGTGCCCGAATAGGGCTTGCCCGCCTTCTCGCCATAGGTCGTGTCGACCAGCTCGATTCCCTGCTGCACGCGCCGTGTGTCGAGGTCGCACACAGCGACGATGTGCGCATCGTCGACCTTGAAGATCTCGACCATGTCATGGATGCGCGAGATACGGCCGACGCCGATCGCGCCGATATTGATTCGCTTGCTCGGCGCGTTCCGGCCGAACACGCTGGCCGGCACGATCGACGGAAAGCCGATCGCGGCGACCGCCCCGGTCCTGATCAGGTCGCGTCGCGAAAACCCTGCTTTGCTGGTCATGACACTATCCCTCCGTCAGGCCGTGATGGGCCGGGTGGCGTTCTTCTGGGCGATGAGCACGAGCTCGGCGGCGAGCAGCGCCTGGTCCTGATCCTGCGCGATCGATGTGCGCTCGACCACGTCGGTCACGAATTGCGGGCCGAACGGCAGATACACGTCCTTGCAATCGAGATAACGGGCGTTCTTGCCATCCACGACGAACAGATGGTTGCCGCCGGGCTTGCCGGTCGGATCGGCATATTTGCGCAGCTCGATATAGCCCTCGGTCCCCAGCACGAAGAGCCGCCCGTCGCCCCAGGTGCCGAGCCCCTTGGGCGTGAACCAGTCGACGCGCAGATAGCCGGTGCCGCCATTCCCGCTCATCGTCATGTCGCCGAAATCCTCGAACAGCGGATGGTCGGGATGGTTGATGTTGCCGGCCTGCGACGCGACGACCCTGGCGCGATTGCTTTTGGTGAAGAACAGGAACTGTTCGGCCTGGTGGCTGCCGATATCGGTCAGGATACCGCCGTATCGCGCCTTGTCCCAGAACCAGTCCGGGCGGCTCGCCGGGTTCACCTGATGCGGGGCGATGTTGATGGTCTGGACGACGCGGCCGATCGTGCCCTGCTCGATCAGTTCGCCCGCCTTGATCGCGGCGGGCACTTCGAGCCGTTCCGAATACATGATCGCGAATTTGCGCCCCGTCGTCTTGATCGCGGCGCGGACATCGGCGAGCTGCTTCAAGCTGGTGATCGCCGGCTTGTCGCCGAGAAAGTCCTTGCCCGCCCGCATCGCACGAATGCCGAGCGGCGCGCGCAGATCGGGGATCGGCGCGCCGGCGATGAGCTGGATCGACGTGTCCTCAAGGATCTCGGCTTCGCTCCGCGCAAGCTTTGCGGTCGGGAAACGCTTCTGGAAATCGGCGAGCTGCTTCGCATCGGCAGCATGGACCCACACCAGCTCGCCGCCGCCGCGGATGACCGCCGCAGTCATCGCATAGATGTGGTTGTGGTCGAGCCCGATCACCGCGAACCTGATGTGGTGCTTTGGCCGTGGGTCGGTCGGCGCGCCGGTGTTGACCACCTCGGGAATGGCGTTGCCGCTCAACGCCTGCGCCAGCACGTCGCCCGGCAGCGCGGCGGCGAGCCCCGCAAAGCCGGCGCCGGTCAGCATCGAACGGCGGTCGATCGGATTCATCGCGTCTCTCCTTGGCGCTGGCGCTCAGTTCCCGGGCGTCGCCGGGGTGGTCCAGTTGATCACATGATAGGTCGTGTTGGTGGTGCCGACGTTGCGCAGCCCGTGAAGCGAGTTGGACGCGTTGAAGATCACCGATCCCGGCCCGAGCCGTTTCCATACGCCGTCTGACAGGGTCTCGACCGTGCCCTCGCGGATGATCACCAGTTCCTCGTTCGGGTGTTTGTGCGGCGCGTGCGAGGTCTGGCCGGGTTTCAGCGTGGTGACGTGCATCTCGAGATCGTCGAGCGTCGCGGTCGGCCCGTTGCCCAGGCTGCGCACCTCCCCGACATCGGTCGGGCTGACCTTCATCGCGCTCCAGTCCCACACGGATGGGCCGATGATCTTCCTGCCCTGGGCGAGCACCCCGGCGGAACAGGTGAGCGCGACCGCCCCCAGCGCGACGACCATATCCCTGCGGGTGACGCGCATCGTGATGTTCCTCTCCTGACCGGTGCGCCGCTTTCCGGGCGTCATCGTGGCAGCGCCGATGGTAGCGCTAACCGGACTTATTGCCGATCCTATAGGATTGTCAAAGCGCCAATTCAGCGTCGGCGGCGATTCCGGTTGTTTCCGTCGCCGGTTCGCCGACGCGCAGCATGGCGAGCGCCGAGAGGGCCATCAGCGCACCAGCGATGGCGATGGTCCAGATCGGTTCTTCGGGGAAGACATTGTGGATCAGGCTGCCCATCACCGTCGCGATGAAGAGCTGCGGCAGCACGATGAAGACGTTGAAGATACCCATATAGACGCCGAGCTTGCCGTGCGGCAGCACGCCGGCCAGCATGGCATAGGGGATGGTCAGGATCGACGCCCAGGCAATGCCGATCGCGATCATCGGCAGGATCAGCAGCACCGGATCGCGGATCACCAGCATCGCGGCAAAGCCCGCCGCGCCGATCAGCAAACAGACCATATGCGTCCTGCCCATGCCGATCCGTCGCACCATCCCCGGCAGCAGAAAGGCCGCGAGCGCGGCGACGCCGTTATAGACGGAGAAGAGGATGCCGACCCAGTCGGCGCCGTCATTATAGGCCTGGGACGCGGTATCGGTCGCCGCGAAGGCATAGCGGGTGACGACCGGTGTGGTGTAGACCCACAGGACGAACAGCGCCGACCAGGAGAAGAACTGGACAAGCGCGAGGCGGCGCATCTCCACCGGCATCCGGACGATATCCCGGGCGATGCGGGTCAGGGCGTTGCCGCCCTGGCCGGCATCGCGCGCCGGGGCATCCTCGCCGGCAAAGGCGCGCATCGTCTCGGGCGGGTATTCGCGGGTGGTGAGCACGGTCCACAATACGGCGCAGAAGATCGCGGCCCCGCCGAGATAGAAGGAATAGCGCACCGCGTCGGGAATGACGCCAGCGGGCGCCACGTTGCTCGCGCCCAGAGCGGTGATCGCGAAGGGTGCGATCGACCCGAGCACCGCGCCCGCGCCGATAAAGGCGGTCTGGAAGGCATAGCCGAGGGTGCGCTGCGCCGGGCCGACCATGTCGCCGACAAAGGCGCGGAACGGCTCCATCGATATGTTGATCGATCCGTCGAGCATCCACAGCAGCAATGCCGCCACCAGCAGCACCGGCGCGTGCGGCATGGCGATCAGCGCCAGCGCGGCAAGCGCTGCGCCCGCCAGGAAATAGGGCCGCCGCCGCCCGAACCGGCCCCAGGTGCGGTCGCTGAAATGGCCGATCAGCGGCTGGACGATCAGCCCGGTTATCGGCCCGGCGATCCACAACAGGGCAAGCGTGTCGACATCGCTGCCGAGCGACTGGAAGATGCGGCTGATGTTCGCGTTCTGCAGGCCGAACGCGACCTGGATCCCGAAGAATCCGAACGAGATGTTCCACAGTCCGGCCAGGGACTGGCGCGGCCGCCCGGTCACTCGCTCCAAACCCCCTGTTTTACGTTTTCTGTTTTCTGCCGGGCAGGATGTCAGTGACGTGGCGCCCCGGCAATCCCCGTTCGCATGCGGCCATTGCTTTCCGGCCGGGGCGGCGCGCAAAAGGACCGGTAGCCGCAAGGGAGAGGCCATTGAGCAGTTCGGAACGCGGGCGCGAGTGGTGGCGCGGAGCGGCGATCTATCAGATCTATCCGCGAAGCTTCGCCGATTCGAACGGCGACGGGGTGGGCGATCTTGCCGGCATCACTGCGCATCTCGATCATGTCGCGTCGCTTGGCGTCGATGCGGTGTGGCTGTCGCCCTTCTTTCCGTCGCCGATGAAGGATTTCGGCTATGACGTGTCGGATTATCGCGGCGTCGATCCGCTGTTCGGTACGCTGGCGGATGTCGATGCGCTGGTCGCCCGCGCCCATGCGCTCGGGCTGAGGGTGATCGTCGACCAGGTCTATGCGCATACATCGGACGAGCATGGCTGGTTCGCCGAGAGCCGCCGCGACCGGACCAATGCACGGCATGACTGGTATGTCTGGGCTGATGCGAAGGCCGACGGCACGCCGCCCAATAACTGGCAGTCGGTGTTCGGCGGTCCCGGCTGGACCTGGGACGCGCGGCGCGGCCAATATTACATGCATAATTTCCTGAGCAGCCAGCCGCAGCTCAACGTGCACAAGGCAGCGGTGCAGGACGCGCTGCTCGACGTCGCGCGCTTCTGGCTCGATCGCGGGGTGGACGGGTTCAGGCTCGACGCGATCAGCTGCGCGATGGTCGATCCGGCGCTGCGCGACAATCCGGCAAGGCCGCCGACGAACAGCCGCCGCACCCGCCCGTTCGATTTCCAGTTCCACATCCATAGCCAGTCGCATCCCGACATCCCGCTCTTCCTCGAACGGGTACGTGCGCTGACCGACGCCTATCCGGATCGATTCACCGTGGCCGAGGTCGGCGGCCCGAATGTCGAGCCGGAGATGCAGTCCTTCACGCAAGGCGACCGCCGGCTGAACACGGCGTACGGCTTCAACTTCCTTTACGCGAAGGCGCTGACCCCGGCGCTGGTGCGCGAGGTGCTTGAACGCTGGCCCGATACGCCCGGCATGGGCTGGCCGAGCTGGGCGTTCGAGAATCACGATGCGCCGCGTGCTGTGTCGCGCTGGGCGCCGCCGGGGCATGAACAGGCGTTCGGGCGGATGAAGATGCTGCTGCTCGTGGCGCTGCGCGGCAACATCTTCCTTTATCAGGGCGAGGAGCTTGGCCTGACCCAGGTCGATATCCCGTTCGACCGGCTGCGCGATCCGGAGGCGATCGCCAACTGGCCGCTGACCCTGGGCCGGGACGGCGCGCGGACGCCGATGCCCTGGGTGGCAGGAGAAGCGGGGCTTGGGTTTTCGACGGTTGAGTCATGGTTGCCCTTCGGACCGGATCACGCCGCACTGGCGGTCGACCGGCAGGAGCGGGACGAGGCGTCGATGCTCACGCTGACCCGGCGGTTGCTGGCGATGCGCAAGGCGAACGACGCGCTGGTGACGGGAGCGATCCGGTTTGTCGAGGCATCGGAGACGGTGCTGGCGTTCGAGCGCATGTCGGACGGACAGCGGTTGTTGTGCGTGTTCAACTTTGCGGCTGAGGCGCGGGATTGGGTACCCGAAGACGCGGACTCGTGGCGCGTGATCGAGCAGGTCGGGGAGGTCGAGCAATGGCGGCTCGGCCCGTTTGCCGGGGTGATCGCGGAACGGTCTGCCTGAACCCTTCCGTCACCCCGGACCTGTTCCGGGGTCCACCGCGGTTCAGGTGCTTTGCTTCATGATCTGCGCTGCGCTGCGCCTCGCCGCGGAGTGGATGCCGGAACAAGCATGTCTCGAGCTTGTCGAGAGGTCCGGCATGACGTCAGGGAGTGTCGAACTCGAACGCCTCCACCTCGTGCCGTACCCCAAGCTCGAGCGCTTCGGCCACCAGCCGCAACGGTGCCAGATCCACATCGCTCTCCCCGCGCGCCACCAGGTCAGCGAAGCGCGTATAGAGCCGCTGATATTCCATATTCCTGCCCATCGGGATCGCCTCGCCCGCAATGGACAGTTCGGCACCGCCCATCGCCAGCTTCAGCATGCCGTCCGGCGTATCGATCTCGATATCCCAGCGCTGCACGCCCTCATGGAGGAAATCGAACTCGACCGAGACCGGTACCGCGCCGCTGCGCAGGGCCAGCGTCGCCGCGATCGGCTGCGTCCGGCCCTTTGGCACCGCCAGTTCGGCGGCTTCGACCGCGAGCGGCGCGGGCAGGATGTCGGTCAGGATCGACAGCGCGTTGATCCCGGGATCGAACACGCCGACGCCGCCCGCCTCCAGGATCCATTCCTGCCCGGGATGCCAGACGCGGATGTCTTCCTTCCAGATCACCCGCACCGCCCCGATCGCGCGGCCAGCCAACCAGTCGCGTGCGGCATCGACCCCGGCCGCCTCCTGCGAATGCCAGGCGGTGAACAGGGTGACGCCTGAATCCCGCGCCAGCGTTTCGAGGTCGGCGACCTCGGCGAGCGTCAGTCCCGGCGGTTTCTCCAGCAGCACGTGGAGGCCGGCCGCGATCGCCGCCCGTGCCACCGCGACGCGCGCGGCGGGCGGGGTGCAGACC
>CZQE01000235.1_pt1 | contig 10920 bp, 9 predicted proteins | sample 734431 | NCBI WGS metagenome assembly CZQE01 (sample SAMEA3597869, study PRJEB11362) | hydrothermal vent metagenome | biome: marine hydrothermal vent biome; feature: marine hydrothermal vent; material: ocean water | place: Atlantic Ocean | collected 2010-09-19/2010-10-04
CGCCCGAGCGCCCACACCGCTGCGCCCCGCACCACCGGCGACTCGTCGCCCAGCAGCGCGGCAACCGGTTCCACCAGCGTGTCCGCGCCGCTGTTCCCCGCCGCGATCAGGCAGTTCCGCATCATGCGGTTCCGCCCGATCCGCTTGATCGGCGATCCGGCGAACACCTCGCGAAACCCGGCATCGTCCAGCGCCAGCAGGTCGGCCAGGGCCGGCGCCGCCAGTTCCGCCCGCGGCGCGAAGGCCCGGTTCGCGCTCGCCGCCGCGGCGAACTTGTTCCACGGGCACACCGCAAGGCAATCGTCGCAGCCATAGATCCGGTTGCCCATCGCAGCGCGGAATTCGTGCGGGATCGGGCCGGCATTCTCGATCGTGAGGTACGAGATGCACCGCCGCGCATCGAGCCGGTACGGCGCCGGAAACGCATCGGTGGGGCACGCCGCCTGGCACGCATCGCACGATCCGCAGGTATCGCGGCCCGGGACGTCCGGCGTCAGGTCGAGCGTGGTGTAGATCGCCCCCAGGAACAGCCAGCTCCCATGATCCCGGCTGACCAGGTTGGTATGCTTGCCCTGCCAGCCAAGCCCGGCAGCTTCCGATAGCGGCTTCTCCATCACCGGCGCGGTATCGACGAACACCTTCACATCGGCGCCCCGCACCTCCGCGACGAGCCACCGCGCCAGCGCCTTCAGCGCGCGCTTCATCACATCGTGATAGTCGGCGCCCTGGGCATAGACCGAGATGCGCGCCCTCTCCCCCTCGCCCGCCAGCGCAAGCGGATCGACGGCCGGCGCGTAGCTCATGCCAAGCGAGATCACGCTGCGCACCTCCGGCCACAGCCCGGTCGGGCTTTCGCGGTGATGCGCCCGCGCCTCCATCCAGATCATGTCGCCATGCATGCCCTCGCCGAGCCACTGGTGCAGCCGCTCGGCCGTGCGCGGCGCGGCGTCGGCGCGCGCGATCCCGCAGGCGGCGAACCCAAGTTCAACCGCCTTCGCCTTCAGTCGTTCGTTCAGGGCGATGTCGTCGCTCACCGGCACCCGCTATCACGACGGCCGGGAAAAGTGATCCACCGTCGAGACACATTAACGAAGCGCTGGTATCTGGCTTGCGTGTCCCGCCCGGGACGAACGGAAGGCAAGACTTGATAACCGACACTCTGGCGATCAGCGCCACCGGACTGGTCAAGAAATTCGGCGACCGCCGCGTTGTTGACGGCGTCGACATCGCGGTGCCCACTGGCATGATCTACGGCGTGCTCGGCCCCAATGGCGCCGGCAAGACGACCACGCTGCGCATGCTGCTCGGCATCATCGAGCCGGATGGCGGCACCCGTACCCTGCTCGGCCATGCGCGCCCGCGCGAGGTGAGCGACCGGGTCGGCTACCTGCCCGAGGAACGCGGTCTCTATCCGGCGATGCGGGCGAAGGACGCGATCGCCTTCATGGGCGCGCTGCGCGGGCTCGACCTCAAGACCGGCCGCAGGCGCGCCGTCGCCCTGATGGAGGGCGCCGGTCTCGGCCACGCCGTCGACAGCAAGATCCGCAAATTGTCGAAGGGCATGGCGCAGCTCGTGCAATTGCTCGGCTCGGTCGTGCACGAGCCCGACCTGCTGGTGCTCGACGAGCCCTTTTCGGGCCTGGATCCGGTCAACCAGGACCGGCTCGAGGCGCTGATCGTCGGCCAGCGCGACCGCGGTGCCACCATCCTCTTCTCCACGCATGTCATGGCCCATGCCGAGCGGCTGTGCGACCGGCTTGCGATCATCGCCGGCGGCAAGCGCCGCTTCGAGGGGACCGTAGCCGACGCGCGCGGCATGCTGCCGATGCGGGCGCATTATGTGCCGCATCATGACGGCGAGGGCATCGCCGCCCTGCTACCGCCCGATGCCGAACGGGAAGGCGACGGCTGGCGCTTCGTCGTGCCCGACGGCGGTGTTGAGGATATATTGAAACGGCTGATCGATGCCGGATACGGCATCTCCGGCCTGTCGATGGAGCGGCCGGGCCTTCACGACGCCTTTGTACGAATCGTCGGACCCGATGCCCTGAAAGATGAACCGGACGCGGAGATCGCGGCATGAGCGCCCGTCCGACCGGCAATCTCCGCCGCCTCCTCCGCCAGACATTGACCATCGCCCGCCGCGATTTCGTGGCGACCGTGTTCACGCCGATGTTCCTGGTGTTCCTGTTCACCCCAGTGCTGATGCTCTCCTTCGGCCTGATCGGCGGCATGGGCGCCTCGTCGGTCACCAGCGCCTCGGTCGAGAAGGCAAGCATCGTCGCGATCGTCGACCCGGCGCGGCAGGAACCGATGCGTGCCGCCGACAAGCGCCTGCGCCAGCTCTACGCCAGGGATGACCGGCCACCTGCCCTGGTCATGCAGGTCCCGACCGACAATCCGGCCGGACAGGCGCATGTCGCGTTCAGCGACCGAGGCAGCGACGCCTCGGCCGCCCTGTATGGCGACCTCGCCCGCCCGACGATCCTCTATGGCGGCTTCGGCCGGCGCGACGCCAATTTCCTCGCCCAGCTCGCGGAGGAAACGCTGCGCATGGAAAAAAGCGGCACCGCCGCGCTCAGCACGCCGACCCTGACCTCGATCGCCCGCGCCGAGCCGACCCCGACCGGCAACAAGCGCTCCGCCTTTTTCGCGGTGTTCGGCATCTTCTTCCTGACCCTGTTCCTCGCCGGCCAGGCGGTCGGCACCATGGCGGAGGAGCGCAGCAACAAGGTGGTCGAGGTGCTTGCCGCCGCCGTGCCGCTCGAGGCGGTGTTCTTCGGCAAGCTGATCGGGATGTTCGGATCGGCGCTGCTGTTCATCGGCTTCTGGGGCACGCTGGTCAGCCAGATCGACGTGTTCGTGCCCAACGCGCTCGGCGCCGCGTTCCGCGACATCGGCCCAGCGGTCGGCATGCCGGCCTTCTCGCTGCTGTTCGTCGCCTATTTCGCCATGGCCTATATGCTGCTCGGCGCGGTGTTCATGGGCGTCGGCGCCCAGGCGAGCACCCCGCGCGAGCTTCAGCTCCTCTCCCTGCCGATCACCATCCTGCAGATCATGATCTTCGGCGCCTCGGTCCAGGCAGTGTCCCGCCCCGACAGCTGGCTGGCCCGCGCGGTCGAGATTTTCCCGTTCAGCTCGCCCTATGCAATGGCGGGCCGCGCGGCGAACGCGCCGGAGATCTGGCCGCATGTCGCGGCGCTCGCCTGGCAATCGCTGTGGGTCGCGATCGTCATCGCCGTCGCTGCCCGCGCCTTCCGCCGGGGCGTGCTTCAATCGGGCAGCGGCAAGATCAACTGGAAGGGGCTGATCGGGGGCTGAGGCACCTGAAACATCGGCTGGCTCCCCTTCCCCCTTTCCTTTTCCTTCACCGGGGAGGGTGCTTTTGCGGGCTGGTTGAAGGGCACATCGCCAATAGCTGCCTTGGCAACGACGCGATCGTTCGACCTTTCCTAACCACCATCCTTGCGATCCCGTTGCAAAACACAATTGACACAAGTGTCAGCTAAGGCTTTCCTGCGGGCAAACAAAGGAGAGCGGACAATGGCGACACAGGCACTGCATGCGGTCGAAACAGCGGTCGATCCGCTCGATGTGAGCCGGCCGGAGCTCTACCGCGACGATGTGTGGCAGGCACCCTTCCGCCGGCTCCGTGCCGAGTCGCCGGTCCATTATGTCGAGCAGTCCGGCTTCGGCCCCTATTGGTCGGTCTCGACCTACAAGCCGATCGTCGAGGTCGAATCGCTGCCGGACATCTATTCGTCCCAAGCGGGCGGCATCACCCTCGCCGATTTCATCGAGCATTCGCCGACCGATGTTCGCATGCCGATGTTCATCGCGATGGACCGCCCCAAGCATACCGGCCAGCGCCGCACCGTCGCGCCGGCCTTCACGCCGAGCGAGATGGTCCGCCTCTCCGACAATATCCGCATGCGCACGGCCGAGGTGCTGGACAGCCTTGAGTGGAACAAGGAATTCGACTGGGTCGACACCGTCTCGATCGAGCTGACCACGCAGATGCTGGCGATCCTGTTCGACTTTCCCTGGGAGGACAGGCGCAAGCTGACCTTCTGGTCCGACTGGGCCGGCGATATCGAGCTGGTGAAGACCGAGGAGCTTCGCCTCGAACGCCTCAAGCACATGTATGAATGCGGCGGTTATTTCCAGAATCTGTGGAACCAGAAGCTTGGCAAGGAGCCGACGCCCGACCTGATCTCGATGATGATGCACTCGGACGCGATGGCCGAGATGGACCAGATGGAGTTCCTCGGGAACCTGATCCTGCTGATCGTCGGCGGCAACGATACCACGCGCAACTCGATGACCGCCGCGGCCTATGGCCTCGACCTGTTCCCGGACGAGCGCGCCAAGCTTGAGGGCGATCCGTCGCTGATCCACAATGCCGTGCAGGATATCATCCGCTGGCAGACCCCGCTCGCCCATATGCGCCGTACCGCGACCGAGGACACAATGCTCGAGGGGCAGCAGATCAGGGCCGGCGACAAGCTCGCGCTCTGGTATCTCTCCGCCAATCGCGACGAGAGCGTGTTCGAGAATGCCGACAAGATCATCGTCGACCGTCCCAATGCCCGCCGGCATCTTGCGTTCGGCCATGGCATCCATCGCTGCGTCGGCGCCCGGCTCGCCGAGCTCCAGATCGCGACCTTGCTCGAGGAAATGGCCCGGCGCCGCATGCGGGTGAACGTGGTCGGCGAGCCGGAACGCGTCGCTGCCTGCTTCGTCCACGGCTATCGCAAGCTGCCGGTCGAGATCAGCAAATATTGAGCATCTGACGTTCCCTTTCCCGCGCTCGCGGGAAAGGGGTATGGCCCGAGCACGCGCCCGATAGACGGCGCGCGTCCTTGGAGGTCGCCGGGAAACATCCGACGAGTCCGTCATGCCCGACTTGTTCCGGCATCCACCGTTCCGCAAGAGTCGAAAGCGGTTGGTACGCGGCACGGTGGCCCCCGGAACGAGTCCGGGGCGACGCTTCAAGCCGGATGGATCGAGCCGCCAATAAGATCCTGCGGCGGACGCCTTCTCCCGATTGGCCATCGCGCCGAGCCTCACATCACGGTGTCAGGCTCCAGCACATTCGAACGCCAAGTATGATTGCGTCGACGCATCCACGCGCATTTCCGGCGGTTTTCCCGCCTTTGGTACACGAAATACCCTGACACCCCCGAATCTGTTGCCGCAAGGACACAGATCGCGCGCCGGTTTCACAGTTCTGTCATCGCACCATCATGCCGCCGGGATCACAATTTTCCGCAAGGGGGTGAAAATCAGGGCAATAAATTTGGAGACGATGCATGAAATTCCGTAGCAAAGCCCGCTTCGCCGTGTCCGCCTCCACCTTCGCCATCGCTCTTCAGGCTATGCCGGCCCTGGCGCAGACCCCGCCGCCGACATCCCCGCCCTCGCAACCGACCACCCAGGCCGCGCCCGCCAATGTCGCTGACATCATCGTCACCGCCCGCAAGCGCCCGGAGACGCTGCAGAACGTCCCGATCGTCGTCACGACGGTCAACCGGCAGCTTATCCAGGACACCGGGGTGAAGGACATCAAGGATCTCGCGCTGCTCGCGCCTGGCCTGCTGGTGACCTCGACGACAAGCGAATCCTCCACCACGGCGCGCATCCGCGGCATCGGCACGGTCGGCGACAATCCCGGCCTCGAATCCTCGGTCGGCGTGGTGATCGACGGCGTCTATCGCTCGCGCAACGGCGTCGGCTTCGGCGATCTCGGCAATATCGAGCGGATCGAGGTGCTGAAGGGTCCGCAGGGCACTTTGTTCGGCAAATCGGCGACTGCAGGCGTGATCAACATCCTGACCGCCGAGCCGCAATTCACCCTCGGCGGCAATGCCGAATTCACCGTCGGCAACTATGGCGCGATCGGCGGGTCGGCCGAGGCGACCGGGCCGCTGATCGACGACAAGCTGGCCGTCAGCCTCTATTTCGCCGATCGCACGCGCGATGGCTATTTCCATGTGAACACCGGGCCGGGGCCGCGCACTGAAACGCGGGACAACAACCAGAATTACTACACCCTGCGCGGCCAGTTGCTCGCCAAGCCGACCGACACGCTGACCTTGCGCCTGATCGGCGACGTCTCGTCCCGCGACGAACATTGCTGCATGGCGGTGATCACCCGCGCCAGCGCCGGCAATTTCGCCAACAACCTCGTCGCCGCGCTCGGCGGCAATGACGGCGATCCGAGCAACCCCTATGCCCGCAACGCCTATGCCAACCGCCCCGATCTCCAGCATGTCGTCGACAAGGGGGTCTCGCTCCAGGCCGACTGGGATGTCGGCCCCGGCACGCTGACCTCGATCACCGCCTATCGCAACTGGAAGACGGTCGGCGGGTTCGACGCGGACTTCTCGACCGCCGATATCGATTACCTGCCCTCGGACAACAGCAACTCGTCGCAGTTCCGCACCTTCAGCCAGGAACTGCGCTACGCGGGCACCACCGGCAAGCTCGACTATCTGATCGGCGGCTTCTTCTCGAACGAGAAGCTGCGGCAGAACACCAGCATCCTCGTGGGCAGCCAGTTCACGCCTTATCTCGGCCTGCTCTTCTCCTCGCTGGTCGAGGGCACGCCGGACCCGAACTTCCTTCAGACCGGCCTGACCTTCCCCTATGTCGGCGGGGTCAATTACGCGGCGAATACCGGCTCGGTCGATCGCTATCGCCAGACCGACAAGACCTATGCGATCTTCACTGACAACACGCTGCACATCACCGACAAGCTCGCCTTCCAGGCCGGCGTCCGTTTCAATATCGACGACAAGACGCTCAACCAGAACAGCAGCAATATCGGTGGCGGCGCCGGGTGCGCCTCGGCGAACGCAGCGTTCGCCATTCTCAACGCGGCGAATCCGGCGGCGGCGGCACAGCTTGCCTCAGTCAACAACACCATGTGCCTGCCCTTCCTGAGCCCGGGCTACAACAACTTCACCAACCATCAGTCCGAGAGCGAGAACGTGTTCTCCGGCACGGCGAAGCTGTCCTATCGCTTCAACCCGAGCCTGCTGGTCTATGCCTCCTATGCGCGCGGCTACAAGGCGGGCGGCTTCAACCTCGACCGGGTCCAGTGCGTCATCGGCCAACCCGGCTGCGCGCCGGGCAGCGCCGCCGCGCTCACCCCGATCCTCAACACGGAGTTCGCGGGCGAGTTCAACAATTCGTTCGAGCTTGGCGAAAAGGCGACGCTGTTCGACCGCAAGCTGCTGCTCAACGCGACCCTGTTCTACCAGAAATATTCGAATTTCCAGCTCAACACCTTCAACGGGCTGGTCTTCGTGGTGGATTCCATCCCGAGCGTGGTCAGCAAGGGAATCGATGCCGATTTCGTGTGGTTCGCCACCCCGAAGCTCAGCTTCCAGGGCGGCCTGACCATCGCCGACACCCGTTATGACCTGACTGCGGCGCAGCTTGCCGATCTGGCCGCCAAGACCGGCTTCCTCGGCGGCCAGCACTCGCGCCTGTCGCTGGCCCCGCTCTATTCGGCCTCGCTGTCCGGCACCTACACCCACGATATCTCCGACAACTACAAGGCCCGGTTCAACATGGGCCTGAAATATTCGTCCTCCTACAATACCGGCTCGGATCTCGATCCGGGCAAGGTCCAGAAGGGCTATGTCGTCTCCAACGCCCGTATCGGCTTCGGCCCCAGCAACGATCGCTGGAGCATCGAGGCCTGGGCCGAGAATCTGTTCGACACCAACTACAAGCAGGTGGCGTTCAATTCCGGCTTCCAGAACGTGCCGACCAACGCAACCGGCGTGCTCGACGCCTTTCTCGGCGCGCCGCGCACCTTCGGCGGCACGCTTCGAGTGAAATACTGATCGGCGCCTCGGCACGAGGCGACAACAGATAGTTGGAGTCATTCCCGATCGACTTCGGCCGTCATGCCGGACTTGTTCCGTCATCCACCGTTCCGCAAGCTCATCGGCCCTTGGGTCGCGGCACGGTGCCCCCCCGGGACAAGCCCGGGGTGACGGCGGATACTAGGGCGGATCGCCATTCCGAGCGGTCCGTCGGCGGCGCAATATGGTTCGCGCAGAGGCGCTGAGGGCGCTGAGAAGGTCCGGTCAGCGGCTCGGGCAGTTTGCAATGACGAACATTTTCACAAGCAGACAGCTTGCCGGCGCACGATGATCAAGTCCGGCAATGAACTCCGCGTTCTCTGCGCCCTCTGCGCGAACCATCCTCTGCAGCCGTGCCAATGAGGTGAATGTCGATCCACCCTAGCTGACCGAATTCGACTCTAGCGCCGAAGCCGGGCGTCCCGAAGTGCCCACACCGTAAAGCCAGCGCCGATCATCGCCGGCAGCGTCACCGCCGGGAAATCGCGCGCGATGGCCGATGTCCCGCAGATGCCGACCGCCACTTCCCACAGATGGAACAGCGCATGCCCGGCGAGCCAGAATGTCGCGGCGCCCCATAGAGCCACGCGCATCGCCGGCCGCGCGGCGCCCCAGATATAGGCAACGCCGATCAGCACGAAGATCAGCCCGATGTCGCGGATGAAATGCTGGTTGAAGGGGCCGGTGGTGGTGACGCCGGGCACGGCGACATACCAGTCGCCCGGCACGACAAGCATGATCAGGCCGTTGGCGACCGCGCCAAGGCCGAGGATCGCGGCGAGAACGGGAACGATGTTCCGCATGTCATGATACTCCCGGAGAGGTGACATCCGCCTGGCCGAAGGCGAGCGCGACATGGGCCAGCTTGTCGGGGTTGCGCATGATGTAGATCGCCGCGATCCGCCCGTCGCGGATCTCGAGCGCCGTGGTCTGCAGCAACTGCCCGCGATCGATGCTGACATAGCCGGGCAGCCCGTCGATCGAGACAGGCTTCAGCATGACCGGCCGATAGACGTGCTTGCGCGCCAGCCCGGCGAACATGCGCAGCACCTTGGCGACGCCCAGGATGGGATTGCGGAAGGCAAGCACCCGCCCGCCGCCGTCGGAATAGACCGCCACATCCTCGGCCAGCATCGTCTGCAACGTCGCGACATCGCCGTCGCGCGCCGCCGCGAAGAAGGCGCGGGCAATGCGATCAGCCTCCGCCTGCTCGACCGGATATCGCGGCCGCGCCGTCTGGACATGCTTGCGCGCGCGCACCGCCATCTGGCGGACGGCCGCCGCATCGCGGTCGAGCGTGCCCGCCACCTCGCTCAGCGCGACGCCGAACACGTCGTGCAGCAGGAATGTCGCGCGCTCCAGGGGCGAAAGCCGCTCGAGCGCGAGCATCAGGGTCAGGGTCAGGTCGTCGGCCTGTTCGTCCTCGGTCGATCCGACCAGCGGTTCGGGCAGCCAGGCGCCGTAATAGGTCTCGCGCCGCGCCCGTGCCGAACGCATCTGGTCGAGGCACAGCCGCGTGACGATCCGGGTCAGATAGGCGGCGGGCACGTCGACCGATTCCTCGACCCGCGACCAGCGCAGCCAGGCATCCTGGACGATATCCTCGGCTTCGGAGAGTGAGCCGAGCATGCGATAGGCGAGACGCAGCAGCCGCGGCCGCTGCGCCTCGAACAGTGCCGACGCCGGGTCAGGCGGCGACACTGGCACGCTCCACCGGATGCGGCGCGCGGAAACCAACCTGAAGCCGGTTCCACACATTGATCGCGCCGATCATCAGGGTGAGCTGGACCTGTTCGGCGTCGCTGAAGCTTGCCTTGACCGGCTCATAGTCCGCATCCGGCGCGCCGGTCTCGGAAAGGCGGGTCAGTGCCTCGGTCCAGCCAAGCGCCGCACGCTCACGCTCGCTGTACAGCGTCGATTCGCGCCATGCCGGCAGCATGTACAACCGCATCTCGCTCTCGCCCGCCTTGCGCAGGTCGGTCGAATGCATGTGGATGCAGAAGGCGCAGCCGTTGATCTGCGACGCGCGCAGCTTCACGAACTCCTTCACGCTGAACTCGATGCTCGACGATTCGAAGCTCGCCTCAAGCGCCATCATCGCCTTGATCGCCTCGGGCGCGAGCATATGGGGGTTGCGCAAACGTGGGGTCATGGTCTGTCTCCAGGCGTGCACCATGCACGCATGCAGACATGACGGGATAGCCCGAACGAGTGTGACATGGCGGCGCGATTTTTTTGCGCCGCCATTCTGCCCCTCTGTAACCGGACGCGCCGGCTCCGCGAATATCGCAGGGAAGCACGGAGCCGGGACAGGCGGCGTGCATCTCGTGGACCCGGTGCCGCGTACCTATATCCGTTTCACCGATACGCCCGGAGACGAGGACGATCATGACCCCAGACCGCCGCAGCTTCCTCACCCTGGCCGGCACCGGTGCCGCCGCCTTCGCGCTGTTCGGCTGTCGCGGCAGCGCCTCCGCCGGCCCGCCCGAGACGTTCGAGGTCACGCTGACGGATGCGCAATGGAAGGCGAAGCTTTCCCCCGCCGCCTATCGCACCCTGCGCCACGAGGCCACCGAGACGCCCTTCACCAGCCCGCTCAACAACGAACACCGCGCCGGCATCTTCTCCTGCGCCGGCTGCGCGCTGCCGCTCTACTCATCGAAGACCAAGTTCGACAGCCGCACCGGCTGGCCGAGCTTCTGGGCGCCGCTGAAGGACGCGGTGCGGACCCGCCAGGATCGCTCGCTCGGCTTTTCCCGCACCGAAGTGCATTGCCGCCGCTGCGGCGGACATCTCGGCCATGTCTTCGATGATGGCCCGAAGCCGACCGGCAAGCGCTATTGCATGAACGGCGTGGCGATGACGTTCGCGACGGGGAAAGTGTAAATCCTCCCTCTCCCCTTGCGGGAGTGGGAAGGGGCCCATCGCAGAGCGATGGGAAGGACGATGGGGCCACTCGCGAGTGGCCGCCCCTTCATCCGCTGCCTCGCATCATCAGTTTTTGGTTATCACGATGACGTAGCGTAATTTCCTCCCAACGCTC
>CZQE01000358.1_pt1 | contig 10882 bp, 10 predicted proteins | sample 734431 | NCBI WGS metagenome assembly CZQE01 (sample SAMEA3597869, study PRJEB11362) | hydrothermal vent metagenome | biome: marine hydrothermal vent biome; feature: marine hydrothermal vent; material: ocean water | place: Atlantic Ocean | collected 2010-09-19/2010-10-04
GGCGGGTATCCATTATCGCATGCTCAATCGCAGCAAGGGCGCGGCAGTGCAGGGCCCCAGAGTCCAGGCGGACCGGCGGCTCTATGCTGCGGCGATCCAGCAGATGCTGGCCGCACAGCCCGGCCTGACGATCGTTTCAGGTGAAGTTGCGGCACTCTCGCTCGACCAGACGGGGGCGATAGCTGGTGTCACGCTTGCCGATGGGACCGGGTTAAACGCGCGTGCGGTGGTGCTGGCGACCGGTACTTTCCTGGGCGGCCGGATCTTCTGCGGGGAGGAGCGGCTGACCGGCGGCCGGATCGGTGAGGCTGCGGCATCGCTGCTGGCGGTTCAATTGCGCGATGCGCGCTTGCCGATGGCCCGACTCAAGACAGGCACGCCGCCCCGCCTGGACGGACGAACGATCGACTGGAGCCGCCTTGCCGAGCAGCGCAGCGACAGCGATCCCTGGACCATGTCGCCGGTCACACCTGGCCGACGCCTGCCTCAACTCTTCTGCGCGATCACCCGCACGACCGAGGAAACCCATGGTATCATCCGGGCATCTCTCGACCGGTCGCCGCTGTTCGGCGGTGCGATTGCCGGGCCGGGACCTCGCTATTGCCCGTCGATCGAGGACAAGATTCACCGTTTCGGCGACCGGGACGGTCACCAGATATTCCTCGAACCGGAGGGGCTGGATGATGCGACCATCTACCCCAATGGCATCTCGACCTCGTTGCCGGCGGATGTCCAGGCGGCGATGATTGCCTCGATCCCAGGGCTCGAGGCGACGCGGATCATTGCGCCGGGCTATGCGGTTGAATATGATCATATCGATCCGCGTGCGCTTGACCCGACATTGGAGGTTCGGTCGATGCGTGGGCTGTTCTGTTGCGGGCAGATCAACGGTACGACTGGCTATGAAGAAGCAGCCGGGCAGGGGCTGGTCGCCGGCCTCAATGCCGCGGCGATAGCGCTCGGCGCTGATACGATCATACTCGACCGGGCGACCAGCTATCTTGGCGTCATGATCGACGATCTGGTGCTTCAGGGCATCACCGAACCCTATCGCATGCTGACCGCCCGGGCCGAATATCGGTTGCGGCTTCGTGCCGACAATGCCGAGACCCGTCTTGGCCCTGTCGCTGAAGCGTTGGGGTGCCTCGGATCTGAGCGTTCCCGGCGCTTGGCCGAACGCTCCGCGCAACGTTGCGATATCGAGGCCGAGCTTGCCCGGCAGCTGCCGACTGCCGCGGTGCTGGCGAACGGTGCATCCGGACCGCTCGATAGTCAGAAGCGGTCGGGTGCGGAATGGTTGCGTTTTGCCGGAGTGGGAATCGACCATGTCGCGCCGGGGTTAGCAGCGAAATATGATCCATCGCTCGTTGCGGAGATGGCTGAGGATGCGCGGTATGCGCCCTATCTGCGGCGCCAGGACGAGGAGGTCGCGCAGCTCCGTGCGAATGATTCGATCTCACTGCACGATGATCTGGACTATGCCGCGATCCCGGGCCTCTCGACCGAGATGGTCGAGAAACTGACTCGGGTGCGTCCGGCCACACTAGGTGGGGCGGGCCGGATTCGTGGAATCACGCCGGCGGCGTTGACCGCGATTCTGCTTCATACCCGACGGCGCGCCGCATGACCGAGGACGACGCCAGGGGCTGGATTCGCGAACGCTTCGGCGCGAAAGGTGAGGGGCGCATGGCTGAGTTCGCCCGGCTCCTCATCGATGAATCTGCCCGCCAGAACCTGATTGCACCCTCGACGCTCGAGTCGATCTGGTCGCGCCATATTGTCGATTCCGCTCAATTGATCGGCCTCGCGGCAGGGAATGAGGGTGACTGGCTCGATATCGGGAGCGGTGCAGGCTTTCCGGGCTTGGTCGTGGCGGCGCTGACCGAGCGGCGTACCGTGCTGGTCGAACCGCGCAAACGGCGAGTCGAATTCCTTCAAGCGGCGGCAGAAACGCTGGGCATCGCCAGTCGCGTGTCAGTTATCGCCGGCAAGGTGGAATCGGTCAGCGAGCCGGTTGCGGTGATCTCCGCCCGCGCGGTCGCGCAACTCAATGCGTTGCTCGCATCGGCGGTTCAATGTAGCCGTCGCAAGACGCTATGGATTCTCCCAAAGGGACGAACAGCGCGCGAAGAGGTGGCGGTCGCCGAGCAGACATGGCATGGTGTGTTTCACGTGGAACAGAGCATCACCGATCCCGAATCTCTCATCGTCCTCGCCAAAGGGGTGTCACGCCGATGAATGTCATTGCCATCGCGAACCAGAAGGGTGGGGTGGGCAAGACCACCACCGCGATCAATCTGGGCACCGCGCTTGCCGCGACCGGATCGCGCGTGCTGATTATCGATCTCGACCCGCAGGGCAATGCGTCGACCGGCCTCGGCATCAATCGGGCCGAGCGGGAGAAATCGAGCTACGATATCCTCCTCGGTGAGATGGCGGTCGCCGACGCAGCGATTCCCACCTGCGTGCCCAAGCTTGAGATCGTGCCGGCGACGGTCGACCTCTCCGGTGCCGAGATCGAACTGGTCGATTATGAGGAGCGCACTCACCGCCTGAACCGGGCGCTCTCGCGTTCCGACGAGCGCTGGGACGTGGTGCTGATCGATTGCCCGCCGTCGCTTGGCCTGCTGACCCTCAACGCGATGGTGGCCGCCAATTCCCTGCTCGTGCCGCTTCAGTGCGAATTCTTCGCGCTCGAAGGTCTTAGCCAGTTGCTGAACACGGTCGAACGCATTCGCGAGCGTTTCAATCCCGGCCTCTCGATCCTCGGCGTCGCCCTGACGATGTACGATCGTCGCAACCGGCTGACCGACCAAGTCTCGGCCGATGTTCGCGCCGTGCTCGGCCGCGTTGTCTTCGACACGGTCATTCCGCGTAACGTCCGGCTATCCGAAGCACCCAGTCATGGCTTGCCCGCGCTGATCTATGATTATCGCTGTGCCGGCTCGGAAGCCTATATCGCGCTGGCGCGGGAGCTGATCGTCCGCCTGCCCACCAGACCCGCCCCTCAAGAAGCTGTCACCAAGGCCGCATGACCGACCAAGCCGCCGATCAGACGCCGCATCCCCGGCCCAAGCCCCGCTCAGGCCTCGGCCGCGGCCTCAATGCCCTGATGGGGGACATTGCCCGCGAAGAACCTGTCGCCGGCGGTGAATCCCTGTCGACCGGCGTGCGCACGCTGCCGGTCGGCTCGCTGACGCCGCATCCCGGCCAGCCGCGCCGCCATTTCAGCGAAGCGGCGCTTGAGGAACTGGCAGAGTCGATCGCTGCGCGCGGCCTGATCCAGCCGATCGTCGTGCGGCCGCACGGCAAGGGATATCAGATCGTCGCCGGCGAGCGCCGCTGGCGCGCGGCGCAACGGGCGCGGCTGCATGAAGTACCGGTGATCGTCCGCGAGTTCGACGATGCCGAGACACTCGAGATCGCGCTGGTCGAGAATATCCAGCGCCAGGACCTCAACGCGATCGAAGAGGCCGAGGCCTATCATCGACTGATCGAGGATTATGGCCACACCCAGGAGGCGCTGGGCAAGCTGGTCCACAAGTCGCGCAGTCATATCGCCAATCTGTTGCGGCTGCTCGACCTGCCCAAGATGGTGCAGGACAAGGTGGTCGAGGGCGAGCTCAGCATGGGCCATGCCCGCGCGCTGATCGGCGCCCCTGATATCGAGCAGCTTGCCTATCAGGTCGTCGCCAAAGGCTTGTCGGTCCGCGACACCGAGCGGCTCGCCCGCGAGGCCAAGCCGGAGACGGCACGGATCCGCAGCGGCGATACCGGCCGGGATGCGGATCTCGCTGCGCTGGAACATCATCTCGCTGATCTGCTCGGGCTCGCGGTGCGGATCGCGCATGGCCCCAAGGGCGGCTCGCTGACCTTGTCCTATTCGACGCTCGATCAGCTCGACATGGTCTGCCAGCGCCTGACCGGCGAGCGAATCTAGCCAGCAATCTATTGATATTAAAGGTGGATTTGGTCGGCAGCTTAGCGCTGCCGGGCAGCCATTCGGGCGACCGCCACGATCGCTGACTGGGCGAGGACCGTCCCCGCCGTCGCCGAGCTCATGATCGCTCGCTCGGCAAGCCGCGCGCGCTGGATCGCCTCGTTGATCCTGGGGGCCGACCAAGTGCGCAGCGCTCGCCCGGTCGAGGCGCGCTCGCGGAAGAAGACGCGTTCGATTACCGTCGCCGGGCTTGCGCCGGCATCGATCTCGGCCTGCAATTCCGCAAGCGTCATCAGCCGCCGGACCAGCTGGCGCAGCACTGGAATCGGCGACACGCCTGCTTCTTCCAGCCGGGCGAGCTCGCCACCCAGCGAATCGGGGCGGCCGTCGATCGCAGCATCGATCGCGCGGCTCATCTCGGAATCGCCCAGGTCAGCGCCGACATCGTCGAGCGCCGCATCGTCCAGCTCTCGTGGCCGTTCCGGCGAAGCGTCGAGATACAGCGCCAGCTTTTCAAGCTCGCGCGTCATCACCGCCCGGTCGCCCCCCGTGGCATTGGCGAGCCGTGCCGCGGTGTCCCCGGTGGTGCGCAGGCCCTGTTCGCGCGCGATGGCGGTGGCCAGCTTCTCGGCATCGCCACCCTCGGGCAGATAGCAGGCGAAGCTCATCGCACGGGGCGCGCCAAGTGCCAGCTTCACTGCCTTTGAGGTCGCCTTGAGTGATGGCGCGATGGCGACGACGGGATTGCCTGCGCGTTCGGCGTCGAGCAGCAGGGTGAAGGCCTCGAGACACTCGTCGCCCGCGCCGCTGATCCTGATGTGGCGGGCGCTGCCGAACAACGACATCGACGCGGCCTCATCAGCGAGCCGGCCCGGATTCGATTTAAGCGTCGAGGATTCGAGATCGACCCGCTCGGCATCGGGTCCCATCGTTCGCGCCAGCCGTGCCGCAATCTCCTGCGCGCCCGATTCGTCGGGGCCGTGGAGAAGATAGAGGCGGATATCGGGGTTCGCCGCGTCGATCGCGGCGCGAATCTGATTGGCGTTGGCTTTCACAGCCAGGGACTCATTGCGCTGATGCGGCCGTCCGCTGCGCATAAAGCGCGACACGCGAAACGATCTGGTCGGCGACAATTTCCGACAGGCGCTCAAGCGCCGTATTCTCGGCCGCGATCGTGCCATATTCGGAATTGACCACGTCGAGGCCGGCATCCGACCCGGCGGTTGCGTCAAGCAAGACAGTGCCTTTCGACAGGTCGATCAGCTGATAGCGCGCGCGAAGCGTCCGCCGCTCGCGCGAGACGCTGTCATCGCTCCGCACGCCCAGGCCGATGATCTGGTCGTCAAGCTTGACCTCAAGCCGGTAGAGCGGCGCACCGCTCGCGCCGAACCGATCCTTCAACGCGTTGGCCATCAGCCAGCCGGCCTTGCCTTCGATCGGCCCGACCTCGACCCTGGTCAGCGTCGTCGCGACGGTGCCCGATCCGCCGCCAGAATAGAGCGGATGCAGCCCGCATCCCGCCAGTGCCGGCATCAGCGCAAGGGCGGCGATCAGCGGGAGATGCTTCATGCGACGATGTTCACGAGACGGTCGGGCACGACGATGACCTTTTTGGGAGCGGCGCCGTCCAGGATACGCTGCACATTGGCATTGGCCAAGGCGATCGTCTCCATTGCCTCGCGCGGGGTGCCCTTGGCGACCGTCACGGTGTCGCGCAGCTTGCCGTTGACCTGGATCGCGATGGTCGCCTCGTCTTCGACCAGGAGGGCCGGATTCACCTCGGGCCAGGCCGCATCAGCGATCAGGCCGTCACCGCCATTGGCGGCCCAGGCTTCTTCGGCGAGGTGCGGTGCCATCGGCGACACCAGCCGCATCAGCGTGCGGATTGCATCGACGCGCGAGGCGGAGGAGGCCGCACGCTCGATCGCATTGACCAGCTCGTACAGCTTGGCGACGGCCTTGTTGAACGACAGCGCCTCGATATCGGCGGCGATGCCGGCGATGGTCTGGTGAGTCTTGCGGTCGAGCGGCGTGTCGCGGGCGTCGCTCGGCTCGGCCTCGGCCAGCCCGTCGAAAAGTCGCCACAGCCGCTGGATGAAGCGCCAGCATCCCTCGATGCCTGCCTCGCTCCACGGCAGATCGCGCTCGGGCGGGCTGTCGGAAAGCATGAACCAGCGCACTGCATCAGCGCCATATTGGTCGACGATGCCGGTCGGGTCGACGGTGTTCTTCTTCGACTTCGACATCTTCTCGACTCGGCCGATCACCACCGGGGCGCCATCGGCCTTCAGCGTCGCCTTGCCGCCACCGAGGGTGACGTCATCGGGCCCGTACCAGACACGCTCGCCGCCTTCGCCGCGCGAATAGGTCTCGTGCGTGACCATGCCCTGGGTGAACAGCCCGGCAAAGGGCTCGGCCACGTCGAGCATGCCGATATGGCGCAGTGCCCGGGTCCAGAAGCGCGCATAGAGCAGGTGCAGGATCGCATGCTCCACGCCGCCGATATATTGCGCGACCGGCAGCCATTTCTCGGCCACGGCGCGGTCGAACGGCGCATTGCCCGGCTGGCTGGCGAAGCGAATGAAATACCAGGAGGAATCGACGAACGTGTCGAGCGTGTCGGTCTCGCGCCGCGCCGCGCCGCCGCAGCTTGGGCAGTCGACATGCTTCCAGGTCGGATGGCGATCGAGCGGGTTGCCGGGAATGTCGAAGCTGACATCCTCGGGCAGCACCACAGGCAACTCGTCGCGTGGTACCGGCACCGCGCCGCACGCGTCGCAGTGGATGATCGGGATCGGCGTGCCCCAGTAACGCTGTCGGGAAACGCCCCAGTCGCGCAGGCGGAACACAGTCGATCCGGTGCCCCATCCTTCTTCCTCGGCGCGGCGGATCACGGTGCGCTTGGCATCCTCGACATCCATCCCGTCGAGGAAATGCGAATTCACCAGCGTGCCGGGCCCGGTATAGGCCTCGTTGCCTCTGAAGAGCGGATCGGTGACGTCGCCGTCTGAAACGACACGACGAACCGGCAGATCATATTTGCGGGCGAAATCGAGATCGCGCTGGTCGTGCGCCGGCACGCCGAACACGGCGCCGGTGCCATAGTCCATCAGCACGAAATTCGCGATATAGACCGGAAGTTTCCATTCAGAATCAAAGGGATGTGCCGCACGGAGCCCCGTGTCGAAGCCGAGCTTCTCCTGAGTCTCAATCTCGGCCGCAGTGGTACCACCGCGCTTGCACAGCTCGATGAACTCGGCCGCCGCCGGATCGCGCTCCGCCAGCGCGCGCGCGATCGGATGGTCCGCCGCGACAGCGACGAAGCTCGATCCGAAGATCGTGTCGGGCCGGGTGGTGAACACCTCGACCTCTTCCCCGTCCGACAGCTTGAAGCGGAAGGTCAGGCCTTGGCTCTTGCCGATCCAGTTTTCCTGCATCAGCTTCACCTTGCCGGGCCAATGCTCGAGGCTGTCCAGGCCCTCAAGCAGCTCGTCGGCGAAATCGGTGATCTTGAGGAACCACTGGCTGAGCTTGCGCCGTTCGACCAGCGCGTTGGAGCGCCAGCCGCGGCCATCGATCACCTGCTCATTGGCGAGCACGGTCATGTCGACCGGATCCCAGTTGACTGAGGATTCCTTGCGATAGACCAGGCCCGAAGCGAACAGGTCGAGGAACAGCGCCTGTTCGTGCCCGTAATAGTCGGGCTCGCAGGTCGCCAGTTCCCGAGTCCAGTCGAGCGCGAAACCGAGGCGCTTCAGCTGCGCCTTCATCGTCGCGATATTGGCGCGGGTCCAGCCGCCCGGATGAACGCCCTTTTCCATGGCGGCATTCTCGGCCGGCATGCCGAAGGCGTCCCAGCCCATCGGATGGAGCACTTCATGGCCCGTCATCCGGCGATAGCGCGCGAGCACGTCGCCCATCGTGTAGTTGCGGACATGGCCGATATGAATCCGCCCCGACGGGTACGGAAACATTTCGAGCACATAGGTGCGGGGCTTGGCCGAATCGTCGCGCGCGGCGAAGGTGCGGCGCTCGTCCCACACCGCCTGCCATGCCGCGTCCGCCTTCAGCGCGTTGAAGCGTGACGCCATATGTCGACCGCCTTTAGTTGGCGATGGCGGTACGGCGCAGGTCGCGCGCCCGCGTCAGGATGATATCCTCGAGCTTCTGCACGGTCGCCGCCGCGACCGGCGATGCGACCCATTGCCCGCCCTGGTTCACCTCGCGCAGCGCGGCGACGCGCAGGCCATCGGCGCGCAGATCCTGGTCGAGGATCGTTACGGTCACCTTCATCCGCTCGGTCGGGGCGGCGGGGTTTACATACCAGTCGGTGACGATCACGCCGCCGTTCGAATCGGTCTGAAGCAGCGGCATGAAGCTCAGCGTGTCGAGGCTGGCGCGCCAGAGATAGGAGTTCACGCCGATGGTGGTCACCTTGGCGGCGGCCAGATCGGGGGTGGCGCGGTCCTTGCCGCGATGGCCGCAGGCCATGAGCGGGAGGGCAAGCGAAACCACAATCGCGGTACGCAAAAGGCGGTTCATCGGCGGTTTCCTGGACGGTTTCATGAGATCTCGGGCATCTATAGATGGTCTCGCGCCTGCCGCAAGCGCGGCGCACGCGCGCGGCCTGTGTGCCGCGGGCAACACTTCGGGGGAAAATGCGTCAAGACAGTGGCAGGGCCGGATCGAATCGTGATAGGCGCGAATTGGAGTGAAGTGCCGAATCCAGGCACTGCTAAGGGGTCGCACGTGTTTTCAGGGCGTTGGATGTCAGGAATCGGAGTGGGGGCGCTGGTCGCCGCCGGCTTCGCCATGGCACCGGCGACCGGCGCACCCGGTGAGTCGCGGCTGACGGCAAAGCGCGCGCCGCTCGACATCGGCGATATCAGCTCCTTCACCCCGGCTGCCGCCGACCCGAAGCTCGCGGCAGTCTTCGCGCGGAGCGGGCTCGACACCAGCAGCTTCCGCTTCACGCCGACCGAATCGCGGCATAGCGGCAACCGCGCGGTCACTGTCGCGGTCCGGGCGCGCTCCACGCGGACCGCGCTCGCCGCCGAGCGGGGCAGGTCGCTCATCGATATGCCGTCTTCGGTCAGCATCGCGCCGATTGCCTATAATCTGGGTGTCGCGGTCGGCTGGCGTCGGTTCGCGCTGTCGGGCGATGTCGCCAAGGTCGATCTCGCAGGGTTGCCGGGCAGCCGCGAGGCGGTCGATGTCGGTGTCAGCTATTCCGGCCAGCGCTTCACCGGCCGGGTGAAGGCAGTGGCGGATCGCCCGCTGGCGGGCGCACCGAAGCTGGTCGAGGAGGCTCCGGCCTATTCGCTTGACGTCGGCGGCTCCTATCGCCTGACCCGCAACCTCGATGTGACCGCGGGAATCCGGTACAAGGCGGAGCGCGACTATCGTCTCCAGCCCGCGCCTGACGATCGCCGCGACAGCCAGGCAGTCTATATCGGAACCGCCTTCCGTTTCTGATCGGGCTGCTACCGATCGGGTAGCCAGGCGTCGATCGCCGCCCAGCCGTGAAAACCCAGTCCCTGCATCTTCCTGAATCGGCTGGCATTCATCCCGCCCAGCGCAATGAGGGGGATGTTCAGCCCGCGTCCGATCGCAGCGGCGCGGGTCGGGCCCAGCGCACGCGCGCCGGGATGCGACCGGGTTGTGTAGATAGGCGAGACGAACAGGGCATCGGCGCGGGCACGCTTGCCTGCCACCGCTTCCTTGCGCGAATGCGCGGCCCAGGTGCGGATCCCGCCGGGGCTGAGCCTGCCGCGGCCGTGCGTGCCAGCCTCCATGCCGAGCGGGTCCGGTCCGGCGCGTACGATCATCAGTCGTTTACGCCGCGCCATGCGCGTAATCCGGGCGAACAATGAGCGGCGTTCGTCCGGTGCGGTCGCATAGTGGCGAAACACGATGCCGGCACCGCGCGGCAGGGAGTCGATCGCCCGCCAGAGGCCGTCGCCCATCCGTTCGTCAGTCATCAGCCACAGCGTCGGAATCGGCGGGCGCTTGGGGTGGCGGTGCGGCACGGCCCTGCCTATAGCGCTGCCGATGCAGCCCGACGACCCCGAGACCCGTCTCACGACAGCGCGCGAGGCGATTGCCCATGCGGCACGCCTTGCCGGCCGGAAGGCCGGAGCGGTCACCCTGATCGCGATATCGAAGACAAAAGACGCCAGCGAGATCGAGCCTCTGCTCGCCGCAGGTCAGCGCGTGTTCGGCGAGAATCGCGTACAGGAAGCCCAGGCGAAATGGCCGGCGCTGCGGGAGGCATGGCCCGACACGGTGCTGCACTTGGTCGGCCAGCTTCAGTCCAACAAGGCGGAAGAAGCAGTGGCGCTGTTCGACGCCATCCATTCGGTCGATCGGCCCTCGCTGATCGCTGCGCTCGCGCGGGCGATGGAACGGCAGGGCCGTCGGCCCGATTGTTTTCTCCAGGTCAATATCGGCGACGAGGAGCAGAAGGGAGGCTGTACGATCGATGCCCTTCCGGATCTGCTCGCCGCGGCGCGCGGGGCTGGGTTGCCGGTTGCCGGGCTGATGGCGGTGCCGCCGGCCGATGTGGAGCCGGCCCCCTATTTCGCGCTGCTGGCGAAGCTCGCGCGCGACAATGGCGTTGCGGGGCTCAGCATGGGCATGTCGGGCGATTACGAGACGGCGGTGACGCTGGGGGCCACCCACGTCCGCATCGGTACCGCGCTGTTCGGCGCGCGCCGATGAGGTTCGAGGCCATCATCTTCGACTTCGATGGCGTGCTGCTCGACAGCGAATATGCCGGCAACAAGCAGATCGCCGACTATCTGACCGGCGTCGGCCATCCGACCACGCCCGAAGAATCCATGACGAACTTCATGGGCCTGGCCGGCGCCGATTTCCTCGCGGCGATCGAACGCTGGATCGGGCGGATGCTGCCGGATGATTTCCATGTCGCCCGCCAGGCCG
>CZQE01000223.1_pt1 | contig 10873 bp, 10 predicted proteins | sample 734431 | NCBI WGS metagenome assembly CZQE01 (sample SAMEA3597869, study PRJEB11362) | hydrothermal vent metagenome | biome: marine hydrothermal vent biome; feature: marine hydrothermal vent; material: ocean water | place: Atlantic Ocean | collected 2010-09-19/2010-10-04
CGTCGCGCTGTTGATCGCCGTCCTTCTGCCGTCGCGCTGGTATGCAGGGCTTGCGTGGCCGGTCGCGGTGCTGATCCTTACCCTGATCGATGCCTTTTCCGGCGCGCGCAAGGGTGCCGCACGGCTTGAAGCCATCCCCAGTGTCTGCGTCGGCGCGACAGTGGATGCGACAATCAGCGTCGTGCTTGACGGTGGGACGCCACCCCGATCCGCCGAGATCGCGGTCGCCACCGGCCCGCTGCTTGCCGTCGAAGACGATGGACGGCTGCGGATAGATCTGCAGGGCGGGCGCGGCGCGGCGCTGCTGCCCCTGACGGCGGTACGGCGCGGGCTGGGCCGGATCGACCGGCTGTGGCTGCGCTGGCGCGGCCCCCTCGGCCTGGCCTGGAAGCAGCGCGAGATGCCGCTTGACGCGACCTTCCCGATCATCCCCGATATCCGCCCTGTGCGCGAACGCGGCGCCCAGATCTTCCAGCGGCACGCCCTGCAAGGCCTGATCGCGCAGAGCGATCGCGGCGACGGCGCCGATTTCGACGCGCTGGTCGAGTTCCGGTCGGGCATGGACAGGCGGGCGATCGACTGGAAGCAATCGGCGCGGCACGTGAAGCTGCACGCCAAGGAATACCGGACTGAGCGCAACAACCAGATCGTCTTCGCAGTCGATGCAGGGCGCCAGATGACCGAGCCGGTCGCAGGCCTGCCCCGCGTCGACCGTGCCGTTTCGGCGATGCTGCTGACAGCATGGGTGGCACTCAAGCTGGGCGACCGGATCGCGCTCCATTCCTTCGATTCGCGCCCGCGCATCGCCAGCGGCCTGATCTCCGGCACCGCCTCCTTCGCTGAGCTCCAGCGGCTCGCCGCCGGCATCGACTATAGCGGCGAGGAAACCAACTATACCTTCGCCCTGACCACGCTCGCGACCCAGCTCAACCGGCGATCGATGATCGTCCTCTTCACTGAATTCACTGACCTCACCACCGCCGAGTTCCTGGTCCGCGCCGCCGCGCGGATCGTGAAGACCCATCTGCTGCTGATCGTCGTGCTGCGCGATGAGGAAGCCGAGGCGATCGCCGACAGCGCACCGCAAAGCGCCGACGACGTGACCCGCGCGGTGACCGCGGCGGCGCTGCTCAAGGACCGCCGGATCGTCATGACACGATTGCGGCATCTCGGGGTGCATCTGATCGAGAGCGAGCATGACAAGGTCAGCGAGCGGCTCGTCGAAGGCTATATCGATCTCAAGCGGAGGAACCTGTTGTGACCTCGCCAGGCACCACCCGCAAGCAAGGCCGGTCATCGGCCTTCGTCGATGCGCAGCCAGTGCTGGTCAATGCCAGCCGTTTCCGCAAAGTGCATTCGGCGGACTGGGAACGGCTCGACCAGCTTGTGACCCGGTGCGAGAAGCGGTCGGTACGGGCGCTATCCGACGACGACCTGCTTGCCCTGCCCCTGCTCTATCGCTCGGCATTGTCGACCCTGTCGGTGGCGCGAGAAACATCGCTCGATCGGTCGCTAGTCGCCTATCTCGAGCAGCTCTGCGCCCGTGCCTATTTCCAGATGTACGGCGTCCCGACCTCGGCGCTGCGCCAGCTTGCCCATTTCTTCGCCCATGGCTGGCCGGACGCCGTGAAATCGCTGTGGCGGGAAACGCTCATCGCGCTGTTGCTGACCGTGGCGGGCGCGGTGGTCGGCTATCTGCTGGTCGTCAGCGACCCGACCTGGTTCTACGGCATTGTCGGTGACGGCATGGCGAACGGGCGCGATCCGACCGCTTCGGCGGCAGCGTTGAAGGCGACGCTCTACGACAACAAGGAGGAATTGCTCGCGACCTTCGCGACCTTCCTGTTCACGCACAATGCCCAGATCGCGATCTTCTCCTTCGCCCTGGGTTTCGCCTTTGCGGTGCCGACAGCGATGCTGATTATCTATAACGGCCTGATGCTCGGGGCGATGATGGCAGTGTTCGCGTCGAAGGGGCTCGGTTTCGAATTCGCCGGCTGGCTGACGATCCATGGCACGACCGAGATGTTCGCGATCATCCTCTCCGGCGCGGCCGGTTTCCGCGTCGGCACCGCCATCGCCTTTCCCGGCCGCCTCGCGCGCGGCGACTCCGTCGTCAACGCCGGACGTGCCGGCGCGGTCGCCATGGGTGGCGCGGTAGTCATGCTGGCGATCGCCGGCCTGCTGGAGGGTATCGGCCGCCAGACGGTAACGGGGGATATTACCCGCTATGCAATCGGGCTCGCCATGCTCGCGGGCTGGCTCGTCTATTTCTATCTGCCGAGGCGCACCTGATGCGCTGGCCTTTCCGCAGGGGACCGCGCCTTCCCAAATCGCTCCGCCGCAATTTCGTGACGCCGGAGGGCGTCGACCTGCAGCTCGAGCTGGGCGGCGCCGGCGTGCGCGGCGCGGCGTTCATGCTGGATGCCGTCGCGATCCTGACCGTGCTGGTCGCATCGACCATCGTTATCGCCCTGCTCTTCACCGCCATCAAGTCGAGCGCGCTCGCCATCTTGTGGATGATCGGCTTCTTCGTCCTGCGCAACGGCTGGTTCGCGCTCTTCGAAATGGGCGGCCGGGGCGCGACGCCGGGCAAGCGGCTGATGGGCCTGCGCGTGGTGGCGCGTGACGGGGCCCGGCTGACCGGCGGCGCGGTGCTGGCGCGCAACGCCATGCGCGAAATCGAGGTATTTCTGCCGCTGTCCTTCCTGGCGATACAATCGGTGGAAGGCCAAGCGGACGGGTTCCTTGTCCTGTTCGCGCTCAGCTGGAGCGGGATCTTCCTGTTCTTCCCGCTGTTCAATCGCGATCGGCTCCGGGTCGGAGACCTGATCGCGGGAACCTGGGTCGTGCGCACGACCAGTGGCAAGCTTGGTGATGACCTGGGCGGAGAAATCTCGCGGCAGCGCCGCAGTTTCAGCGAGGCGGCGCTCAGCCTGTACGGCATCTACGAACTCCAGACGCTGGAAGACGTGCTCCGGGGCGGGCGCGACGACGCGATCGCGACCGTGGCGGCGACGATCCGGCGCAAGGCGGACATCCCCGACGATGGCGACGATTACCGGTTCCTGTCCGACTATTATGCGGCGTTGTGCGCCAGGCTGGAACGGGGCCTGATGGTCGGCCAGCGCCGCGCGGACAAATTCGGGAGCGCCCGCACGCGATAATCGCCAGCACCGGCAAATTGCCATTCCCCTGCAAACGCGCAACACTCGGGCGCGAGAGCCGGGGAGAAGATGTTTGGCCTATATATTGGGCGGCTGGCAAAGCGACTTCGCGCGCAACTGGAGCCGCGAGGGCATCGATATCGCCGATGCCTTTGGCGAATCGGTCCGGCACGGGCTCGAGGCAGCAGCGCTCGACGCCGACGAGATCGCAACCGGGCATGTCGGCAATTTCACCGCCGAACTCTTCGCCGGGCAGGGCCTGCTGGGCGGGTTCTTCGGGCTGGTCGATCCGGCATGGGACGGACTGCCGACCGCACGCCACGAAGCGGCCTGTGCCTCGGGCAGCGTCGCGTTGCTTGCGGCGACGGCTGAGATCGAGGCGGGACGATATGATCTCGCCTGCGTCGTCGGAATCGAGCAGATGCGCAACGTTCCCGGGCGGACAGCAGCGCAGCATCTCGGCGCTGCGGCGTGGAACGGGCATGAGTTCGCCGATGCCGACTTCGTCTGGCCGCGCGCTTTTTCCGATCTCGCTGAGGAATATGACCGGCGGCATGGCCTGAAATACGAACATCTGATGCGCATCGCCGAAATCAATTTCGGCAATGCCAGGCGCAATCCGAACGCCCAGACGCGCAACCATGTCTTCACGCCCGCGCATTTCACGGCTGACGACGAGGCCAATCCGGTGGTCGAAGGGAGGACGCGGAAAATGGATTGCGGGCAGGTGACGGACGGCGCGGCGGTGGTGTTCCTCGCCTCGCCGGATCGCGCCGCCGACTATGCCCGCAAGCGCGGCGTGCCGCTTGAGAGCCTGGCGCGAATAAGCGGCTGGGGGCACCGGTCAGCGCCGATTTCCTATGCGGCGAAAGTGCGGGCGAGCGAGGGCGAGCCCTATGTCTTCCCGCAGGTCCGCCGGGCGATCCTCGATGCGCGGACACGGGCCGGGGTGACGGACATCGCGGCGATCGACGCGGTCGAGACGCATGACTGCTTCACCGCCACCGAATATATGGCGATCGACCACCTCGGCCTGACCGGACCCGGCGAGTCTTGGCAGGCGATCGAGGACGGGTCGATCGAGATTGGCGGACGGATGCCGGTCAATCCCTCGGGCGGGCTGATCGGCCTCGGCCATCCGGTTGGAGCCACGGGGGTTCGGATGCTGCTCGATGCATCGAAGCAGGTGACGGGTGCGGCAGGCGACTATCAGGTCGACGGAGCGAAGCGGGTGCAGACACTCAATATCGGTGGATCGACCACCACGACAGTGAGCTTCATCGTCGAGCGCGCGGCGGCATGAACGCGATCGTCCTGCTCACCACCAACGCGGCCCTGCTGGTCGCGCTGTTCGTCCTGCTCTGGCTTGTGTGCCTGAAGACGCGGGACGTGACGCCGATCGACAGCGTCTGGGCACTCGGCATGGTGTTCCTGGCGGCGGCGAGCTTCCTCCACACCGGCGGCAATCCGACGCGCAAGGCATTGCTGCTCGGGCTGTGTGCCCTATGGGGCGTGCGGCTCGGCCTCTATCTCCTCTGGCGCTGGCGCCGCCATGGACCGGACCGGCGCTATGGCAAGATGTTCGCGATGGTCGAAGAGGCCAAGGGCTGGGGATTTGCCCGTGCCTCGCTGTTGCTGGTCTTCGCGACGCAGGCGCCGCTGCTGTTCATCGTCTGCCTGCCGGTGCAGCTTGGGCAACTCGATGCCGGGCCGCCGGTCGGCTCGTTGGGCATGGTGGGAGCAGGCGTCGCGATCGCGGGGATCCTGTTCGAGAGCATCGGCGACTGGCAACTGGTTCGGTTCCGCGACGATCCGGCCAATGCCGGCAAGGTGCTGGCGACAGGGCTGTGGCGCTATACGCGGCATCCCAATTATTTCGGCGATGCGCTGACCTGGTGGGGCCTCTACCTGATCGCCGCCGAAAGCTGGTCGGGGATCTGGGCGCTGCCCGGGCCGGTGTTGCTGACGTGGACGCTGATGCGATGGTCAGGCGTGCCGACGATCGAAGGGCGGCTGAAGCGCAAGCGGCCGGGCTATCAGGAATATGTGCGGCGGACCTCTGGATTCGTGCCGTGGTGGCCGAAGGCGTGATTCCTTCTCCCCTTGGGGGAGAGGGAGTTTAGAGCGATACTCTCAAAGCGGCCCGCTCCGCCCAATGCGCATGGGTACCGCTGCTGATCTTGTGCGGCAGCGCGATGCGGCAGATCGGGCCTTCAGCAAACTTCTTGCAATCGATCAGCACGCATTCGGACGTGCCGCGATTCTCGTCGATGACGAAGCTCACCAGATAGCCGTCATCCTCGTCCACCGCATTGGTGCGCGGCGCAAAGGGCGCTTCGCTCGCGTAGCGGCCTTCCTCAAGCATCACCTCCCAGGACTCGCCCGTTTCGAGGTCGTGCTTGACGAAGCCGTTGAACAGGAACCAGCCGGGCTTCGACGTGGTCGAATAGATATAACGGTGCTTCCGCCCCGCCACACGCTGGTTGATCATGCCGAATTCGAGGATGCGATCGTCCAGCCGTTCCTCCCGCGTCGTGCCGTCGGCCAGGTTGAAGCGCCAGCGGTGAAGCTTCGGACGGAAGCTGTGCTCGTCGACATAGGCCATGAGGTGCCCATAGCCATCGGCATTCTCCAGCGGCGCGGGCGTCGGGTTCTCCTGGAAATAGCCGTCCATCACCACCTCGTCGCCCTCCTCATAGGCGTTGAGGAAATGGAGGACATAGGTTGGCGCCGCCTCGAACCAGCGGATCTCGTCGGTACCGCCATGGCGCGGGATCAGCGCGAAGCGGGCCGGCACACCCTCGTGCAGCCGCGCGGCGTGGATGTCGCGCTTGAGCAGGTCGGCATCCCAGAACACCGGCAGGTCGTTCACGATCGACCAGTTCTCCGAAAAGGTCATGTCATGCGGCAGGCGCGGGCCCGGCAACGGTACCGGGATATAATGGGCCAGCCGCCCGTCGCGATCGACCACGCCGTAATGCATGAAGGGCGCGTGCTTCGAGTAATTGAAGAACATCAGTTCCCCGGTGCGATCGTCCACCTTGGGGTGCGCCGAGATGCCGTCGAGCGGTACCCAGGGCGCCATGCCATGCTGCTCGAGCGTCTCCGGATCGAGCACATAGCCTTCGCCGCACTGGTAGAAGGTCGAGATCGCCTTGCCGGCATGGACGATGATGTCAGTGCTGCTGCTGTCCTTCAGCGACCCATGCGCGCCGAAGCCCGGGCGCAGCGACGTGCCGGCACGATCGGCCAGCCCGCCCCAGAGCGATCCATCCGCCTCCTGCTCCGCCTGGAAGCAACGCGTGCGCACGAAGCGGTTGCGATAGGAAGCGGTGCCGTTGCGGAAATCGATCTGGTGGATCATCCCGTCGCCATCGAACGGGTGATAACGGCCAAGCGGCTGGTGAAGCTGGTTCTCGGTATTGCGCAGATAGACGCCGTCGATGTCGGTCGGGATCGCGCCCTCGATCACCTCCAGATCGACCGCCGTCACTTCCTCATGCAGCGGCGTCCAGGCGCCGTTGAGATAGGGATGGTTGCTCGGGCGCAGCGAGCCCTTCACGGGCGCGCGGTCGATGATCTGCATGACGGTTCCTCTCCACGGCACCTGACGGGATCAGTCTAAGCACGGAAATCGGGATCGGCCAGCATCCGTGTGGGATGACGCGCCTTGATAAATTCACGCCGCGCGCGTAACAGCCGCGCGTCGAATCCGACAGATGTTCCTCGAACCGGAAAGGAGTGCTCCCAATGCGACCGACTGCCGCAAACACCGCGACCACTCCCCTATTTCCTGTTCAGGAACTGTTTGCATGGGCAATCCCTGTAAGGGCGATCACGATCGCCTGACCGAATCTTGCGGCCGCGTGGCCGCATCAATAATCGTTTTCCATTTCAACCTTCCAGCACTGTTCCGGCGGCTGGTTTCATATGCCGACATCCTCGTTCCCGGGGAGGTTCGTCATGCGCGCTGACATGTTCAAGGTTATCGTCGAGCACCCTCGCTGGGGGTCCCGGCACGCACCACGCGTAAAGCTGAGAAAGGATCGTACCGACCGCACCCATATCGGGCTCAAGCGACACGCCGCGGAGCAGACCGTCTTTACCAAATCGCTCAGCGAAACCCTGAATCCGCTGATCCGCTTCGTGCGCAGCCGGATCGGACGCCCATGGGATGATGTGTTCAGCGAGATCTGCGCCGGTCTGGATACCGGCAGCACGGTGAAGATGCACGTCCGCCAGCATCTCGAGGATTTCGTGGCGATACGTATCTCGCGCGGTCGCTACGGCGAATGGCTCCTCGACGGGTTGCCGCTCGAGACGGGCGGGCGCCGTTTCTATCCCCGGGACTTCTATGTCGATCCGGAGGACGGGATTCTGAAGGACGGCGCGACCTTCTGGCGCCTTCGCGGCCGGGAAGTCGCATCGCGCAATGCCATCTGCCGCGCCGCAAGGGCCACCACAAAGTGCCACGACCTGCGCTGGATCGACGGCACGCGCGTCGTCCTCCGCCGCGACGCCGGCTGGTTCCTCTACCGACTCGACCTCCGTCCACCCATGGGCGATGTCGAGCTTCGCGACCTGTTGCTGACGTCGGCGTGGCGCGAGGAAAGCGGCTGGAAGGTCATCGAGCAGCGCCAATTGTCGAAGCGCGCCATGAAACAATGGGCGCCCCTTTGGAGGTATCCGGCATGAGCGCGCCCGTCGACATCATCGCGTCGCCCGACAGCTGGATCGAGCAGGCGGCGATCGACCAGCTCCACCAGACCGCGGGGCTGGAGGGCATGGACCGGGTCGTCGGACTGCCCGATCTCCATGCCGGCCGGGGCATCGCCGTCGGTGCGGCCTTCTGGTCGCGCACCCGCGTCTTCCCGCATCTGGTCGGCAACGACATCGGTTGCGGCATGGGACTGTGGGAAAGCACTACCCCGGCCCGCAAATTCCGGCTGGACGCGGCCGACCGCAAGCTGCGCGGACTGGAGGAACCCTGGTCGGGCGATCCTGCCGCCCGGCTCGTCGAGCTGGGCTTGCCGCCTTCGCTGATGGGCGGGGCGCTGGGCAGCATCGGCGGCGGCAATCACTTCGCCGAACTGCTGGCGGTCGACGCCGTGCTGGACGAAAAGGCGTTCGGCGCGCTCGACCCGACCTCGGTGTACCTGATGGTGCATAGCGGTTCGCGCGGGCTGGGCGATGCCATCCTGGAACGGTATCTCGCACGACGGAACGTCGCGTCGCTGGAAGCCGGCACCGACGATTGCGCTGCCTATCTGGCGGAGCATGACCAGGCCACGGCCTGGGCGACGCTGAACCGCGCCATCATCGCGGAACGCTTCTTCGAACGGCTGGGCATGAAGGGCGGGCGGCTGCTCGACATCTGCCACAACAGCGTGACACCGTGGGACGGCGGCTGGCTCCATCGCAAGGGCGCGGCACCGGCCGACAAAGGGCTGATCGTCGTACCGGGATCACGCGGCGACCTGACCTGGCTGGTCCGGCCGAGGGCCGAGCAGGCCGGTCGCGCGCTGCAATCGCTGGCGCATGGCGCGGGGCGGAAATGGAGCCGGAGCGAGGCACGGGCAAAACTCGACCGACGCTTCACCATTGCCGATCTGGAGCGGACCAGGCTGGGCAGCAGGGTGATCTGCGAAGATCGGGCGCTGATCTTCGAGGAGGCGCCCCAGGCGTACAAGGACATCCAGCAGGTGATCCGCGATCTTGTGGATGCCGGGCTGATCGATCCGGTCGCGACGCTGCGGCCGCTGATCACCTACAAGACGAGGCGGTCGTGACGGAGACGATCCTGCATCTCTCCGCCGGTAAGGGGCCAGAGGAATGCCGCTGGGTGGTCGCGGAACTGGCAATCGCGTTCGCGCGGGAGGCCGCGGCGGACGGCCTGTCCTGCGAGCCGGTCGAACCGATTGCCGGGCCCAGCGCCTCGATCCTCCTGCGCGTGTCGGGCGAAGGGGGCGATGCCTTCGCCCGGGTGCGCACGGGTACGATCCGTTGGATCGGCACGAGCCCGTTCCGCCCGACCCACAAACGCAAGAACTGGTTCGTCGGGGTGAAGCCCGCGCCGGCGGCCGAGGATATCACCGATTTTCGCGAGGAGGACATCCGGTATCAGACCCTTCGTGCGTCAGGCCCCGGTGGCCAGCACGTCAACACGACCGACAGCGCGGTCCGCGCAACACATGTGCCGACGGGCCTCGTCACCGTCTCGCAGGATCAGCGATCGCAATTCGCGAACAAGAAGATCGCGCGCCTGAAGCTCGCCATGCTGTTCGACGAGCAACGCCGACAAGGCGCGGCCGGGAGCAAACGGGCATTGTGGGACCGGAATCGTGAGCTGGAACGCGGGAACGAAGTCCGAACCTATGAAGGGCAGACGTTCAGGCTGAAATCCTCGTCAGCGCGCGAGCAATCATGAAGCAATCGGATCTCTTCGCCGTTACCGCAGCGGGAGGGTCATATCCTGTTGCCGGCCCGTGCCGTGCACCACCACCTTGTCGGCGAAGAAATCGAGCCGGGCGTAGGACGTCTCCTCGGTATCGAGCATCGCCTTCAGGTTGACATAGTGGATACCGGCACGGGCGCCGTAATTGCCGTCATGGTTGTGGCCGTCGAGCCAAATCTTCGCTGAAGGATGGCGTTCGAGCAGTGCCATCACTGCAGGCGCATTCCACAGATTATGCTGGTTCTCGGGATAGAGCGGGAAATGGTTGAAGAGCATTGCCTTCAGGCCGCGCCTGTCCGCCTCGGCAAGCTGAGCGTCGATCCAGCTGAGTTGCACGTCGCCGATGCCACCGTCCCATAGCGGTTTGCCGGCATAGAGCGCGGCGTGGGCGTCCATGCTCTTCCTGAGCTCGGCACTGCCCTCGGGCCATGCGTAGCTGCTGAGATCGTTGCCATCGGTGACGATGAACATCCAGCCATGCTCGACGAAGCTGTGATAGCGCGCCTTCATGCCGAGCTTGGCCGGGACCATCGGCTTGTGCGCGTCGTCGATCGAGAATTCATGATTGCCCAGCACGAACTGCCAGGGGTGCGTGAGCTTGCGCGCGACCGGCAGCAGCAGATCATAGCTTGCCCAGTCGCGATCGATGAAGTCGCCGAGATGGACGACGAAAGCGAGCCGTTGCCGGTTGAGATCGGCGACAGCACCGGCGAGCTTGGCCGGCGTGGTGTGATAGAGGCGCTGGCCGCTGTCGGGCTCCACTGCATATTGCGCGTCGGCGATGGCGCCGATGCTGAACAGCGGCCGCTCGGGCTGGCGCGCCGGGGCCGAGCCGGTCATGGCGAGTGTCGCCATCGTCACCATCACCATCGCCCTGCGCATCAGCCGCTCCCGCCAGCAAAAGACGCGGCTTTAGGGAGCGCGCGTTACAGTTGAGCGACGGCCATCATTTCATCGGCACGACTGTCACCGACGGGTCATGGAGCCCGCCTAGAGGGGCAAGACTCGTGTGGATTCCAGGGACGGGAGCGACCAATGACCGGCATGCCGCGCCGCCGCGCTCTGCCTGCCAATGCCGGGCACAGTCGGTGAACGAGCTGTCGCCCATCGCGGCACGGAGCCTCGCGCGGGACGAGATCGATCTTCGCCAGGCGTTGCAGCGCTTCGTCGAAGGGCGACTGCGCGACCGCAATGACGGCGAGGACATCGTTCAGGAAACCTATGTCCGGCTGTACAGCTATCGCCGCACCCG
>CZQE01000410.1_pt1 | contig 10853 bp, 10 predicted proteins | sample 734431 | NCBI WGS metagenome assembly CZQE01 (sample SAMEA3597869, study PRJEB11362) | hydrothermal vent metagenome | biome: marine hydrothermal vent biome; feature: marine hydrothermal vent; material: ocean water | place: Atlantic Ocean | collected 2010-09-19/2010-10-04
GATGTCGTTTATTCCGAGGGGTCGCAGGGGCGCTGAACTCGCGCGATTGCCGGCGCGGATCGTATGCCTGCACGGGCGTCCGGCGCTTCTCTGTTGCAGCGCGGCATATAAATTAAAACTGTAGCAAAACCGTCCCCGGGACGTCTTGGACAACCCGTACGCGCCGCGCATCGAGCGGCCCTGAAGAGCGGGTCGCCAAATTGGGGAAAACACGATGCGCAAATCGGTTACGTGCCTGCTCACCGGAGCGGCTTCCGCGGCAGTCCTGGCCGCCATGCCGGCCTGGGCCAGCGAAGACGCGGCGCCCGCCAGCACCGTGGCCGCCGCGACGCCGGCCGCCGACGCGGAAACGCCGGCTGAACCCGGCACGGCCAATGACGACATCGTCGTCACCGGGCGTACCACGCGATCGGTCACCCAGGTCACGGGCGTCGAGATCCAGAAGATCCTCCCCGGTGTCAGCCCGTTGAAGGCGATCCAGACCCTGCCCGGCGTCACGTTCCTGACCGCCGATCCCTGGGGCAACAACGAACAGAATATCTCGCTGTTCGTGCACGGCTTCAGCGCATCGCAGCTCGGCTATACGCTCGACGGCGTTCCGCTCGGCGACCAGACCTATGGCAACTATAACGGCCTGTCGCCGCAGCGCGCGATCATCTCCGAGAATGTGGGGCGCGTGACGCTCGCTTCGGGCTCGGGCGATCTCGGCACTGCGTCGACCAGCAATCTGGGTGGTACGATCGACACCTTCTCGAGCGATCCCAAGGCGAAGATGGGCGCGACGATCGACCAGACGATCGGCAGCTATTCGACCTTCCGCACTTTCGTCCGCGTCGACAGCGGCACCTTCGGCAACGGCAATTCGCTGTATCTCTCCGGCGTGCGCCAGGACGCGCGGGCATGGGACTTCAACGGCAAGCAGGGCGGATACCAGGCGAACGGCAAGTTCGTGCACGAGGACTCGACCGGCAAGCTGACCATCTACGGCGCCTATTCGGACAAGACCGAGCCGAACGAGGATGCGACGGTGATCAACATTTCCAAGGGCGAGACGCCGGGCAACGTGCCGTATACCCGCCCGTTCTTCTATCCCGATTTCGCGGGAATGCTGGCCTATCTCGCCTCGCCGGCCTATGTCGCGTCGCAGGACAATTACCGCAATTACTACAGCGACGCGCAGCGCACCGACTATCTCGGCTATATCAAGTACGACTGGAACGTCAGCGACAAGATCGTCTGGTCCAACCAGGCCTATTATCATCACAATGACGGCGTCGGTGTTGTTGCCGGACCGATCACGGCGGCGGGCCTGCCCGGCCTGTTCGCGAAATATTTCCCGACCCTGACCGCGGCGCAGCTCAGCACCCAGTTCGGCGGCTCCGGCCTTGCCACGCGCACGACCGAATATCGTATCGATCGCGAAGGCCTGCTCTCGACTCTCCAGGTCGAGCTGGGCAATCACCAGATCGAACTCGGCGGCTGGTACGAGCATCAGAGCTCGTCCGCCTATCGCCGCTGGTATGCGCTCGACGTCAAGAACCCGAGCTCGCCCTATACGCGGCCGCTCGATCTCGCCGCGCCGCAGATCACCCAATATGGCAGCGAAGTGCGCGTCGACGAGATCCAGACTCACCTGCAGGACAGCTGGAAGATCCTGCCCAGGCTGACGATCATCGCCGGTTTCAAGAGCACCTTCCAGCGCGCGAAACAGGCAGTGCCGGTTCAGCCGATCCCCGGCTCCTTCACCGGATCGACCGCCTTGCCGGTCGGCCGGCTCAACACCGACAAGGCCTTCCTGCCGCAGGTCGGCGCGCTGTGGGAAGTGAGCGACAGCGAGCAGATCTTCGTCAATGCGCAACAGAACATCCGCCAGTTCCAGACGAGCGCGGCCAGCGGCCTTTCCCCCTTCGCGCTGGGCAGCCAGCAGGTGTTCGACGATTTCAAGGCGACGGTGAAGCCCGAGACGAGCTGGACCTATGAAATCGGCGCCCGCACCCGGCGGTCTTTCCAGTTCGGGCCGATCACCGGTTTCGAAGGGCAGATCAGCTATTATCACGTCGATTTCAGCAACCGCCTGCTCGCAATCAGCCCGACCACGGTGATCACCTCGATCGCCAGCGGCGCCGCGATCCTGCAGAATGTCGGCGGCGTGAAGACCGACGGCATCGACATCGCCGGCACGCTGCGTTTCGGCCCGCATTTCTCGATCTACAACGCGCTGTCGTTCAACCATTCGCGTTTCCAGGACAATTACCGGGTCGGCATCGCGCAGACGCTGGTGCCGACGGCAGGCAAGAACGTGCCGGGCTCGCCCGACATGCTCAACAAGACGGTGGTGTCCGCCAATTACGGCATCTTCGACGTGCAGCTCGTCGGCGACTATCTCGGACGGCGTTACGCGACCTTCACCAACGACCTGTCGGTCCCGGGCTATTTCACCCTGGCCGGCCGCATCGGCGCCTCGATCCCGCTGTCGAACGGCGCGTTCGTGAAGCGCATCGGGGTGAGCCTGAACGTGACCAACATCACCGACAAGAAGGGCGCTTCGACGCTGAGCATCGCTCAGCCGACCAACACCTACAACGCTTTCCCGCTGGCGCCGCGCCAGGTCTTCGGGACGGTGAGCGTCGGGTTCTGATAGGGTAGAGGTCTTCGGAGTGAATGTCTGCCACGGGATCGTGGCGGACATTCGTTCCTCAACTGCAATCGATGTAAATTGTCTTCATGGGATGGCCTTCCGGTGCCGGCAGTGCGGCTATATTGAATATCCGCCGCGTCGTTGGCGAAAGTTCAGGAGCGGCGGCACGAGACACCCGGTCACGGCGATTGGTCGATATCAAGGAGCGGGCAAGGCCCATGCTTCAGGGAGGTAGGGGAAATGACCCCAACGCGCCCACGTCGCCGCGGATTGACCGCCGGGACGTGAAGCCAACCCCCATTCCGGCGGGTCGGGAAAGCCGAACCATATATTCTGGATCAGGATCAGGTCTTCGCCGTCAATCGATGCGTAAAATGCCGCGTCGACAGAGGCGAACCAGTCCTTGTCCCGGTTGAAGATGCCGCCGGTTGGGAAGTCATCCCATGGAATCGCTCGCCATCGGATCGATTTCAGCGCGCGCTCATGAAACCCGAGTTCTTGCTCATCCGCCGCCTTTTGACCCATCGGCCAAGGCGCGGGCTCCCATTCCGGGGAAACCACATCGCGACGATAGATGCTCACGGCACGATCCTGCAGCGGTGGACGGGGTATCGCTATGGGGTGGATGGCCAATCGCCGATCAGAACAAGCTCCACAACGGGTTGCGCGGGTCCGCCAGAAGCTTGACCGTCAGCGCGAACGACATGACGACGAGGAGCGGGCGCACACCCCGGCCGCCAAAGCGAATGGCAAGCCGGGCGCCGACCTGGTTGCCGGCGACATTCGCCGCCGCCATCCCGAATCCGGGCAGCCACAGCACCTTGCCGCCCACGATCATGGCGGAAAGGCCGGCGACATTGGTCGCCAGGTTGAGCACGACCAGATCGCGATCGACCGGCGTCACCGGAACGTCGTTGTTGCGGATGATGATCGTGTCGGGCCCGAAAACGGCCGGCATATCGTTCACGCGGGAAATCCTTGGCGTTGAAGATGAAACGGGGAGAATGATCGAATCAGGCCGACAGGCGGGATATAGCGGAGACGCCAGCCGCGCCGATCGGCGCCGGCGCCTCATCGGCAATGGCGTCGATCACCGCGTCGGCGGTCCAGCCCGATCCAGGCCGCGCTATCACGAGCAGTTCGATATCAGCCAGCAACCGCGCAAGGGTCGCGGATCGTCCGGCGATCTGTTCGGGCAGCAATGGACCATAGAGCGCGTGGAGGAGGAAAGGCAGTTTTGCCCGGCCCTCGACCCGGCTGATATCAAGCCCGCCCTCCGTACGGCTCAGCCAGACGAGGCGACGCAGCGGCAGGGCCGCGCGCTGCCCTGCCACGGCAGCGGGCACCGCCATCTTCATCCGGTGCCAGTCGCGACGAGGCAGATCCTTCGTGTCGAGCGCCAGCCCGGCGGTCGCCGTCTCGTCCAGATGGATATGCGCCGTGCCGGGAAGCACCGCGATACCGCCCGGCGGGGAGATGCTGACCGCGCTGACATCATCGCTCTGCACGATCCAGCCCCGCGTCATCAGCCCGGCGATCGCCGTCGATTTCCCTGCGCCGGAATCGCCCGCGACCAGCACCGCCCGGCCGCCAAGCACGGCGGCGGAAGCATGGAAGACCAGCAGCCCGCGCTGCCGGAGCAGGGCCGCGATCACCGGATAGAGGAGATGATGGAAGAAAAGCGCGTCATCGCACCCGGCCGCCTTGCGCACGGTGATGGTCGACCCATTCTCCACCAGGAATCGCGCGGAGCGTGCTCCCCCCCGCAACAGGAACGCCGTCAGCGCCACATCGACATCATGATCGCAAAAGGCGGCATTCTCCAGCGCGGCAGGGACTTCTCCCTCCCTGACCGTCACGTCCACGGCGCCGGATGCCGGTGCGGCCTCGAGCAGGTCGCAGGGAAAGGGCAGGGACAGGATCAGGCCATGGATCGAATAATGACAGGCCATCCACCATCCTTCATCGGGCGAGCCCTCCCCGCAGGGCACGCGCCCGGGGTTGCCGAAACGACTGACCCATCGCCCGTCCTGGTCTATCGGGGCCGGCCGCCGTGGTCCTCAGACCGGCGTAATGTTGCCCTCGGTGCCGCCATCGATCGGCGACCCGGAAAAATACATGGTTTCCTTCAGCGAGACTCGGGTGATCTCGGGCCGATGCCAGACCGGCGCGTCGATCGTCGGCGCGTCGATCTGAGATGTCGTGACGGGTGCCTCAACCTGCTGCTTCATATCGATTTCTCCCGGAAATTCAGGGCCGGAAAGCATCCATCGAAATAGGAGTCAAGAAAATTGAATGGATCGATTGCGCCCCCGGCCATCTGAGACACCGGCCTCGGGAGACGACAGCGGATGCTACCAGCTCCTTCCGAAGCCATTGACGAAAAGGCCTGCCATGATGCCACGGGTCAGCACGCTGACGGCAAGGGAATAGGCCTGCGGCGTATCCTCGCTACGGAGCAGGCGCCAGGCAGCTTCGAGCCGCGTGGTATCGACATAACCGGCTGCGGGACCATGGGCGATGCTATCGATGGCATCGCCCACCTCTGCCGGGCACGCGCGCAGCCTGGGCACGAGGTCAGCGGCCTGGATGCCCATTCGCCGATTGAGACGAACGGTTTCGGGCAGGCGTCCCTTCATCGCTTCGCGGATCAGCCATCGGCTTTGGCCGGTCGCGGGATCAACGAAGACTGAGTCGGGGACTGACAGACAGAAAGCGAGAACCCGCGCATCACCGGTAGGGTCACCCACGCTCAGGCCGGCAGCGCGCCCCATTTCGGCGTGCAGGGCGCCGACCTGCGACCTGCCGGGAAGGAGCATCCGCAGGCGTTCCAGGCGCGGGGACACATAGGGGGCCTCTTCCGCATCGGCTGCGCGACGTTCGCTCAGGCGAAGCCGTCCCGCGAAATCGGGCACGATCGCCGATCCGCCGAAGTCGCCTGAATTCCGCCAGCCTCGCCAGCCTTGCTCGATCCTGACGGGCAGCATCCCCCGCACGCGGCGCCTTGCCCATCCGGCCATGCCAAGCGTGCTTATCTGCCGCCGCCAGGGAAGCGCCCCGATTCCGCCCGACCAGGAAATCCCGCCATTGCCGAGTTGACCGGTGAGCACCACCCCATGACCCGCGCGTGCGGCGGTCCGGTAGAGGTCGAGCAACCAGAAGAAATTGCCGGCCGCATGCTGGGGCTCAAGCACGATATCAAGCATGTCGCGGATCGCCTGGATCGGCGAGACGCTCGCCGCGTCGATCCTGTGCAGATCGATTGTGCCGGCAGCGCGGGCGGTGTCGCGCGCCAGGGCATATTCGTCGCCCAGACCACCAACGGCATAGGCGGAGGGGTCAGCGAGCGGAACCGAGGTATAGGCGGCCAGCCGCCGCCCGCTGCCCGCGAGCATCTGCGCCGCGGTCACCGCGACCGAACCAGAATCAAGACCGCCGCTCAACGTCGCGGCCACACCGCCCCGATCCGGAAGGCGCTCGCGCACTGCACGGTCGAATATCTCGCGCAGCCCCTCGACATACTCGTCACGGCGCACTCGGAGTTCCGGCGTGTCCTCGAGCCGCCAATAGCGTTGCACCTCGATCCGGTCCGGCGTGATGATGAGGGCATGGGCGGGCGGAACTCGCCTGATCGGTCCGTGGATCGTACGATCGCCTTGATAGGCCCGCCACGATACCAGCATCTGCGCGAGATAAAGTTCGTCCATCTCGACCGGCGCAAGACCGAGCGCAAGCAGATCACGCCGCGCGGTCGCGAAAGCGAAGATGCCCGGGGCGTCATGATAATAGAGCCCCGTATTGCCGTGATGATCACGCGCCAGCACCAGGCGCTGCTCGGCCGGGTGCCAGCAGGCACAGCTCCAGTCACCATGAATTCGGCTGAAACACCCCTGCCCCCATCTCGCATAGGCCAGGGTGAACAGGCGGTGGTCGCTCACCATCGCCGCATCGAGCGACAGCGCGCGGGCGATTTCGAGGCGATTATGGATCCTGCCGGCCGTCGCGACCGCCGCATCCCCATCACGGATGCCCTCGACCGGTCGCTCCTGACTCAGCATCGCCGTTGCGTCGCTGAAGACGGGCGCGCGTCCTTGCGGCAAGCGGCCAGCCCCGCGCAACGCGGCGAGACGCCCCGGCGCGCCATCGCGAACGAAGATTCCGAAAATGCCGCTCATGACGGCGCCCGCGCCACAGCGCCCGGCCGGTGCCGGGTCAGCCCTTCGCCGCGTCCAGCCGGCGCCCGAGCCAGACGAAGAAGGTGATCAGGAACGGCACCAGCACGATCGACAGCACGACCTTGGCCAGCATCTGCCCGCCCATCAGCCCGAGGATCGGCCGCTCGCCATAGAAGGAGATGGAGATGAACAGCACCGTGTCGACCACCTGCGAGACGATGCTGGCGATCATCCCGCGCAGCCAGAGCAGCTTGCCCGTACCCTGGCGGAGCCGCGAGAAGATGAAGATGTTGAGCGTCTGCGAAATGCCATAGGAGATCAGCCCGGCGACCATCATCCGCGCGCTCTGCCCCACCACGATCGGGAAGGCGTCGACCGCCGGGGGATACATGCCGGGATCGGTCGGCAGCGCCAGCACGAGCTGGATCAGCGCCGCCGAGACGATCAGCGGCACGAAGCCGAAGCGGACCAGCATGTCGCCTGCCTTGCGCCCGTGCAGCTCGGTCACCGCGCTGCCCATGACGACGAGCAGCAGGAAGCCGAAGATTCCAGCCTCGACCGCCAGGGGCCCAAGCTTGACCTGTTTTACCCCGAGCACGCCGGCAATGCAGACCATGCCACCATAGAAGATCGAATAGACGAAGAGGGAACGCGGGATCGCGGGAGAGGTCTGGTTCATCGCGGCGACGCTACCGCCTTTTACGCACACGTCAAACCGACACTAGCCCAATCGCTTGCGGCCTGTATGGTGCGTCCCCGCATGCCCATCGGGCGATATCAGTATTTTTGGCAGGGCGGGGCGCCACTTATGAACCATTTCCTCATCGGCATCGCGGGTATCGCGGTGATCCTCGGCATTGCCTTCGCGCTGTCGAGCAACCGCCGCTCGATCCGCCCCCGCGTCGTCGGCGCCGCGTTCCTGCTCCAGGCCGGTATCGCCATCCTCGTGCTCAAGGTGCCGGCGGGCGTGCACGCGCTCGAATTCATGTCGACCGGCGTCGCCAACCTGCTCGGCTACGCCAATGCCGGCACCAGCTTCCTGTTCGGCAGCCTCGCCGCCGACCCGCTCGGCAAGAATTTCGCGATCCAGGCGCTGCCGGTCATCATCTTCTTCGCCGCCCTGGTCTCGATCCTCTATTATCTCGGCATCATGCAGCTCGTGGTGCGCTGGATCGGCGGCGCGATCGAGTGGGTGATCGGCGTGTCGAAGGTGGAATCGCTGTGCGCCGCGGCGAACATCTTCGTCGGGCAGAGCGAATCCCCGCTGGTCATTCGCCCCTATCTCGCCGGCCTGACCCCGGCCCAGCTCTTCACCGTGATGACCAGCGGCATGGCCGGCGTCGCCGGCACCATCCTCGCCGCCTATGCCTCGATGGGAATCCGCATCGAATATCTGCTCGCGGCAAGCTTCATGGCGGCGCCCGGCGGCATCCTGATGGCCAAGATCATGATGCCCGACGTGAAGGAAGCGCCGTTCGACCAGCTTCCGCTCGGCGACGACCCGGAGGCGGAGATCATCCATATCGCCGAGGCGAGCCATGACGAGGAAAAGCCGGCCAACATCATCATGGCGGCGGCGCAGGGCGCGCAGACCGGCGTGAAGCTGGCGGTCGCGGTCGGCGCGATGGTGCTTGCCTTCGTCGCGCTGGTCGCGCTGGCCAACGGCATCCTGGGCGGTGTCGGCGCCTGGTTCGGCTATCCCAGCCTCAGCTTCCAGGGACTGCTCGGCTATGTCTTCGCGCCGGTGATGTACCTGCTCAACGTGCCGTGGAACGAAGCGCAGATCGCAGGCGGCCTGTTCGGGCAGAAGATCGTGCTCAACGAATTCGTCGCCTATATCTCGCTCGGCGCGCAGCAGGGCGCGCTCAGCCCGCGGACCATCGCGGTGATCACCTTCGCGCTGTGCGGCTTCGCCAATTTCTCGTCGATCGCGATCCAGATGGCGGTGACGGGCAGCCTCGCCCCGAACCAGCGCCCGATGATCGCCAGGCTCGGCATCCGCGCGCTGATCGCGGGCAGCCTGGCGAACCTGATGAGCGCGGCACTGGCGGGCATGCTGATCAGCTGAGCGAAACGCGCGCCGACTCCCGCGCGCACCGGTCGGCATAGCGATGGTGCGACCAGCGCACGATCTGCGCGACGCCGATGAGCAGCACGATGCCGACCGCCGCGATCGGGACCAGCCGGCCGGCGGACAGCGTGCCGCCGAACAGCCGCTCGATCCCGCCGCCAAAGCCATAGCCGATGCCGGTGAACAACGCCGCCCAGATCGCGGCCGCCAGCGCGTTGAGCGACAGGAAGGTCCGGGTGTGGATGTGCGAAGTGCCGATCGCGATCGGGCTGACCGTGCGCAGGCCGTAGAGGAAGCGGAAGCCCATCACGAACAGGACCGGATGCCGTTCGAGCGTCACCAGCGCCTTGGCGAAGCCCGGCTTCGCCGCCATGGCGCGGACACGGGGATGTTCACGAAAATAGCGGCCTCCGGCGAAGAAGAGCTGGTCGGCGACGAACGAGCCTGCCGCCGCGGCCAGCCAGACGCCCCACAGAGGCAACAGGTGCCGATGCGCCAGCACGCCCCCGGCCAGAACGCAGGTCTCGCCTTCGATCCCCGCGCCGAGGAAGATCGCGGCCAGGCCGTAACGGGCAATGAGCGCTTCGATCGCCATCGAACGAAGCCTGCCCGATAGCGCCGAGCCTGACCAGCCTTCCCGGTCAGGCGCCCGGCTGCTCGACCCGCAGGTCGAGATCGGACAGGGCCATGCCGCTCGCCTTGTCGACCACGATCGCTTCGACCGACACGCCGCTGCCGGCTTCCACCAGGCGGGAGACGGGCGCATCGCCGAAATGCCGGGCGCCCCAGGCACCGAAGGCAAACAGCACCGGCAGGAAATCGCGCCCGGTCGCCGTCAGCAGGTATTCGTCGCGCGGCGGATGATCGCTGTAGCGCCGGCGTTCGAGCAGCCCGCTTTCGGTCAGCGCGGCCAGCCGGCGCGTCAGGATATTCGGGGCAATGCCCAGATTCTTCTGGAACTGATCGAAGCGGGTCGCGCCACCGCCTGCATCGCGCAGGATCAGCATGCTCCACGCGTCGCCGACATGGCAGAGGCCGCGCGCGACGGGACAGGGCCCGTTGGAATATCTATCGGTGTCCATTATTTCCCAGCGTCCATTGCAGAATGATAGTGACATTACTATCATTCTGCAAGTCACCCGGCCGGAGCCGGCTGAATGACTGGAGACATAGCATGACGAATTCGACTTTGGGCACAGCCGTCATCACTGGCGCATCGACTGGCCTTGGCGCTGTCTATGCCGACCGGCTGGCGCATCGCGGCTACGACCTGATCCTGGTCGCGCGCGACGCGGGGCGGATGGAAGCGCTCGCCGCGACGCTCATTGCCGAGACAGGCCGCACGATCGAGGTGCTGCGCGCCGACCTTACCGACCGTGCCGATCTGGCGAAGGTCGAGGACCGGCTCACTTGGGATTCGACGATCACGTTGCTGGTCAACAATGCCGGCATGTCACTGAACGGCGGCCTGCTCGACAGCGACGTCGCTCAGGTCGAGCAGCTGATCGCGCTCAATATCACCGCGCCGACCCTGCTCGCCGGAGCAGCAGGCAAGGCCTTCGCCGCGCGCAAGAGCGGCGGAATCATCAACATCGCCTCGGTCCTGGCGCTCGCGCCCGAACTGTTCGACGGCGTGTATAGCGGGTCCAAGGCCTTTGTGCTGAACCTCAGCAAATCGCTGGCCAAGCAGCTCGAGCCGCAGGGCGTGCGTGTCCAGGCCGTGCTGCCCGGCGCGACCCGCACCGAGATCTGGGAACGCTCGGGCAAGGACGTCGCCAGCTTCCCGGCCGAATGGTTGATGGAAGCCGGCGACCTGGTCGACGCATCGCTGCTCGGCTTCGATCGCGGCGAGACGATCACCATTCCGCCGCTCGCCGACGAGGGCCAGTGGGAGGCCTATGAGGCAGCGCGCCTGGCGATGGACGGCAAGCTTTCGAACCGCGAGGTCGCGCCGCGTTATCGCGAGGCG
>CZQE01000348.1_pt1 | contig 10838 bp, 7 predicted proteins | sample 734431 | NCBI WGS metagenome assembly CZQE01 (sample SAMEA3597869, study PRJEB11362) | hydrothermal vent metagenome | biome: marine hydrothermal vent biome; feature: marine hydrothermal vent; material: ocean water | place: Atlantic Ocean | collected 2010-09-19/2010-10-04
AGGCCCGCATGGGCTGAATGTCGATTGGCCTTTAGCGGAACTTGCCGCTGACCGAGATGCCGATGACGCGCGGTTCGTTGAACACCGCCGCCATGTAGTTCTCGATCACGCCCTTCAGGTTCTTCTCGTTGGTGATGTTCCGGCCGAACAGGGCAACCTCATAAGCACCACCCGGCGCGCTGTAGCCGATCTTCAGGCCGCCTTCGAAGGTGCCGTTCGAATAGAACTCCTTGGTCTTGTAGAGCACGAAGTTCGTATAGCCCTGCAGGTTCCAGTCGGTCGAAATGAACGCCTTGCCGCCATTGCCCAGCGGCAGGTCGTACCGGCCGTTGAAGTTCACCGTATATTCCGGCGCGTTCGGCAGAGGCTGGCCGTCGATCTGGGCGAACACCGCCGGCGATCCGAACACCGGCACCGTGATCGTCGGGTTCTGCACGGTGCAGACGACCACACCGCTCAGCGCGCAGACCTGCGCATAGACTCGCTTGTCCTTGATCTCGCTGTGCAGCAGGCTGAGCCCAAGGCCCAGGCTCAGGTTCGAGGTCGGACGCCATTCGGCCTCCGCTTCCATGCCGTACGCCTTGGCCTTGTCGGCGTTGAACAGCACGCCGTTACCGTTGGAATCGTTGCCGTTCAGCTGGATGTCGTTGACCGTGTAGGTGAACGCCGTCGCATTCAGGCGAAGATGGTTGTTGAACAGGTTGCTCTTGAACCCGGCTTCCCAAGACAGGATCGTTTCGGAATTCGCCGTGGTGAAGTCCGAATTGAACACAGCCGAACGGCCCTGGATGGTCGGGCCGCGGAAACCGCGAGCGACGCGGGCATAAAGGCTGACGTCAGGATTGATCTGGTACAGCGCGCTCACGTCCCAGCTCGGCTGGGTATCCTTGAGCTCGACGAAACGGCGACCGGTATAGGTCACCGCATTCGCCGCGGTATTTGCCGTCTTCAGCAGCTGCGTGGTCTTCTTGTCCTCGGTCACGCGGCCGCCTGCGGTGATCGTCAGGCTCGGCAGGATCTCGTAGCTGACCTGACCGAACGCCGCCCAGGACGTGTTCACATCATGCAGCCGCACCCAGTTGTTCGGGTTGCGCGCGGGCGGGTTCAGGAAATAGGCGCGCTGGTAGAATTCGGTGATGTCGCGCGAATCGAAATACATGCCGCCGATCTGCCACTTGAAGCGGCTGTCGCCGTCGCTCGCCAGCCGGACTTCCTGGGTGAACTGGTCGAGCTTGCGGACATTGCCCTGCGACTCGCCGAAGCCGATACCGCCGAAATTGGCCGCGGCACCGCCATCGGTGTCGCCCCGGCTATACCCGGAGGTGGTTTCATAGGCGCTGATCGAGGTCAGCACGACGCCGCCGAAATCATAGGCGGCCCGCACCGACTCGCCGTAGGTCTTGTACGCCTGCGGGTTGTTCATCGCCTCGTCGAACGCGACCTTGTCGCGCGGCTCGGCGCTCACGTCGTTCGAGCCCTTCTTCAGCGCGGCGCGATGGAACAGGGTCGACGTACCCCGATAATCGCGCGCGTGCGCCGAAACGTTGACGGAGAAGCGGTCGCCCGGGGTGAACAGCAGCTGGAGGCGGATATCGCGCTCGTCGAAGCCGCCCATCGCGTCCTTCTTCGGCGCAACGGTGCCGTCGGCGCTGGTGCCGGTGAAGGTGTTGTCGACCCAGTTGTCGCGGTGCTGGTAGAGCGCCGACACGCGGAACGCGAGCAGGTCCTTGACGATCGGGCCGCCGACGCCGGCGTCAGCCGTCACCGTGTTGTAGCTGCCATAGGAGAACTGGCCGCGACCCTCGAGCTCCTGGGTCGGCTTGATCGTGTCGAACTTGATGATGCCCGCCGTGGTATTGCGGCCGAACAGCGAACCCTGCGGCCCGCGCAACACTTCGGTCTGCGCCACGTCGAACACCGGGTTCGACTTCAGTACGACATGCTCCAGCACGACATCGTCCTGGATGATCGACACTGGCTGCGATGCGCCGAGATAGAAATCGATATTGCCCAGGCCGCGGATGTAGAAGCGCGGGAAGATTCGGCCGGTCGTCGTTTCGGCGTAGAGGCCGGGTACCCGGCCCGCCAGCGACAGGATGTCGTCGCCGCCGGTCTGATACGACCGCAGCGCGTCACCGCTGACCACGGCAACCGAGAGCGGCACCTTCTGCAGCGATTCGGGGCGCCGTTCCGCCGTCACGACGATGTCGCCGAGCGGCGCTTCTTCTCCCTGCTGCGCCGACGATGCGGCTGCATCCTGCGCGAAGGCGCCGGCTGAACAGAACAGCGCGCCGATGGCTGCGCCGAACAGAAGGGACGATTTAGCGACGGTCGATTTGGACACGGGAACCCCTAAAATATAACTGAAACAACTAGATATGCGCAACTTGCCTGGGACCGGACGAACGTCTCGGTCCCCACGAATCGTTTATCGATTTCGCTGAGCGAGCCCCACAGGGCGCCCGTTAGGCGCCGAATAAGTCCGTGGAATGACAGGATCGTTTCCCCAGCGGAACGACCTCCCGCACCCGTTTCCGTGGCGGCTCCGGAGGATGCGCGCCTTCCCGGCGGCAGTCAGGTTGCGGCGCGCAGGGTGACGGCGATGGATTTGTAGGAGGGCGTGCCGCTCTTCCGGTCATAGTCGTCGAGCGCGATCAGCCGGTTCGCTTCCGGATAATAGGCTGCGACCGATCCCCGGGCGATGCCATACGCGACCGCCGTCTGGCCTGCGAGCACACGGTCACCGGCGACGATATCGATCCTGTCGCCATGGGCGAGGCCTTGCGCGGCGAGATCGTCAGCATGGACAAAGACGACGTCGCGACGCCCCGTAATGCCGCGATAGCGATCGTTCAGGCCATAGATGGTGGTATTATACTGATCGTGGCTGCGGATCGTGGTGAGTGTCAGGCGGCCATCGTCCCGGCCCTCGTCTTCGTCGGTGCCGGGAAACACCGCGAAATGGGCCTTGCCGTCCGGCGTGTCCCATTCGCGGTTCGAGGCGCCGACGCGCAGGCGGAAGCCGCCCGGCGTACGGATTCGCGCATTGAAATCGAAGAAGTCGGGAAAGACCTCCTCGATCTTGTCGCGGATACGGTCATAGTCGGCGACGAGGCCATTCCAGTCGACTTTTGTATGCGGCATCGCCGACCTGGCGATCCCCGCGATGATCGCCGGTTCCGACCGCAACGTCGCCGACGCCGGCTTGAGCCGGCCGCGGGAGGCGTGGACCATCGACATCGAATCCTCCACCGTCACCGCCTGCGGGCCCGTTGCCTGCACGTCCTGCTCGGTGCGGCCGAGGCAGGGCAGGATGAAGCTCTCCCTGGCGGCGAGCAGGCAGGTGCGATTGAGCTTGGTGCAGATTTGGACCGACAGATCGAGGCCCTGAAAGGCCCGAAAAGCAGCCTCCGGATCGCTCATCGCCACCGCAAGATTGCCGCCAAGGCCGATAAAGCCCCTGGCCGCTCCGTCGCGCATCGCGGCCACGGCCTCGACGGCGCTATGGCCGTGCTTGCGCGGCGCGGAAATCCCGAACGCCTTGTCCAGCCGCGCCAGGAACGCTTCGGTCGGGATCTCGGTGATGCCGACGGTGCGGTCGCCCTGCACGTTGCTGTGGCCGCGCAAGGGGCAGATCCCGGCGCCGGGCTTGCCGATATTCCCACGCAACAACAACAAATTGGCGAGTTGCTGGACATTTTCGGTGCCGTGTCGATGCTGGGTCAGCCCCATGCCGTAGCAGATGATGACGCGGTCTGACTCGTAATAGACTCGCGCCATCTCCTCGATCGCGGCACGGGTCAGGCCGGAGCGGCGCTCGACCTCTTCCCAGTCGGTGGCCTCGATATCGGCGCGAAGCGCGTCGAAGCCGGTCGTTTGCCCGGCGATGAAGGCCCGGTCGAGAAGGCCGTCGCCGCCTGTGGCAAGGTTCATCGCGTCGGCCTCGAACAGGGCCTTCACCATCCCCTTGAGCATCGCCACATCGCCGCCGACCTTCACCTGATGATAGGTCGACGCGAGCGGGGTTGCACCGAGCGTCAGCATTTCCACGGGATCCTGCGGCGCCTCGAAACGCTCGAGCCCGCGCTCCCGCAACGGATTGGCGACGACGATCGGGACGCCACGGCGGGCACAGTCGCGCAGCGTCGTGAGCATGCGCGGATGGTTGGTGCCGGGATTGTGGCCGATGCAGAACAGCGCATCGGCGAGGTCGAAATCCTCCAGCGTCACGGTCCCCTTGCCGACCCCGATCGACTTGGGCAGCCCGACGCTCGTCGCCTCGTGGCACATGTTGGAGCAGTCGGGGAAATTGTTGGTCCCGTACTCGCGCGCCAGAAGCTGGTAGAGGAAAGCGGCCTCGTTCGACGCGCGGCCCGAGGTGTAGAATTCCATCCGGTCGGGCGTATCGAACCCGCGCATCGCCTGCCCGATGCGCGCGAACGCGTCTTCCCACGCGACGGGCACGAAATGGTCGGTAAGCGGGTCGTAGCGCAACGGATGGGTCAGCCGTCCGGCATCCTCGAGCGCATGGTCGCTCCAGCCGAGCAATTCGGTCACGCTGTGATTCGCGAAAAAGTCCGGGTCGACGCGCTTGACCGTCGCCTCCCAGGTCACCGCCTTGGCACCGTTCTCGCAGAACTCGAAGGATGACGTGTGCTTGGGGTCGGGCCAGGCGCAGCCGGGACAATCGAAGCCGTCAGGCTGGTTCATCTGCAGCAGCGCGCGGGTATCGGCGCTGGCGCCCATCTGGTCGCGAACGGCCCGGGCAACCGCCTTCAACGCTCCCCAGCCGCCGGCCGGGCCGGCATAGGGCTTCACGCCTCGGGGATCAGTGCCTGCCATCTCGCCCTCCATCTGCCCGTCGACCGTCGAGTCGCCGGAAAAAGGATGGCACCAGATATCGGTCCGAGGGGAAGCCGCATGCAAGAGCCCCGAAGCCCTGCCACGGGCAACCCGGTGCCGCCGTCGCCCCCCTCGCCGGGGCAAGGCAGTGTCTGTTATCGTGCCGTGGCGTCAACCGACGGGCGATCGGTCTCTTCGCTCAGGCCTATCACCGCCTTGGTCGAGTACCGCAGGGAAAGCGTGCGATGCGCCGCGGCCGCCGAGGGATGCTCGGCGCGGGCCGCCATCGTCGCTTCCTGCTTCGCCCGGGTTAGCAGATAGCGGGTTTCGTGATCGGTCATTTCTCGCCTTTCGTCGCCCCACGCACGGGCATCTACACCGCGAACATTGCTGCCAGATGTCCCATCTTCGCGTGCGGGATTAATCGTGCTCGGGGCACGACGTAGCATTCCGTTTCGGGGAGTCCGGACGGGAGAACGCTTCGTCCAGCAGGGCACGGATCGATTCATTTCCGGCGCGGCCCGTGCCAGCGTCGAGCGGTCGGGAATCGACCGGACCTGACCCGCCCTTTCTCATGACCGACACATGATGAGGCGTTCCGCGCCGCTTTTTCGGGGGTGAAGTGTCGTATTTTCGCGCCATTTTCCGACATTTTTACCGCTGTTATCAATAACAGCGGTAACGCACTGCAACCCCTTGAGAATAATTGATAAAATCCAGCCAAAATTCCAACATAACAGCGGTGAAAAAAACAGCCGCGCTGTTGTCGCGATAACAGAGGAAATTCGGCCCGTCGTGGAGCCCCGTTTCAATCCAGCTTGCGGCCGGCGATCCAGACCTGTTCGAGGCTATGGGTGTTGCGGATATCGGCCAGCGGATTGGCGCCGAGCACCAGCAGGTCAGCCTGCCGCCCGGGCCGCAAGGTGCCGACCGTGTCGTCGATCCGCATCACCTTCGCAGCGCCGCCGGTCGCGGCGACAAGCACCTTCATCGGGGTCAGCCCGGCCTCGACCATCATCCGCATTTCGAGATGCTCGAAATAACCCTGCCAACGGCCGGTTGGCGCACCGGTATCCGTACCCATCGCGATCGCGACACCGGCATCCGACAGCAGTTTCAGGTTGCGCCTGGCCTGGTCGAGCGCCGGCTTGATCGCCTGGGCGGCGGCACTCGCCTTCACCCTGGCCTGCGCCTCCGGCTCCAGCAACGCGGCAAGCGGCAGGCGATAGACCTCTTCCCTGGTGAAGAACGGATCGCTCACGAAATCGGGGGTCGATTCATAGACGAATACCGACAGGTCGCGCGTCAATGTCGGGATATAGCCGACGCCCTTCGCCTTGATCTCGGCGATCAACGCAGGATCCACGTCGCGGTCGCGAATACTGTGGGCGAGGATGTCGACGCCGGCATCGACCAGTCCCTTGGTCTCGTCCGCGGTGAACATGTGCGCGGCGATGCGCAGTTTATCGATATGCGCCTGGTCGATCATCGCGCCATAGACGGCCGGGGTGCGGATCGGGGCATCGGGCGCCCCCTCGAGCCTGATCTTGATGATGTCGACGCCCCGCGCGGCATTGGCCGTCACGGCGGCGCGGCCCTCGTCCGGGGTCGTGGCAGTGAGCACCGGGCCGGAGACGTAGAGCCGCGCCATGCCCGGGCCGAACGGCGCGGTGCGCAGTTCGTCGCGGAGCTTCACCGTCTCTACCCCGTCATCGCCGAGGCTGTAGACCGTGGTGACGCCGTAGCGGGCGTAGAGCGCAAGCTGGTCGGCAAGCTGGGTGCGCGGCGGGATCGCCGACTTCGCGTCGAAGAACAAATGGCCATGCGCGTTGACGATCCCGGGCATGATCGTCTTGCCCGTCACGTCGATCCGCGTGGCGCCCGCAGGAATCGGGGTGTGCGCCCGGGTGCCCACCGCGGTGATCTTGCCGTCGGCCACCACCACGACGCCGTTCGCGATCGGCGCCCTGCCCGTGCCATCGATCACCCGCGCGCCGGTGAAGGCGATCGTCTCGGCATGAACCGGCCCGATCGCCAGCAACGACAGCGCCCAAAGGCCAAGACCGCTCAGGAACCGCATGCTTTCACCCGCTTATTACCAAAGCCTGGCTAGAGCATAGCACCCGCATGGCGCTTGGGTAACGCGGGATCAGTCCGCCCCGCCGAGACGCCGTTTCCGCTCGATGATCCGCACCGCGCCGAAGATCACGAACAGCACGACCGGAATGAGCGCCACGACCTGGAACGAGCGAGTCGCGGCATAGGCCAGCACATCGTTCAGCACCGGCCCTGGCTGCAATGCGGCGAAGGCGGCTTCGCCCCCTGCCCGTTCCAGCTTGGCCTTGTCGTAGATCGCACCGAGTTTCGGCAGCACCAGCTGGATCGCCATCGCCCCGGCAAAGCCGACCAGCCCGATCGTCCAGGGGCCGCCGCGCGGATAGCGGTGCGATACAGCCGCCAGCATCGTCGGCCACATGAAGGCGACACCCACTGCCCATACCGTCGCCGCGACCAGCGCCGTTACCGGCGATGAGGCGACACTGAGCAGGTACAGGCCAAGCGCCGCCGGCACCGTGCAGAGCCACAACAGCCCCATGTCGGAGAAGCGATGCGACAGCATGCCGGCGAAGTGGCGCATCACGAACATGATCGCCGAGACATAGACGAGCAGCAGGATGCCCTTCATGCCCACTGTGTGTGTCAGCGCGACGTCCACCCAGGATCCCGGCGCCAGTTCGGCCGAGGCGGTCAGGAACATGATCGCGCAGAAGATCCAGAAGGTCGGGCGATTGAACGGCACCGCGATCATCTCGCCGAAGCCGACGCCCAGCGCGGCGCTCTCGGTCTTCGGAAATTTCTGGGTGAGCGTCCACAGCCCGAAGGCGATGCCGGGCACCGCGATCAGGGCGATGTCCCAGCGCCAGTCGAGCCCCAGCTGTCCCACGCCGATGCTCGCCAGCCCCCCGACGACGATCCCGGCCGGCCACCAGGCATGAAGCACGTTGAGCCTGTGGGTCTTGTCGGCGGGATAGAGCGCCGCGGTCATCGGGTTGATCGATGCCTCGGTGCACCCCCAGCCTATGCCGGTCAGCGCCATGCCAAGGATGACGAAGGTGCCGACGCCTGCGCCGCTGCCCAGCGTCGGCGCCAGCACCATCAGCACTGATCCACCGACGAAGCTGCACGCCGCCAGCAGCAGCACCCGTTTCGCTCCGATCACGTCGAGGAACGGGCTCAGCACCAGCAGCGAGAAGGCGAAGCCGCTGAACGCAGCGCCAAGCGCGCCGCCGATCATCCTGCCCGAATTGGCCGGGTCGATCGGATCGAACACCGCCTGGCGGATCGCATCCGACGCGGCCGTCCGCATCGAAAAGGCGACCGCGGCGGTGAACAGCGCCAGCACGCAGATCCAGAACAAGGCTGTACGATTATAGGCGTCAGGCGCCGGTGAGTCCGTCATGCATCATCCCCCGTGACCGCAACCATTGTTGCGCGAAGCACTCCACCGGCTTGATCTCGGCGGATCTGCTACTGCATGATTGCTACGACACTGATCGACCCGTGGGAAGATGATAGCGGTAACTGATTTTCCGGCCCGATCGGGCGCGTCTCGACCAGTGCCGGCGGGGTGGATAGGGAAGGCATCATGAACAGCGCACTGATCCCGGTAGCCGAAGCCCAGACCCGCCTGTTCGCGCTCGCCCTTCCCATGGCAGCGGAAATGGTGCCCCTGCGCGAAGCCGCCGGCCGCTGGGTCGCCGGGGACATTCTCGCGCTGCGGACCCAGCCAGCGACCGATCTTTCGGCGATGGACGGCTATGCGATCCGCTTCGCCGACCTGCCCGGCCCGTTCACCCTGACCGGCGAGAGCGCGGCCGGCCGCCCCTTCCCCGGCGCCATCGGCACGAGGGAGACAGTCCGCATCTTCACCGGCGCGGCAATGCCCGACGGCGCTGACGCCGTGCTGATCCAGGAAGAAGCGGCGCGGGAAGGCGAGCGGGTGCTGCTTTCAGGCGAAGGCCCTCGGGCCCAGGGCGGCAACGTCCGCCGCAAGGGCCTCGACTTCGCTACAGGCGATCTCCTGATCGGCAAGGGCCAGCGCCTCACGCCTGCGCGCATCGCAGTGGCGGCGACCGCCGGCCACGGCGCCCTGCCCGTCACGCGCCGGTTGCGCGTCGCGATCGTCGCGACCGGCGATGAGCTGGTCGCTCCCGGCGCGCCCCTTGAGCTCGGCGCATTGCCGGAATCGAACGGCGCGATGCTCGCCGCGATGCTCGCCGACCTGCCCGTGGACGTGCTCGATCTCGGCATCCTGCCCGACCGGCTCGACACGACCATCGCCGCCTTCGCCGCGGTGGACGCCGACATTCTCGTCACCACCGGCGGCGCCTCGGTCGGCGACCACGATCTCGTGAGGCCGGCGCTGGAGGCGGCAGGCGGCAGCATCGACTTCTGGCGGATCGCGCTCCGCCCGGGCAAGCCGATGATGGCGGGGCGGCTGAACGGCGCTGTCGTGCTCGGCCTGCCGGGCAATCCGGTCTCGGCCTTCGTCACCGCCTTCCTCTTCCTGCGTCCGCTGATCGCCACCATGTCCGGCGCGCTCGATCCGTTCCCCCGGACGACGACCGCGATCCTCGGCGAGGATCTTCCCGCGAACGATCGCCGTCAGGACTATCTGCGTGCTGTCACCCGCGACGGCCGCGTCTTCGCGGCGGGCGTGCAGGACAGTTCGATGCTCCTCACCCTTGCCCGCGCCGACTGCCTGATCGTCCGCGCGCCCCATGCTCCGGCGCTCGGTGCGGGAGAAGCAGTGGAAATCCTTCCATTCGCTTGACAGCGGACAGGAACATTGCATAAACGTTCCCAGTCTGTTCCGACGGAGGAATTGGGATGCTTACCCGCAAGCAGCATGAGCTGATCTGCTTCATCAACGATCGCCTCGAGGCGAGCGGCGTTTCGCCCTCGTTCGAGGAAATGAAGGAGGCGCTCGACCTCAAGTCCAAATCGGGCGTCCACCGTTTGATCAGCGCGCTCGAGGAACGAAAGTTCATTCGCCGCCTGCCCAACCGCGCCCGTGCGCTCGAAGTGCTGCGCATGCCGGAACGTCCGGAAACGATCCGCAAGACGGCGACCGCCGCTGCTGCGCCAGCCGGCAATGTGAAGAAGATCCCCGAACCCGCGAACGACGTGATCGAAATCCCGCTGCACGGCCGGATCGCGGCAGGCGTGCCGATCGAGGCGTTCGAGGGCCAGTCGATGCTCGCGGTGCCCGCAGCATTGCTCGGCGGCGGTGATCATTATGCGCTTGAGGTCTCCGGTGACTCGATGGTCGATGCCGGCATCCTCGACGGCGACTACGCCCTGATCCGCCGCGCCGATACCGCGCGCGACGGCGAGATCGTCGTGGCGCTGATCGAGGACAGCGAGGCGACGCTCAAATATTTCCGCCGGGAGGGCGCGATGATCCGCCTCGATCCGGCGAACCGCGCTTATGATCCGCAGCGTTATTCCCCCGATCAGGTCCGCGTCCAGGGTAAGCTCGCCGGCCTTCTCCGCCGCTACGTCTGATCGGTACGGGCGCCGCCACCCGCCACGGATGGCGGTCGCCCGGCTGAAGCACGGTGGTGACCCGACCGGTGCGGAGCGTGACGGCGACGCCGCCGGTCTTCGCCAGCATGTCCCGGTCGAGCCTGAGCCAGCGCGGCGTGCACGCGTCGGGCAACCACCGCTCGCTGACCACGATATCAGCGGTACGGCACGCGGAGATGAGCTCGCCCGCCGGTACGAGATAGGCGCTCCGCGTCGCAAGGATCCGCCAGGTCCGGTCGCCTGCCTTCTGTTCGACCAGACACAGATCCCGGCTGCACCGCGCCTCGGGCTGGTCGGAAAGGAACAGGGGCTCGCCGTCCACGCCGCTATTCTCCGACAGCATATCGGAGGTGTAGTCGCCGACACGCTCGCGCAGCAGCGCCAGTCCGCCGCGCGCGGTGCGGTTG
>CZQE01000339.1_pt1 | contig 10653 bp, 10 predicted proteins | sample 734431 | NCBI WGS metagenome assembly CZQE01 (sample SAMEA3597869, study PRJEB11362) | hydrothermal vent metagenome | biome: marine hydrothermal vent biome; feature: marine hydrothermal vent; material: ocean water | place: Atlantic Ocean | collected 2010-09-19/2010-10-04
ATCGGCTCGGGTTCGATCCACTCGATCGTATCGCCTTCCGCCCGGAGCAGATCGCGGATCGCGGCATTCTTCGTCACCTGCGCCACGCGCCCGCCGGCAACGACGTAGGCGGGGTGATGGACGACCGCGATCATCGCCCCTAGGTAGTCCGCCTAGATCCGCAGCGCCAATGCGGGATGTGGGAGAATCCAGTGACCGACCCGTTCGTCCGGCCCGATGTGCGCGGCTTTCTCAATTACCTGAACAACATGCCCGGGCCAAAGATGCATCAGTTGGAGCCGCCCGCAGCCCGCGCCGTCTATATAGCGATGAAGGACGTGGCCGATCTGCCCATCGGTGATCTGGCCACCGTCACTGACCTGACGATCCCCGGCCCCGCCGGCGACATCCCTGCCCGCCTGTTCGACGCGAGGGCGAACCGCGAGCCGGGGCCGGCGATGCTCTTCTATCATGGCGGCGGCTTCGTGATCGGCAATGTCGAGACTCATGCGAGCTTCTGCGCCGAGATATCCCGGACGCTCGATATCCCGGTGATTTCGATCGACTATCGTCTCGCGCCGGAAAACCCCTGGCCTGCGGCTCCCGACGATTGCGAAGCCGCCGCGCGCTGGGTTGCCGGAAGTCCCGCCGAACTCGGCCGCAAGATCGCCAGCCTCGTCGTCTGCGGCGACAGCGCGGGTGGGAATCTGGCGATCGTCACCGCCATGGCGCTTCGCGATGCACCGGCCGCGATACCGGTGATCGCGCAATTCGCGATCTACCCGGCGACGGACGCCTCGAAGGAATATCCGTCATACAGCATCTTCGCTGACGGTTTCCTGCTGACTCGCGACAGCATGGAATGGTTCCAGGCCGCCTATGATGCAGAGGTCACCCATATTCGCACCTCGCCGCTGGTCGGCAATCTGGCCGACATGCCGCCCGCGGTGGTGCTGACCGCCAGCCTCGACCCGATCGGGGACCAGGGCCGCGCCTATGCGGGGGCGCTCGCTGCCGCAGGCGTGCCGGTGGTGTTCCGCGAGGCCAAAGGCAACATCCACGGCTTCGTCACGCTCCGACAGGCAATCCCCTCGTCGGCCGGCGATGTCGCCGGGGCGCTCGCGGCACTGAAGACGGTGATCGTCGAGGCCGAGGGGCAGCGCGCAATGGCGCAGGCGGCAGGATGAACGACTCCTCCCTCCCGTATCGCCCCTGTGCCGGCGTCATGCTGGTGAATCGCGCCGGACAGGTGTTCGTCGGCCAGCGGATCGATTCGACGGTGGAAGCCTGGCAGATGCCGCAGGGCGGGATCGACGATGGCGAGGACGCCGAAACCGCCGCGATCCGCGAACTGGGCGAAGAGACGGGCGTCCAGCCCGACAAGGTCGAGCTGATCGCGGTGGCGCCGCATGAACTCACTTATGATCTGCCACCCGATCTGATCGGCAAGGTCTGGAAAGGAAAATGGCGCGGGCAGCGGCAGCGCTGGTTCCTCTATCGCTTCCTCGGCGAGGACACCGACGTCGACATCGCGACGAAACATCAGGAATTCCGCGCCTGGCGCTGGGTCGACCCCGCCGAGCTTCCGGAGATCATCGTCCCCTTCAAGAAAGCGCTCTACGAAGACGTTCTGGCGGCTTTTGCCGACCATCTGGGTTGATCGCGGGCCGATCGACGGGCTATCCGGCCAGCATGCATGTACGTATCGCCCTGCTCGCGGCACCTTTGCTGCTCGCCAATACGGACCCGGCACCGATCCCACCGGCGATGAAGGCTATGCTCGACGCCGCCATGGCGTCGGGCAATGAGGGCGAGGTCGCCACCGTCGCGAAATATGCGCGCGCGACCGCGCCGGAGGCAGCCCCCGCCATCGCTGCGTCGCTCGATGCATGGCGCAAGGAGCGCGCGGCGAAACGCGAGGCGACGTTGCGCAACGCAGGCGTGCTCGATCTGTGGCATGGGCGCGCGGAACTGGGCGGCTATCTGACGACCGGCAACACCCATGATGCAGGCGTCAGCGGGACAGTCGATCTGAATCGCGAAACGCTGCGCTGGCGGCACAAGCTGCGTCTCGCCGCCGACTACAAGCGGAGCGCGGGCGTGGTGAGTCGCGAACATTATCTCGCGGCCTATGAGCCCAATTTCAAATTCTCACCGCGCGGCTATGTCTATGGCGCCACGCAATATGAAAGCGACCGGTTCCTCGGCTATACCAGCCGCTATTCGGCATCGGTCGGCGCCGGCTACAGCGCGATCAAGCAGCCGGGGCTCTCGCTCGATCTGGAAGTCGGCCCGGCCTATCGCGACACCTCCTTCACCGATCACACCACCGAAAGCAGCATCGCCGCGCGCGGATCGCTCGATCTCGACTGGAAGCTGACCAAAACGATCTCGGTCAGCCAGGCTGCCTCCGCCTATGTGCAACATTATAACAGCACGGTCAGCAGCACGACGGCGTTGAACGCGAAATTGATCGGCCCGCTTGCCGCCCGTCTCTCCTATGTCGTGCAATATGAAAGCATGCCCACCCTTGGCCGGGTCAGCACCGACACGACCAGCCGCGCGTCGCTGGCGTACAGCTTCTAGGGCGGGTCGCCATATCGGGTCTGCTTTTCGGTAGCGCGGTCCCCAAAACGCAATCGCCGCGCTCTCCCTGTTCTGGCCACCACTCCTCCCTGTCATGACACGGTAAAGAGGAGGGCAGCCGGTGTTTCCGCGCCGCCTGAATCCAGCTAACAGCGCCTCATGACCACGCTTTCGACCATCGAACGAGATGCCCTAACCTCCCTCTCCGACGCGCCGATGCTTGCCCAGGTGCAGGAGTGGTCCTCGATCAACAGCGGTACCCGCAACATCAGCGGAGTCGCGGCGATGGCGGGAAAACTCTCCGACGCCTTTGCCATATTGCCCGGCAAGATCGATCTGGTCGCCCCCGCACCGGTGACCAGTGTCGGCCCGGATGGCGCCGTCTCCGATCTCGCCCATGGGCGGCATTTCCATCTGACCGTCCGGCCCCAAGCGCCGGTGCAGATGCTGTTCACCGGCCATATGGATACCGTCTATCCGGTCGATCACCCCTTTCAGGCACTGACCTTCCTCGACAAGGGTACGCTCAACGGCCCTGGCGTTGCCGATATGAAGGGCGGCCTGTCAGTGATGCTCGCGGCACTGAACGCGGTCGAAGCGTCCCCGCTCGCCGGCCGGATCGGCTATGAAGTCGTGATCAATTCGGATGAGGAAACCGGCTCCGCCTCCTCAGCCGCGCTGCTGGCGCAGGCTGCCCGCGGCAAGGCGGCGGCGCTCACCTATGAGCCCGCCTTGCCCGACGGAACCCTGGCCGGCGAGCGCGGCGGCACCGGCAATTTCTCGATCGTGGTGCATGGCAAGAGCGCGCATGCCGGCCGGAATCCCGACGAAGGCCGTAATGCGATCGTCGCCGCCGCCGACATCGCGCTGAGGCTCAGCACACTGCGCAGCCCGACGCTGGCGGTGAATCCGGCGCGGATCGAGGGCGGCGGACCGAACAATGTCGTGCCCGAGCTCGCCATCCTTCGCATCAATTTCCGGCCATCCTCCCTGGAGGAAATCGTCCGCGCCCAGGCCGCGATCGACAGCGTGGTGGCGGCAGTGATGGCCGAACACGACGTGAAGATCCATGTCCATGGCGGCTTCAACCGCCCACCCAAACCGATCGACCCGGGCGCGGCCAAGCTGTTCGAGCTGGTCAAGGCGGCCGGCGCTGATCTCGGCCTTGCCATCGCCTGGCGCACGACCGGCGGGGTGTGCGACGGCAACAATATCGCCGCCTGCGGCGTGCCGGTGGTCGACACCATGGGTCCGCGTGGCGGCGCGATCCATTCGCCCGACGAATTCCTCATCGTCGACAGCCTGGCCGAGCGCGCCGCCCTGTCTGCGCTCACGATTCTCCGCATCGCCGAAAAGGGATCGCTATGACCTTCCGTATCCGATCCGCGCGCGACGAGGATCTGCAGCCGCTCTACGAGATGGCCAAGCTTACCGGGGGGGGCTTCACCAATCTGCCGGCCGATCGCGCCGCATTGAAGACCAAGCTCGCCCGCAGCCATGACGCGTTCGCGCGCACCGACGACAGCCTCGCCGATGACCTGTTCGTGCTGGTGCTGGAAAATGTCGCGACCGGCGAGGTGCGCGGCACCTGCCAGATCTTCACCCAGGTCGGCCAGCGCTACCCCTTCTACAGCTATCGCATCGGCACGCTGGCCCAGCACAGCGCTGAGCTTGGCCGAACCTTCCGCGCCGACATGCTGTCGCTCACCACCGATCTCGAAGGATGCAGCGAGGTCGGCGGCCTGTTCCTCCATCCCGGCGAGCGCGCCGGTGGCCTCGGCATGCTGCTCGCGCGCAGCCGTTATCTGTTCATCGCGCGGCACCGCGCGCGTTTCGCCGACCGTATCCTGGCCGAACTGCGCGGAGTCATCGACGAAGCGGGCGGATCGCCCTTCTGGGACGGCCTTGCCGGCCGTTTCTTCGGCATGAATTTCCAGGACGCCGACCAGTTCAACGCGGTGCGCGGACACCAGTTCATCGCCGATCTCTTCCCCAAGCATCCGATCTATGTCGCTATGCTGTCGGAATCGGCACGCGCCTCGATCGGCCTTCCGCACCCGTCCGGCCGCGCCGCGATGCGGATGCTGGAGAATGAGGGCTTCGCCTTCGAAAATTATATCGACATCTTCGACGGCGGTCCGACCATGACCTCGAAGACCGACAACGTCCGCACCATCCGCGAGGCCCATGTTTCCCACGTCGCCGCGATCGACGAGGATGGCGGCGACGCTGCCCTGGTCGCGACGGGAACGCTGGCGGATTTCCGCAGCGCCTATGGCCGGGTACGCAGCTGTGGCGACGGAGTCGCAATCGATCGCACCTGCGCCGCAGCGCTGGGCATCACCGAGAACGAAGAGATCAGCCATGTTGGACGCGCCTGAATGCTGACCGAGATCAATTTCGACGGCCTGATCGGCCCGAGCCACAATTATGCCGGCCTCAGCCATGGCAATCTTGCTGCGACTCGCAATGCCGGCAAGGTCGCTGCCCCGCGGCGTGCCGCGCTTGAAGGCATCGCCAAGATGCGCTCGAACCTCGCGCTCGGGCTGACCCAGGGCATCTTGCTGCCGCTCGCCCGCCCCGACCATGCCTGGCTCGACAGCATCGCGACCAGCTATGCCGAGGCCGCGCCACACCTCCAGGCCCAGGCACTGTCCGCCTCGGCGATGTGGGCGGCCAATGCCGCGACGGTCTCACCCGCGTCCGATACCGCCGATGGCCGCTGCCACCTCTCGGTCGCAAACCTTGTCACCATGCCGCACCGCAGCCATGAATGGCCCGGCACGCTGGCTCAGTTGCGCCTCGCCTTCGCCAATCCGACGTTCGCCGTGCACGGCCCGGTTCCCGCGCCGTTCGGCGACGAGGGGGCCGCCAACCACATGCGGCTGTGCGCGACCCACGGCCAGCCGGGTGTCGAGGTTTTCGTCTACGGCGTCTCGGGCGGTCCCTTCCCCGCCCGCCAGCATCGCGAGGCAAGCATGGCGGTCGCGCGGCGGCACCGGCTCGACGCTGGCTATACGCTGTTCGTGGAGCAGTCGGAAGACGCCATCGCCGCCGGTGCCTTCCACAATGACGTGGTCGCGGTAGCCAATGAACGCGTGCTGTTCGCGCACGAACAGGCTTTCGCCGACAAGGAGCGCTTCTACGCCGATCTGCGCAGCATGATGCCCGAAGTCGAAATCGTCGAGGTCCCCGCGGCGCGCGTCAGCCTGGCTGACGCCGTTTCCTCCTATCTGTTCAATGCGCAGCTCGTGACCCTGCCGGACGGCGCCATGGCGCTGATCTTGCCCGAGGAAGCGCGCGAGAATGAAGCGGTCTGGACCTGGCTGCAGGAGATGATTGCGGGCAACGGCCCGATCCGGCGGCTCGAAGTGGTCGATGTCCGCCAGTCGATGGCCAATGGCGGTGGCCCCGCCTGCCTTCGCCTGCGCGTGGTGGCTGACCCGGGGACGATCGACCCGCGTTTTCTGGTGGACGATGCCAGGCTCGATCTGATCGCGAGCGTCGTCGAACGCCACTGGCCGGAGGAAATCCCCCATGCCGCGATCGCCGATCCGGCGCTGATCGGCATGATCGAGCGTGCCCGCACAGCGCTGCTGGAAGCGCTCGGCATTGTCGAGTTAATTAACAGCTAACCATATCCGTCAAGCGCTGAATCGCGGAAATCCGCCATTGGCCCGGTCATTGCTTAATGACCGGCATGTGGACGAAATTTTCCCGGCTGTTCGTCATCAAGACCAAATTCGAGGCGTTCGCGGTCATCTACGGCCTCGGTCTCGGCGCGGTGGAACGCGGCGTCCATTATCTTCACCAATATCCGGGCCTCGGCGGCTGGATGCTGTTTGCTGTCTGCCCGATCGCCGTCTTCATGGCCGGCGCGCGTATCCTCGATTCGGTCGAGCGCTCCCGCTCGGAATGAACGTGCTTTTGCCTGCGAGCGCAGCGAGGCAACTTTAACCGCCAACAGGATAAGTTGATCGCGCTTGGCGCTTACGCCACTATCTGGACGACAATGAACGTCGCCCTGACCCATCTCCAGCGTCTCGAAGCCGAGAGCATCCACATCATGCGCGAAGTGGTGGCCGAGGCGGAACGCCCGGTCATGCTCTATTCGGTGGGCAAGGATTCCGCGGTGATGCTGCACCTCGCGCGCAAGGCATTCTTCCCGGCGCCCCCGCCCTTCCCACTGCTCCATGTCGATACGACGTGGAAGTTCCGCGACATGTATGCCCTGCGCGATCGTGCGGCTGCCAAGGCCGGCATGGAACTAATCGTCCATCGCAATCCCGAAGCGGAGGCGCGCGGGATCAACCCGTTCGATCATGGCAGCCTCCACACCGACATGTGGAAGACGGAAGGGCTGAAACAGGCGCTGGAGAAATACGGCTTCGACGCAGCCTTTGGCGGTGCCCGGCGGGACGAGGAGAAGAGCCGGGCGAAGGAACGCATCTTCAGCTTCCGCTCGGCCCATCAGCGATGGGACCCCAAGAACCAGCGGCCGGAGCTGTGGAAGCTCTATAATGCCCGCAAGAACCGCGGCGAGAGCATGCGCGTCTTCCCCATCTCCAACTGGACCGAGCTCGATATCTGGCAATACATCCTTGCCGAGGACATCGAGATCGTGCCGCTGTACCTGTCCGCCCCTCGCCCGACGGTGGAGCGCGATGGCCTGTTGCTGATGGTCGATGACGACCGCTTCCGGTTGAACCCCGGTGAGGTTCCGGTCGAACGCTCTATCCGTTTCCGCACGCTCGGCTGCTATCCGCTGACCGGCGCGGTGGAGAGCGAGGCGGCGACCCTGTCCGAAGTGATCCAGGAGATGCTGCTGACCACCACCAGCGAACGCCAGGGCCGCGCGATCGACCACGATCAAACGGCCAGCATGGAGAAGAAGAAAGCGGAGGGGTATTTCTGATGGCCTCCGCACCTTCCTATCGAACCGATGACCTTATCGCCTCGGACATCGACGCCTATCTGGCGCTGCACCAGAACAAATCCCTGCTGCGTTTCATCACCTGTGGCTCGGTCGACGACGGCAAGTCCACCCTGATCGGCCGCCTGCTCTACGATTCGAAGATGATCTTCGAGGATCAGCTCGCTGCGCTTGAGGCGGACAGCAAGCGCGTCGGCACTCAGGGCCAGAATATCGATTTCGCCCTCCTCGTCGACGGTCTCGCCGCCGAGCGCGAGCAGGGCATCACGATCGACGTCGCCTATCGCTTCTTCGCTACGGAGAAGCGCAAGTTCATCGTCGCCGACACGCCCGGCCATGAACAATATACGCGCAACATGGTGACCGGTGCCTCGACCGCCGATCTCGCCGCAATCCTGATCGACGCGCGCAAGGGCGTGCTGACCCAGACTCGCCGCCACTCCTATCTCGTCAATCTGCTGGGTATCCGCCACATCGTACTCGCGGTGAACAAGATGGACTTGGTCGGCTATGATCAGGCTGCCTTCGACGCGATCGTTGCTGATTACCGCGCCTTTGCCGATTCGATCGGGATCGAAAGCTTCACCGCCATCCCGATCTCGGGCCTGGCCGGCGACAATATCGCGTCGCGATCCGAAGCGATGGACTGGTACACTGGCCCCTCGCTGATCGAGCATCTCGAAACCGTTCCGCTCGGCACGGACGCCGCGCAGGACCGTGCATTCCGCCTGCCGGTGCAATGGGTCAACCGCCCCGATCTCGATTTCCGCGGCTTCGCCGGCATGATCGCCTCGGGCGTTGTGCGCCCCGGTGACGCGGTGCGCATCCTGCCCTCGGGCAAGACCAGCAAGGTCGCGCGGATCGTCACCATGCCGGGAAAGGATGGAAACGGCGATCTCGACCAGGCGGTGGCGGGTCAATCCGTGACGCTGACCTTGACCGACGAAGTCGATTGCTCGCGCGGCGACGTGATCGCCGCCGTCTCTTCTCCGCCCGAGGTGGCCGACCAGTTCAAGGCGACGATCGTCTGGATGACGGAGGATCAGCTTCTTCCCGGCCGCACCTACTGGATGAAAATCGGCACCCAGACGGTCGGCGCGACCGTCCAGCCGCCGGACTATGCCGTCGACGTAAACACGCTCGCGGAGTTGTCGGTGAAGACCCTTGGCCTCAACGACATCGGTGTCGCCCAGCTTTACACCGACCGGCCGATCGTCTTCGAGGCGTTCAGCGATGGCAGCGATCTAGGCGGCTTCATCCTGATCGACCGCGCGACCAATGCCACGGTCGCGGCGGGCATGCTGACCTATTCGCTTCGTCGCGCGCAGAACGTCCATTGGCAGGCGATCGATGTGACCCGCCAGGCGCATGCTGCGCAAAAGGGCCAGCATCCCAAGGTGCTATGGTTCACCGGCCTGTCCGGGTCGGGCAAGTCGACCATCGCCAACCTGGTCGAGAAGAAACTGCACGCGCAAGGTCGCCACAGCTTCCTGCTCGACGGCGACAATATCCGCCACGGGCTGAACAAGGATCTCGGCTTTACCGATGCCGACCGGATCGAGAATGTCCGCCGAATCGGCGAGGTCGCCAAGCTGATGGCCGATGCCGGGCTGATCGTGCTGACCGCCTTCATCTCGCCCTTCAGGGCAGAGCGCGAACTCGTGCGGTCGATGCTGCCGCATGGCGAGTTCGTCGAGATTTTCGTCGATACCCCGCTCGCGGAAGCTGAACGGCGCGATGTGAAGGGCCTCTACGCCAAGGCACGCAGTGGCGAGATCGCTCATTTCACCGGTATCTCCAGCCCCTATGAAGCGCCCGAGCGTCCCGAGGTCCGGGTCGACACGACGCGCGAGAGCCCGGAAGCCGCGGCGGAACGGATCGTCGAACATATCATGGGCGTATGGAGCCCCGACCTGTGACGCCCGCACCGGAAACGGACGCCGAAGTCGCCCGCTCGGTGGCGCTGGACGCGGCGGCATTGCTGCGCACCCTCTGCGTTGCCGGCAATTGCGCTGATGGCGATCTGAAACGACGCGGTGACGCCGAAGCGAACACGCTGATCCTCGATCGCCTTCGCGCTGCCCGGCCCGACGATTTCATCCTGTCGGAAGAAGCGGCTGATGATCGCAGCCGGTGCGCCGCGAGCCGGGTGTGGGTGGTCGATCCGCTCGACGGCACCCGTGAATTCGGCGAGCGACGCGAGGATTGGGCAGTGCATATCGGACTGGCAGTCGACGGGGTGCCGGTGGCCGGTGCAGTCGCCCTGCCCGCGACTCACCAGATATTCGTGACCGACGATGCTCCCCCGGCATTCCCTCCGCTTCCCGCAAGGCCACGCATGGTCGTCAGCCGGACTCGTGCGCACGAAATCGTCCAGCGCGTGGCGAAGACGCTCGACGCCGAGCTGGTTCCGATGGGCTCGGCCGGTGCCAAGGCGATGGCCGTGGTCGAGGGGCGCGCTGAAATCTATCTTCATGCGGGCGGGCAATATGAGTGGGACAATTGCGCGCCGGTCGCGGTGGCGCAGGCCGCCGGGCTCCACGCGTCACGGATCGATGGCAGCCCGCTCGTCTATAATTGCGCCGACCCCCTGCTTCCCGACGTGCTGATCTGCCGGCCCGAATATGTGGAGGCAGTGCTCGCCGCGGTGGCCGCCGCGACCCCTTAGCGGGATGTGGTGAATCGGCCGGGAACCAGATTGTTTCCGTCCGCCATTCACGCTACGCGACGGGCGGCGGCCGTGCCGCCCTCGGGGGAGAAAATCGTGCGGTTGTTCGCCGGACTGTTCCTGCTGCTGGCGGGTCAGGCGCTTCTTGCGGCTGTCCTCCCCGGCGCCGTCCTCGTGTGGAATCTCAATCGCGGCAATACCGCCTATATGGAGGCGCAGGACCGGCAGGCCCTGGCCGCGATGACGACATTGCTTGGGGCAGAACTCAAGGCAGGTGTTCCGATGGCGAACGCGCTGCAGGTCGTGCAATCCAGCTTCAGGGAAAACAGCCTGGCGGGCGATCCGGCGGCGCCATTGCGCGACCGGGTCGAACTAGTCGGCTCAACCGGCGCCCACATCGCGGGACCAGCCACCAATGGAGAGCGGGTGCGCGCCGAACGTCCCGTCAAGCTCGACGGCCGGGTAGTTGCGATCGCCCGGATCGTTC
>CZQE01000350.1_pt1 | contig 10506 bp, 5 predicted proteins | sample 734431 | NCBI WGS metagenome assembly CZQE01 (sample SAMEA3597869, study PRJEB11362) | hydrothermal vent metagenome | biome: marine hydrothermal vent biome; feature: marine hydrothermal vent; material: ocean water | place: Atlantic Ocean | collected 2010-09-19/2010-10-04
CTTTCGGTGCGACACCGATAAAGGCCATCGCGCCGGGAATCTCGCGCAGGACATAGGAGAAATCCTCTCCGCCCATGATCGGCGAGGGCATGGTCCGCCACGCCGCCTCGCCGCCCAGTTCCTCCGCCACGCCGCGCATCAGGGTTAGCGCGCGCGGATCGTTCATCGTCACCGGATAGCCGTCGTCGATCACCACTTCGGCGGTGCAGCCATGGGCGATCGCGATATGTTCGGCGATGCGGGTCAGGCCCTCGCGTGCCTTGGCACGAACCGTGTTGGACAGGGTGCGCAGCGTGCCCTTCAGCTTCACCTCGTCCGGGACGATGTTGTAGGCCGACCCGGCGTTGATCTGGGTGATCGACAGAACCGCCGGATCGGTGACCGGAATCTGGCGCGCGACAAAGGCGCTCAGCGCGGTGACGATCTCGCAGGCGACCGGAATCGGGTCGATCCCGTCATGCGGCATCGCCGCATGGCCGCCACGCCCATGCACCGTGATGTTGAGCGCGTCGGTCGAGGCGAGCAGGGCGCCGGGCCGGCTCCACATGACGCCCGCCGGGGCATTGGGCATGATGTGCAGCGCGAACGCCGCCTCCGGACGCGGTTCGTCGAGCAGGCCGTCCTCGATCATGAAGCGGGCGCCGTGATGGCCTTCCTCGCCCGGCTGAAACATGAAGACGACCGACCCCGACAGCCGGTCGCGCCGGGCGCAGAGCGCGCGGGCGGCACCCACCAGCATGGCAGTGTGTGCATCGTGGCCGCAGGCGTGCATCGCGCCCGGTACCCGGGAAGCGAAGGGCAGGCCGGTCTCCTCCTGCATCGGCAACGCGTCCATGTCGCCGCGCAGCAGCACGGTGCGGCCATTATCGCGGCCGCCGCGCAGGATGGCGACGAAGCCGGTGGTCGACGTTCCCTCGCGATATTCCAGCGGCAGCCCGGCCAGCGCGGCCTTGATCTTCTCCGTCGTGCGCGGGCACTGGAGCCCGATCTCGGGATCGGCATGGATCGCGCGGCGCAGCTCGACCACGTCGGCAAGCTCGGCCTCGGCGGCGGCGCCCCAATCCTGGTGAAGATCGAGAGTGGCGTCCATCGTTCGAGTCCTTTGCTGCGTTGCCGAAGGGCGAGCCTACGCCTGCGCCGCTGTCGCTTACAAGCCCAGTGCGCGCTTGATCTCGCCCCAGCGGACCAGTTTGAAATTCTGCGCGCGGGGTGCGTTCATGCCGTCCTGGGCGATCATGATGCCATCGGGGAAGGCCGGGCCGAAATCTCCGGTCGCGATCTCGATGCCGTCAGTCTCCTCGGTCGCGCCGAACGTGCCGGGGGCGATACGGAAACGGCCGACATAGCTGTCGTCGGCGAGTCGATAGACCGCATAGGCATTGTCGCCCTGGCTCGAGACGACAAGATAGCCGGCACTGCCTTCCTTCGCGATGGCGACACCCTCGGCATCAGCGACGATCTGCTGGCCGTCGGCCGCGGCGATCTTCACCGGTTCGACCGGACCGTCGGGGCGGGCGTCGAAGCGCCACAGGCCGACATCTTCCTCGGCGACGTAGAGCCGGCCAGTATCGGGATCGACCGCGCAACCTTCGGACTGGGTGCCGAGCTTCATCGTGCGGACGATCTTTGCGTGGGGTGTCTTGCCCGCCAGGTCGAGCGCGAGCTGACGGATCGTGCCGTCCTTGGCGACCATGAAGGCGTAGAGCGCGCCGGGGGTGCGATAGAGGCAGATGCCGTAAGCCTCGCCGACGCCCGCCGGCACCTTGCCGAGGGCGGTCAGCTTGCCGGCCGTGCCGTCGAGCGCGAACAGCGCGACCTGCGCGTTGGCGCGATCGCTCCGGTCGCTCGCTGCGACGACGATCCGGCCGCCATGTTCGGCGATGTCGACATTGTTGACCGCGCCCGCATTGTTGAAGTCGCGGACCTTGCCGTCGAGACCATAGACATAAAGTCCTGCCTTCTTGTCGGTGCCGACGATCAGGCTCGCCGCCGGGTTTGCCGCGTTGCGCCAGATCGCGGGGTCGTCGGCCGCATCGGCATTGGCCGTGGCGACCGCTTCGGTCTCTCCGGATGCCTGAACGCTGACCACCGGAAGGGTTGATGGAGCCGGCTGAGGAACAGTCTGCGCGCACGCGGTGCCACCAAACAGCAACATTAATGTCATTGAAATGTAACGAGTTTCGTACTTCCAAGTCATGTTTGGCTCCTACCGGCGATTTCGAGGCGCCGTTCGCACGCGCCGCATAAACGGTCAATCATCACGAAGGGGGTCTATCATGGTTCGCAAGGGGACGTTTCTAGGGGGCTGCGCTGTCGTCGCGCTCCTGATGCCGATCGATGTCGCGACGGCACAGGAGGCGCACGGTGAGGCGCAGGCACAGGAATCGGCCGAGAGCGTGAGCGACATCGTCGTCAGCGGTTCCCGCCCGATTGCGGAATCGGAAGCATCCGCGCTCGCGGTGCAGAAGAATTCCGTGTCGCTCGTCACGGTCGCTGCCGCCGACAGCGTCGGTCGCCTGCCCGACCAGAACATCGCCCAGGCAGCCGGGCGCCTGCCCGGTGTCGCGGTCGAGCGCGATCAGGGCCAGGCGCGCTACATCTCGCTGCGCGGCGCCCCCAATTACTGGACCACGCTGTCGTTCGACGGGATCAACATCGTCAGCCCCGAGGGCCGCGATGCGCGCTTCGATTCGATTCCTTCGGCGATCGCGTCGCAGATCGTCGTTTCGAAGGCAGTGACCCCGGAAATGCCCGGCGAGACGGTGGCGGGCAACGTCAACATCGTCACCCGCTCGGCGTTCGACTATCAGGGCGCGCATTTCGCGGGCAAGGCCGGGTTCGGCATCGCGGAACTTGGCAATCGCAAGCAGTATGAAGGTTCCGCCGTCGTCTCCGACCGCTTCAACCTGGGTGGCGGCGAGCTCGGCGTGCTGCTCTCGGGCAGCTTCTACCAGCGGGCGATGATCACCGACAATTTCGAGACCGATTACGAGCGTGTCGCGCAGGATACGCGGCCAGGCAACGCGACGCGCTTCTGGGCGCATGAGGCCGAGAACAAGCTGTATCGCCTGACCCGCCGCAACTGGTCGGTCTCCGGCCGGGTCGATTACAAGCCCGATTCCAACAACACCATCTCGCTCCGGTCGATCTACACGATCTTCACCGACGACGAGGCGCGCGACAATTATCGCTTCGATCTCGACGATCGCCAGGGTGACCTCGTACCCAACAGCGCGGCGTGTCCGACGACGGTGAACAGCACCCCGACGACGAGCGGCTACGCTGACATCTGCATCGGCAACACGCCGCAAAAGGGCACGATCTACGGCATCGATATCCGCCAGCGCTCGACCCTGCGCGCCTTCCGCCAGTCGATCTTCACCAACACGCTCGCCGGCGATCACGATTTCGGCGATAGCTGGCATCTGGCCTGGGTCGGCAACTACACCCAGTCGAAGGACGATCGCTCGGTCGTCGGCGAAGTGGCCTGGGACAGCCCGAACACCCGCACGCTGCGGCCTACGGTCAGCTATGATTTCAGCGACCCGAATTTCTCACGCCTGTCGCTTTTCACCACCACGCAGTTGAGCGGCCCGACCCGCTATCAGGCCGGCACGCCGGTGACCGCGATCGACAGCTTCACCAAGCCGCCTTCGTCCTTCACCGTGCTTGATGCCGTCGATACGACCAATGCCTATACCGGCAAGCTGGTCCTCTCGAAGCAGGCGGCGTTCCTTGGTGGCGACGCGACGTTCAAGGCGGGTTTCCAGTTCGATCAGCGCACGAAGGTGGCCAACGAGAATCAGATACTGCTCAACACGGCGGCACAATTCACCACGATCGGCCTGCCCAACGACTACAACCAGTTCTCGCTGAACGATCCCTTCGCCGGCAAGATTCCGCTTGGCTATACCTTCCGCTACTTCGACACCGACAAGATGCGCGCGATTTCCGATGCGGCGCGTGCCAACTTCGCATTCACGCCGAACACCGCCAATAATTACAAGGTGCGCGAGCAGGTCTATGCCGGCTTCGCGATGGCCACCGTCAAATATGACTGGGGGTCGATTCTCGGCGGTGTCCGGGTCGAGCATCTGAAGAACCGCGGCGAAGCCATCGCCACCGTGGGTACCACCACCGGGCCGGTCGTCGCTGAATCGAGCCAGACACTGGTCTTCCCGAGCCTGCACGTGAATTTCGATGTCGACGACAGCAAGAAGCTGCGGCTGTCGTTCAATTCAGGCGCCGCGCGTGCCGATTATGACCAGCTCCGTCCGAACGTCGTGGTCAACGATACTAACCAGTCGATTTCGGGAGGCAATCCGGCGGTGAAGCCAGAACGCGCCTACGGCGTCGATGCCTATTTCGAATGGTATGTTCGCCCGCAGGGCTATCTGATGGCCGGCCTGTTCTACAAGAAGGTCAAGGACGTGCTGTATCGCCAGACGCGCACCTTCGGTTCGGATGCGCTCAACACCAGCGGGATCGATCGTTCGTCCTACGTCTTTAGCGGCATCACCAATGGCGGCGACGGACGCGTGTTCGGTGCCGAAGTGGCGGCCCAGCTCCAGATCGAGCCCTGGACCAGCGATCTCGGCCTGCCCGGCTGGATGGGGGGCTTCGGTGTCTCAGCCAACCTCACGGTCAATGACAGCGAAGTGACCAAGCCAGCGCTGGGCGTCGTCCCGGCGCGCAAGGTGCGGCTGCCCGGCACGTCCGACCTGATCTACAATATCGGCGCTTATTACGAGAAATACGGCCTGTCGTTGCGCGTGCAGTATCAGCGTCGCAGCGCCTGGCTCGACGGTATCGCCGACGACCTGACTGACGCCGGCGATACCTATTGGGCGGCGGACGACGAAATGGATATCTCGGCGCGCTATGCCATCACCCGGAATTTCGAGATCTTCGCCGATGTCTCGAACGTGCTCAACCAGCCGGGGCGTCGCTATTCGGAGCCGGGCAATCTGCTCACCGCGACCGGCACGCCGAGCCCCACAATCACGAATCAGACGATCGAGTGGGAACGGTTCGGTCGCCGTTATTCAGCCGGTATCCGGGTCAACTTCTGACGCACCTTGCTGCCAAGGCGGCCGTTCGGCCTGCTGTCGTTCGGGACGGTAGGCTGCGCGGCCGCCGAGGTGCGTGCGGCCTGTCGCCTCGGTGCGGGTGCATCATCGTCGCGACAGGCCACGGCGACGATCCGCTGAATACCGGAAGCACATCGCCTCCTGATGCGGGAAACGGCTCGTAACCGCGAGCGGTTACCGGCCTTTGAACAGCCCGCCGAGAATCCCGCGCACCAGCCCGCCGACGATACCGGAGCCGGCACCGCGCGACGATCCGAACACTGCCTTCGACACCTCGTTCGCGACCGTGCGCCCGACCGCCGAGGAGGCGGAGCGGGTGGCGGAGGTGATGGCGCGGTTCCAGGGCGAGTTGGCGGCGGCGCGTTCCGCCTCTTTCTGCTGCTGGGCGGCGAGCCTCGCCTGGCGATCAGCCTCGCGCTGGTCGGCGATGCGCTGGCGTTCCGCCTCCTTGGCGGCGCGGGCATCCTCCTTGGCCTGGAGCGCGGCGGCCTTGTCGGCCTCGGTCTTGGCTGCTGCTTCGGCGGCGGCCGCGCTGGCTTCCTTCGATTTGCTGGCGAGGATCTCCTCGGCGGATTCCCGGTCGATCAGCGTGTCGTATTTCGCACCGATCGGATCGGTCTGGATCATCACGCCGCGCTCGACCGGCGTCACCGGCCCGACGCGCGAGGCTGGCGGCTTGATCAGGGTGCGCTCGACCGGAGCTGGCGAGCCGTCCGGGAGGAGCAGCGAGACCAACGCTTCGCCGACCTTCAGTTCGGTGATCGCCTTTTCGACATCGACGCCGGGATTGGCGCGGAAGGTCGTCGCGGCTGACTTCACCGCTGCCTGGTCTCGCGGGGTGAAGGCACGCAGCGCATGCTGGACTCGGTTGCCGAGTTGTCCCGCGACTGTGTCCGGGATGTCGATCGGGTTCTGGGTGATGAAATAGACGCCCACGCCCTTGGATCGGATCAGCCGGACGACCTGCTCGATCTTGTCGAGCAATGCCTTGGGCGCGTCGGCGAATAACAGATGTGCTTCGTCGAAGAAGAAGGCGAGCACCGGCTTGTCGGGATCGCCGACCTCGGGAAGATGCTCGAACAACTCGCTCATCAGCCAGAGCAGGAAGGTGGCATAGAGCTTCGGGCTTGCCATCAGCTTGTCGGCGGCGAGGATATTGACGATGCCGCGCCCCTTCTCGTCCACGCCGATGAAGTCGGTCATGGTCAGCGCCGGTTCGCCGAAGAACTTCTCGCCGCCCTGGCTGCGGAGCTGCAACAGGGATCGCTGGATTGCACCGATGCTCTGCTTCGAGACATTGCCATAGGTCAGTGTCAGCTCGTCGGCACGCTCGCCGCAATTGACCAGCATCGCCTGGAGGTCGTTGAGATCGAGCAGGAGCAGCCCCTCCTTGTCGGCGACATGGAAGGCGATGGTCAGCACACCCTCCTGCACCTCGTTGAGGTCCATCAGGCGGGAGAGGAGGAGGGGGCCCATCTCGCTGATCGTGGTGCGGATCGGATGGCCCTGTTCGCCGTACAGGTCCCAGAATTGCACGGGATTGTCGGCATAGGACCAGTCGTCATACCCGATCTCCTTCGCCCGGGCGGCGAAGATCTCGTGCATCTTCGAGGTTGGGGAGCCGGCCATGGCCAGGCCGGAGAGGTCGCCCTTCACATCGGCGACGAAGCAGGGGACGCCGACTGCGGACAGGCCGTCGATAATGCCCTGGATGGTCACGGTCTTGCCGGTGCCCGTCGCGCCCGCGATCAGGCCATGGCGGTTGGCGCGTTTCAACTCGAGCTGCTGGCGCTGCCCGGTCGCGTTACTGCCGATGAAGATGCTGGTGCCGTCTGCCATTACCGTCTCCCGATGGTCGAACGCGTATCGCGCGAAACGGGAACGGGCGGAAGATGCGTAAGGGTAAATTCCTCCCCAGGCAGCGCCTGGGGAGGAAGTGGGACGTTACTTGATCTTGACTGCCAGGAAGCGGCCAGGGGTCTTGCCGCGCTGGACGAGCAGCGCGATCTGGGTGCGACCGGCTGCCTTCGCCTCGGTGATCGCGCGGGCGAGATCGGCCGAGGTACGGGTCTGGATGCGGTTGGCCGAGATGATCACGTCGCCGCGCTGAAGGCCCTTGGTCGCCGAGTCGCTCGACGGGTCGACCTGAACAATCACCAGCCCCTGGACCGTATTGTCGAGGTTGAGGCTGCGTGCGATCGCCGGGGTCAGCGGCTGCACCGACAGGCCGATCGCGCTCGCGCTTGCCTGCTGGCCACTCTTCGGATCATTCTCGGGCAGGCCGTCATCATCGCCGCCGCCGTTCAGCCCGGCTGCAAGCGTTTCCTCGGAAGGGCGGGTACCGACCAGTGCGGTGAGCGACTGGCGCTTGCCGTCGCGGATGATCTCGATCGGCACGCGCGTACCGGGCGCCGTGTTGGCGACGAGGTAGCTGAGCGTCTGATCGGGCGTGACATCCTTGCCGCCGACGCGGACGACGACGTCGCCCTGCTTCAGTCCGGCCTTTTCGGCTGCTTCGCCTGGTTCGATCCGGGCAAGGAGCTCGCCCTGGTTGACGGGGAGGCCCAAGGCAGCCGCCATATCTTCAGTGACCGGCTGAATGCCCACGCCGAGATAGCCGCGCTTGACCGCGGTGCCCTTCATCAGTGTCTCGATGATCGGCTTGGCTTCCTCGGCCGGGATGGCGAAACCGATGCCGACATTGCCGCCGGTCGGCGACAGGATCTGCGAGTTGATGCCGATGACGTTGCCGCCGAGATCGAACATCGGGCCGCCGGAGTTGCCCTGGTTGATCGATGCATCGGTCTGGATGAAGCGGTCATAGGCACCGCCCTGGCCGGTGACCCGGTGAAGCGCCGAGACGATGCCGGCGGTGACGGTCGAGCCGAGGCCGAACGGGTTGCCGATCGCGACGACCCAGTCGCCGACGCGAGCGCGCGTCGAATCGCCGAACTTCACGAAAGGCAGGCCCTTGGCCTCGACCTTGAGCAAGGCGAGATCGGAGGCTGGATCGCGGCCGATCAGCTTCGCGGTATATTCCTTGCGGTCGGTCAGCGTGACCTTGATCGATTCGACCGTCGCGCCCTTGGTTCCGGCTGCGATCACGTGATTGTTGGTGACGACATAGCCGTCGGGCGAGATGATGAAGCCGGAGCCGAGCGATTGAGCCTCGCGCGTGATCGGCTGGCCATTGCCCTGGTCGCCGCCATTGAACTGGCCGAACAGGTCGCCGAACGGGGTGCCCGCGAACGGGTTGGTCGGTTGCTGCACGGTCACGCGCTGCGTGGTCGAGATGTTGACCACCGCCGGCTGGAGGGTGGCGACCATGTCGGCGAAGCTCATCGGCGCGCCGGCCTTGGGGGCTGCGGCGGCGATCACGCCGGGTTCGTTCTGCGCGACCTGACCCGCTGGTGGCTCCAGTGTCATGGCGGCGGCGGCGCCGCTCAGGAGCAGGGCACCGGTAATGGCGTAAGCGTAGCGCACTTGGGTCGTTTCCTCTCGTCTGCCGATCGCGACAACTATCGGTGTTGCGGATGGTTGCTGAACGGCGATTGAATATGAACCGCCTGAAAGCTTTACGGAAGAATTTCCGGAAGTCTTCAGGCTTAGCGGTTGCCCTGGAATTCCCTCAGATAAGCATTGTCGGTCGACAGGACCATGGACGTCGTTCCCTTTGACGTCGGATCGCCATCGGCCCCGAACGTATGCCGATAAGACTGCATCGCCCTGTAGAAATCGTAAAAGGACGGGTCCTTGCTGAAGCTTTCCGCATAGATGCGTGCCGCGTTGGCGTCAGCTTCCGCACGGATGATCTGCGCTGCCTTCTGTCCCTGGGCGATGGTCGAGGCGCGTTCCTGCTGGCGCGCGGTGCGCATCCGCGCCAGCGCGCTTTCGAGCGGGCTGCCATCGGGCAGGTCCGCGTGCTTGATCCGGACGTCGACGATCTGCACGCCATATTGCCCGGCAAGCCGCTGCAGGCCGGCCTGGATATTGTCCATCACCTGGCCACGCTCCGGGCTGAGCAAGGCAGCGAACGGACGCTTGCCGAGTTCGTTGCGCAGTGCCGAGCCGAACAGGGGCTGGAGTGCGTCGATCACGCGCTGCTCGGTGTTGGACGAACTGCCGGTCGAGACCACTGCCTTCAGCGGATCGACGATGCGGAATCGGGCAAAGGCGTCAACTTCCAGCCGGAGCTGATCGGTGGAGATCACCGGCGTGCCCTCCAGATCGACATCGAGCACACGCTTGTCGACCCAGACGAGCCGGTCGATGAACGGCACGCGCGCGATCAGGCCGGCGCCGGTGCTGCCGAACTTCTCATTGGGACGCCACCGGTTGATGGCGGTGCCGACCGGCTGTTCGAAGCGCAGGATGACCGCCTGCTTCGTCTCGGGCACGATCGCGAAGGTGCTCGCGGCGAGGATCACCAGCAGCAGGAGAGTGATGCCGATCGCGATCGGATTGCGGAAGAAGCCGCTCATTGGTTGGCTCCCTGCACCGGCGCGGGCGTTGTCGCGGGCGCATCCGGCAGACGGCGGGCGGTGCCCGGCAGCGGGAGATAGGGAACGACGCCGGGCGCCTGCACGATCGTCTTGTCGGTCTTGGCCAGAACCTGCTCCATCGTCTCGTAGTACATGCGCCGGCGGGTCACCTCGGGCGCGAGCTTGTATTGTTCATAGACCTTGTCGAATGCCGCTGCCTCGCCCTGGGCATGGGCGAGTACCTGCTGCGCATAGCCGCGCGCCTGGTTGGTCATTCCCTGCGCTTCCTGCTGGGCGGCCGAGACAAGCTTGAAATCGTCCATCACCTGCGACGGCGGCGCTGCCTGCTTGATGGCGACGCCCTGGATGCGGACGCCGGCATTATAGCTGTCGAGCACTTCCTGCATCATGTCCTGCACGCGCAGTTCGATCGCGTTGCGGCCCTGGCCGATCGCGTCGTCGAGCGTCGTCGTGGCGATCACCGCGCGCATCGCGCTTTCGGCGGTCGCGCGCACCGTCTCGACCGGCTTGGCGATCTGGAAGGCGTAATCCTGTGGATTGCTGATGTCCCACCGCACCGAATAGTTCAGGTCGACGATATTCTGGTCGCCGGTGAGCATCAGATTCTCGCCGCTGCCGCTGGCGGGGAAGGTCTCCGTGTTGATCTTGCGCACGTCGACCTTGGTGACGCTGGCGAAGGGGGCCGGCGGCGTCAGCCGGATACCCGGCTCGATCGTGCCGGCGAAGCGGCCGAGATAGGTCACGACGCCGCGCTGCTGCGGGCCGATCGCGTGGAAGCTGGTGAAGACCAGCCAAGCACCGACGATCAGGCCGACGCCGATCATCCACAATGTACGGGGATTGGGCGTGCCGGGAAGGCGCGGCCGGCTGCCGCCGCCTGATCCGTTGCCGCCACCGCCGCCGCGTGCGCGGCG
>CZQE01000035.1_pt1 | contig 10491 bp, 6 predicted proteins | sample 734431 | NCBI WGS metagenome assembly CZQE01 (sample SAMEA3597869, study PRJEB11362) | hydrothermal vent metagenome | biome: marine hydrothermal vent biome; feature: marine hydrothermal vent; material: ocean water | place: Atlantic Ocean | collected 2010-09-19/2010-10-04
TCGAGCAGGTCCTGATCGCGAAACGGCTTTGTCAGAAACTCGATCGCACCATTTTTGATCGCTTTCACGCCCATGGAGATATCGCCATGTCCGGTAATGAAAACGGTCGGCAGATGGATGCCATGGCTTGCCATCTGCTGGTGAAAGTCGATCCCGCTCTGTCCCGGCATCCTGACGTCGAGGACGAGGCAGCCTGGCGCATCGGCCAGGTCATGGTTGAGAAACTCCTCAGTCGACGCGTACAGCCGGACATGCAGCCCGACCGAGGACAGCAAATCCTCCAGCGCATCGCGGACCGATTGGTCGTCATCGATGACATAGACCACCGCCTCTGCCGCGTCGGTTGCGGATTTCTGCTCCGTCATTTGCCATCACCTTCTGCGAGCGGCAGGCTGAACCGGACGATCGCGCCGCCGGCTGGATTGGTCGCCGTTGAAATCTGGCCGCCATTGGCCTCGATGATCGAGCGGCTAAGGGTCAACCCCAGCCCCATGCCGCCATCCTTTGTCGTCCAGAACGCGTCGAACAGACGGTCGCTGGTGCCCGGGGTGAAGCCGATCCCATTGTCCGTGACGGCCACCACCACGGTGCGGCTGTCTTCGCCAGAGGAGATGATCTCGATCTCGATCTCGCGTTCGCGCCGGGGCGAGGCGGTGACGGCCTCGATCGCGTTCAGCAGGAGGTTTCCTACTACCTGCTGGATCTGAATTCTGTCCGCCCGCACTGCCGGCAAGGCTTCCTGCAGATATCGTCGCAGAACAATGTCGTGCCGATCGATCTCGGTGAGGGACAGCGAAACGACTTCCTCGATCGCGTCGTTGAGATTGAACACGGTCGCATCGGGCGACTCGCCTTTTGCCAGACGCCGCACACGGACGATCACCTCGCTCGCGCGATTCGCATCTGCCACGATGCGCGCGAGCGCTCGGCGGGCCTTGTCCAGATTGGGCGGATCCTGCGAAAGCCACCGCGTGCAGGCATCGCCGCTCGTCACGATGGCGGCAAGCGGTTGGTTGACTTCATGTGCGATCGAGGCGGTCAACTGCGCGATGCTCGTCACGCGCGCAATCCGGACCAGACCGAGACGGGCTTCGCGGGCGATGGCTTCCGCCGCAGCGATCCTCATGCCGAGATAGGCCGTGATACTGATGGCAACGATGCTGATGCTCGTGTTGATCACGCCCACCTCGAAGGATCCGAAGCGCGTGAGCACGAAGCTGATCAGCGTCAGTAGGATAGATGCGCCGGTGAGGAGGATGACCGCGCGCGACGTCAGCAGATTGGTGGCGACGAGGATGACCGCAGAGTAGAAGACGGCGATCGCCACGGCATAATCGGTCAGGGTATCGACCAGGAAGATGCCCATCATGACGACGCCGAGTGCCGCGATCACCGGCGCCTTGTTGGTGCGCGCGGCGGCTGGGGTATCGTACACAAATTTCATCCAACACGTCCTTCGTGCGCGGCCGCAGGGAGTCCGAGCCCCGGCATCCCCAACGTCGCACAATTTCCGGTCTTCAACGAGGCCTGGAAAGCTGCCTTTGCCGGAATGCTCGCCGCCACGCGTCGACCAGGCGGTGATGTCGTTCGAGCCGTGCGAAACCTGCACTGCGCCTCCCCGGCAGCGGGCCCCGGCCGCGGCACCGGGCGGCAGTTGTCGCATCCTGCCAGCAAGCCGCCATGAGCACTGGCACGACCTGGCAACCAGGGGCGCTCGCTATCCCGTCCGCAGGGGGCATCCACCATCCGCAAGGCACCTCGGCGTTGACGCTTGCGGGTGGCAGGAGGCGACGTCATCAAACCCGCTCGGCGTCGATGGAGAGCGGGAAGAAATCCGGATCGCCGTCCATCTCGGCAAGAAGAGAATCCGCCGGACCCGGGGCTTCCGGTCGCACGCCGGCGTCGCGGTGTTCGGCGATCGGAAAACTCATCGCGGCGATGTGATGGTGAATCCGGCGGAAGTCGCGGATCGCCCGAAGGAACAGATCTCCGCCCGGCACCGGTGCGAGCTTCGTTTCGCGCGCCCGCTGAAAATGGCTGCCGGTGGCCTCCGCCTCAAGCCCGCGGATCATTTCCTTGCGCGTGGTCAACTGCCGGGCGGCGGCGAGGTCGCGGTGCAGGAAAGCGGCGATCGCAAGCGTCAGACTCTCCCGGATCTGGAGATGGAAGGTATCGAGTACGTCCCGTTCGGCGAACGACGCTGCGCCCGAACTGTTCATGTAAATCATCGACAAAGGGCCAAGGCTGTTTGCGACGATGTCTCCGACATGCTCGAGGTTGATGACGAAAGCGAGAATCTCCTGGAGTCGATCAGCATCGTCGTCGCTCAGTCCGTCCTGGCCGATATCGGCAAGATAGGTACGGATCGCGGCGCACAGCCGATCGAGCGCGCTGTCGAGGCGCCGCAGTTCAGAGTGTCCGGCGGCGCTCGGCCGGGTGAATTGATCGTGGACGTATTCGACCATGATCGCCAGGAGGTCGGTGGCGCGCATGGCTTCTCGCGCGGCATTGGCCAGTCCGACATTGGTGAGATCCAGTCCGGCTGGATCGAGATGGCGCGGTGTTCCAGGATCGACGGGCGTTTCGTCTTCGGGCAAAAGCCGGGTCAGCAGGCGCGCAAGCGGCCCGGTGAGACCGATTGCCAGGATCGCAAGAACGATGTTCAGCATGGCATGGAAATCCACTGCCAGGCGCGCTGAACCGGTCAGAGCTGCCAGCCGATCCGCAAAGACGGGGAGCAGGGGCAAGGCGACGGCGCAGCCTGCCGCCCTGACGAGCAGATTGCCCAGCGGGAGCCGGCGGGCGGGGCGGGGCCCGGCGGAAACTAGGGGCGGCATCGCACCGCCGAGATTGGCGCCGAGGACCAGCGCCAGCGCCGCTGATGGGGAAAGCATGCCGGCGGCACCGAGCGAGGTGATCAGCAGCACGACGGCGACGCTCGAATGACAGGCCCAGGTCAGCACCGCTGCGACCAGCAGGGCCATGACATAGTCATTCCCCAGCGTCTCCAGCACAATCTTGAGGACGGCCGATGTCTCGACCGTGTGAAGGGTCTGACTGAGAAGGCCGAGCGCCAGGATCATCAGGCCGACGCCAACAATCGCTGAGCCGACATCCTCAAGCCAGGAGTCGCGGCCGGCACGCGATGCTGCGACACCGAGCAGGATGATGACGGGGGCGACGGCGGCGACGTCGAAGGCAAGCAACTGGGCGACGATGGTGGTGCCGACATTCGCGCCGAGCATGACGGCCAGTGCCGGCTCGAGCCCGAGCACGCCGCTGGCGGTGAACGAGGTTGCCATGAGGCCGGTCGCGGTGCTGCTCTGCAGCAGCGTGGTCAGACCCAGGCCAGCCGCGAACGCGGACCATCGCTTGTTGAGATGCTGGCCCAGCCACTGGCGCAGCGGCGTACCAAACCCGCGCAGCACGCTAGCCGAGACCAGATGCGTTCCCCAGAGCAGGAGCGCGACGGCCCCGGCCAGATGAAGTAGCAGGAATGTGCCCGCCATGATGCGCCTCCTTTCTTTCGTGATTGAGGACGAGATTTCGGGAAGATGCGCCTCGACCCGCTTGCGGGGCGCGATAGGACGCTGCGTTAGTGCCGGCTTCGTCGCACCAGCATCATTCCGGTCCGGTGCAGGACGGATGACCATCCCAGTAGGCGCCTGGTCGCCGGCTGCCCGATCAGGCCCGAGTTGACCAGTCGGAAGGTAAGCCGACACAAGCCCACGCTCGACACGGCAAGGGCCCGGGCAAGCCGCAGCTCCGCCCAGATCAGCCCGGACCGAAGCCAGCCGGGGCGGATCTGTTGCCGACCGCGAACCTGCCGGCCGGCCGGACGGCGCGGGGGCAGGCCGGATCCCTCCGGATCGCTCGGCCGGCTGTCGAGAAGGCAGAGATGCCGGTTCGGGGAGTCCGTGGGAAATCCCAAGCGCGAGCCCTGCTCGGTCGACCGTGCGGCACGGAGGGGCGAGAAAATTCCCACGACGTCAGAACCACTGTCCGAAGCGGCGGACATAGACTGTCTTCATGGTCTGGGCGACCACGCAGTAGCAAAGCAGCGTTCCGGCAAGCCACGGAAAATAGCTCAGCGGCAAGGGCTGCAGGCCGATGATAGTGCCGAATGGCGAGAAGGGCAGATAGATGCCGAGCCCGCAGATCAGGACAGACATCATCAGCACAGGCAGCGCCGCCGTGCTCTGGATGAAGGGAATCCGCTGCGTTCGCAGCATATGCACCACCAGCGTCTGCGACAGCAGTCCTTCGATGAACCAGCCGGACTGGAACAGCGCCTGGTGCGCCGGTGTGTTGGCGGCGAAGAGAAACCACATCAGCGCGAAGGTCGTGATATCGAAGATCGACGAGGTCGGCCCGATCCACACCATGAAGCGGCGGATGTTGTTCGCGTCCCATTTGCGAGGCTTGCTCAGGAACTCCTTGTCCATGTGATCCCAGGGCAACGCCAGTTGCGAGATGTCGTACATCAGATTCTGGACCAGCAGCTGGATCGACAGCATCGGCAGAAACGGCACAAAGGCGCTCGCGACCAGCAGCGAGAACACGTTGCCGAAGTTCGAGCTGGCGGTCATGTTGAGGTATTTCATGATGTTGCCGAACGTCTCGCGGCCTTTCAGCACGCCTTCCTCCAGCACCATCAGGCTCTTCTCGAGCAGGATGATGTCGGCGGATTCCTTGGCGATGTCGGCGCCGCTGTCGACCGAGATGCCGACATCGGCATCCCGTAGCGCAGGGGCGTCGTTGATGCCGTCGCCAAGGAAGCCGACCGTATGGCCGTTCGACTGCAGCGCCTTCAGGACCCGGGATTTTTGCAGCGGCGTCAGCTTGGCGAAAATCGTGCGCTGCTCGACGATCTCCTGAAGCGCGTCATCGCCCAGCTTGTCGATGTCCCGGCCCAGGATAGGCTCACCCGGCTCGAGACCGACCTCGCGGCAGATCTTCCTGCTTACGATCTCATTGTCGCCCGTCAGCACCTTGACCGTGACGCCATGCTCGGCCAGCGCGGCGATCGCCGGACCGGCGGTTTCCTTTGGCGGGTCGAGAAAGGTGAGGAAGCCCTGGACGACCAGGTCGCGTTCGTCGGTGACGGCATATTGCTGCCGCACTTCGTCGCCGGCCAAGGCCCGCGTGGCGACGACGAGCACGCGGAAACCATCCTCGTTATAGTCGCGCGCCATGGCCGTCAGGGCTGCCGCCTGCTCGGCGTCCAGCGCGCGGATATCCTCTCCGACCCGAACATGCGTCGATATCGCGAGCATCTCTTCCACCGCGCCCTTGCAGACGAAAAGATGTTCTCCCGTTTCGCCTTCGACCACGACCGATAGCCGCCGGCGAACGAAATCGAAGGGGATCTCGTCGACCTTTCGATAGCCGGAGACTGCCTGGAGCGTACCGGGCAAGGTGCTGGCGAACCGCACTACAGCCTGGTCCATCAGATTCTTCACGCCGCTTTGATGATGACTGTTCAACCAGGCGAGGCGCAGAACGCCGTCGTCGCGCCGGCCTGTCGCATCGATATGATGCTCCAGAATGATCTTGTCCTGGGTCAGGGTGCCCGTCTTGTCGGTGCAGAGCACATCCATCGCGCCGAAATTCTGGATCGCGTTGAGCCGTTTCACGACCACTTTGCGCTGGGCCATCGCCACCGCGCCCTTGGCGAGATTCGACGAGACGATCATCGGCAGCATCTCGGGCGTGAGACCGACCGCCACCGCCAGACCGAACAGCAGGGCCTCGACCCAGTCTCCCTTGGTGAAGCCGTTGATCACGAAGACGATCGGGACCATCACGAGCATGAAGCGGATCAGCAGCCAGCTGACGCTGTTGATTCCGCGGTCGAACGCGGTCTGTGCCCGCGAACCGGCGATCGCCCGCGCCAGCGAGCCGAAATATGTCCTGGGGCCGGTCGCGACCACGATCACGGTAGCGGTTCCGCTGACTACGTTCGTGCCCATGAAGCAGATATTGTGCATATCCAGCGCGTCGACCTGATTGGACGCGATGCCGATAGCCGACTTGCCCGCGACGGCGCCGAGCGTGTCATATTTCTCCACCGGTATCGCCTCACCGGTGAGGACGGCCTGGCTCACGAAGAGGTCTCGCGATTCGATCAGGCGGACGTCCGCCGGGATCATGTCGCCGGCTGAAAGACAGACAATGTCTCCGGCAACGAGGTCGCGCATTGGTACCTCGAACCTCTCCGGCGCCGAATAGTCGGTGCCGCGGCGCAACACCGTAGCGGTGGTGCGCACCATCGCCTTCAATGCCTCGGCAGCCCTGCCGGAACGATATTCCTGGATGAAGCGCATGAAGGCGCTGGCGAGCACCATGACCGAGATGATGATGACCTTTGCCGGATCCGCCGCGTCGCCCCGTCGCAGCGGAAGCCAGATGTCGGTGAAGGCGCTAATGATCGCCAGGACCACCAGCACGCCGATGAAGGGGTTTCGAAAGGCCGTCAGGAACTGCAGAAGCGCTGGCGGACTCGTCTCCTGCGCGACCTCGTTCGGCCCATCCTTGGCCTGGCGAGCGAGCACCTCCATCACGATGAGTCCGTCAAGACTCCCCTTCACGTTAGTGAATGTCAGTTCGATCGGATTTTGACCCTCGCGGATCGCCCGCATCGACAAGGCCTTTTCGCCTCTCTTGTCGGCCTTCAACCCGGATTTCTGGACAATGGCGTTCATGTGCTTGATCTCCTGTCGCCCCGGCAGCGCAGCCCCGGGACGATGGTCACGTGAAGAGCGGCGGCCGAGGCGTGCCGCTCAGTTGAGTCAATCGACTGAGTGTCGAAGCTCGTCCGGCGCGTTCGACCGCGAACAAGGTGGGCGCATGAAAAGGGGAGGAGTGTTCCACCTTGCTACGCCCTTTGCCGCGGTGGTCGCTGCGCCAGGGGAAAATCTAGGGAAATGGTGCCCGGTCATGCCCGCGCCGGATAGCGAACGGTTTGATCGGTCGGATATCGTCAGCCAATTGAAGGACCATCGCTTGACGGCGCGTGCGGGCGCAACTCATCCGACAAGCCGCTTCTCTTGGTAGGTTACCAGGATGCTGCCGACGCGCTCGACGACCTGCCAACCACCGTTCCCGAAGAGCGCGGGGAGGTCGACCGGGATGCGTGAGGACGTCGAGCGATCCGTCGCGACATTGACGCGCCGGGGGCGATGGCATTGGGGATGCTTGCGTTGTGCCGAAGCTGGCGTCGGGAACGGTCCAGCCGCGCTGGACAGGCAGAACGCCTCCGCTGCAGAAGCCAGGATAATTCCTACGGCGTCACGATGACTCAGCATCGCAAAAGAATGTAAAATCATGTCTCACCTCCATGACACGCCACTCAGGCTGTCAGGGCAAGACCGTCTGATCAGTCCCGACCGAATAGCCCGAGCGGCGCGCGTTCTCGACTACTGTCGCTTGGCATTGCGGGTTGTTCCTTGTTGTGTCTTTACCGGGCGCTTGCCCGCAGGACGACGAGGGTCGGATATCATTCGACTATAGAGGAGGATAGTTTCCTCTTATATCGATTCAATATACCGTGCGTTATTGTTCATATACCAACGTATATCATCTTGGTTGAGGATCGGCTCGAGACGCCGTTTGAAATGCTCCGTCGGCGGGTGATTTGTCGCGTCGCAGGATGGCCGGTGCGCCTTGAGGCACTTCGCTATGATGCTGGCAGGCTCTTGAAATCCTGCATGATCACCATTGGATGGGCCAGCATGGCGATCCTCAGCCGGCTCGGTCCGGCCCCCGCTGCGGACAGCTCTTGGTCAGGGGGTATCCGGCCAGACTGGCCAGCGTCATGGATTGTGGGAACTGCCTACGCGTACCGGGATCGTCTTGGGCCGGAGTGTGACGCGCGGGTACACGCCCCACCCCGAGCCGCGCGCGACAGCGGCGAGCGACGGCTTGGCGAGGATGGCGACGCTCAGATGTTCAGGCGTTTCCCGGCGGCCCGCGCGGCAGCGTCGGCTTGTGAATCCATGCCGTTGCGGCGGCTGCGCGTGAAGGCGGTCAGTTCAGGTCCCGCCTCGCCAGGCGTGCCCGCGCGGAAGGGGGGCTGGGGCGAATATTCGAGCGTGAGCTGGATGCGCTTTGCCGTCATTTCGTCGGTCAGCCTCGCCGCCAGCATCAGGCCGAAATCGATCCCGGCGGTGACGCCGCCGGCCGTGATGCGGTTGCGATCGGTCACCACCCGCTCATCGACATGCGTCGCACCCATCAATGGCAGCAGATCGGCGACTGCCCACAGCGACGTCGCACGATAGCCGCGGAGCAGGCCGGCGGCGCCGAGCACGAGGCTGCCGGTACAGACGCTGGTGACATATTTGGCGCTCTCGCCCTGCGCTCGGACGTAATCCATCACGACCGGATCGTTCATGCACGCCACCGTGCCGAGCGTGCCGCCGGGGATGAAGAAGATGTCGGCGCCTTTGCTCGCGGTCCTGAAGTCGTGCGTCGGCGCGACCGGGATCGCGCAGTCGGACGCGCACGGAATCATGTCCTTCCACACTAGTTCGATCTTGGAGCGCAGAATCGTGAATACGGTCAGCGGCCCGACCAGATCGAGCAGGACCATGCCGGGGTAGATGAGGATCGACACCGATGGCGCATTGGCGGGCCCCGTCGGGTGATGATGTTCCGGTGCGGGTGCCTGCATCGCGCCGGCCGCGCTGGCACTCAATGCACCCGCGCCGACCAGGCCACCGGCCACCAGCTTGGCAAGCACGCGACGGCTGATCTCGCCGTTCAGGAGTTCGTTCTCGAAAGACATCTGCTTTTTCCCGCTGGATGGCCGGATCGCCCGGTCGGCATATCGATGCCTTACGGATAGGCAGCGCGCGACCGCTTGGGAAAGACAGTCATCCGGCAAATTCCGCCAATCCTCGCCTGCGCAAGGGAGCTTGAACGTCAGTGCGGCTCGCCCGCGCGCTGATGCGCCTCGCGCCGATAGTCGCCGGGTGTCGTGCCCAAGGTCTTCTTGAAAGACTGGGCGAAATGCTCGCCGCTCGAATAGCCGGAACGGCGCGCGATCGAATCGATCGGCAGGCTCGATCCCGCCAGCCAGCGCCGCGCCGCCTCCAGCCGCGCGCTTTCGATGAAGCGCTGCGGCGACATACCCATCTCCTTGGTGAACACGCGGGAGAAGTTGCGCTCGCTCATCGCGAACCGGTCGGCAAGGCTGGCGACGGTCGGGCGGCGGTCGATATTGGTGACGATCCACTCGGCCGCCGTCGCGACACGCGGCGTCGCCGCCGTCTGCGCGCGCAGTTCCGCGCTGAGCTGCGGCTGGTCGCCAGGCCGCATCCGGGGCATCACGAGCACGCGCGCGACCATCAGCGCCAGCGCCTTGCCATGATCCTCCTCGATCATGTTGAGCGCCAGGTCGATGCTCGCGATCGAACCGGCCGCCGTCAGCACATGTCCGTCGCGCACGAAAAGCGCCTCGGTCTCGACCTCGACCAGCGGGAACTGGTTGCGCAGATTGTCGGCGATGCGCCAATGCGCGGAACACCGCTTGCCGTTGAGCAGGCCCGCGCGCGCCATCATGAAGGCGGCGCTGCCGAACGACGCGATCCGCCGCGCGCGCGGTGCGGCGGCGCGCAACCAGTCGATCAGCTGGCGGTTTTCGGACATCGCCCGCATGCCCATTCCGCCGACCAGCGCGATCGTATCGAAGCTGCCGGAGACCGGATCGGGCAAGGACAGGGTGTTCAACTCGATATCGGAACTGGTGCGGATCGGGCCGCCCGCGGGCGACGCAAGGATCGTCTGGTAGCGGGCGTGGCCGCCGCTGCCGCCACGGCGCGCGTCCAACTCGCGATTGGCGAGCGAAAAGGCCTCGATCGGCCCCGCGACGTTCAGCAACAGCGCGCCATCGAAGATCACGACGAGAATCTTGCGTGGCGTTTCGATGAAGGCGGTTCCGGTCTGCACTATACCCTCCGACCGATAACATGACAGTTTCGTGGCTACCGCCAAGCTAAACCCGCATCGCGCCGGAACGTAAGACGGGCAGGGGCCCGGATGGCCTGAATCGCATGGCTATTGTCCGATTTTCGGGGTCTTTGCGCCCGCGCTCCCCGCCCCGGGACGGCCGGCGGCAGGCCCCCCGTGGGGCGATAGGCCCGCCATATCGATTCGGGTTGCCCGGGCTGGAAGTGGTCGAGATGCTTGCCGAACACCGGGCGCTGCCGCAGCCGCGCCCGTCTTTAAGCAGCGCGCGCTCGGCGACGGGGGCATCCAGTCGCGGCGCAGCAATTCGCCCATTTCGCTCCCGGCGCCGGTGCGGGTCAGTCCAGATTGCCTTCAGTGGCCAGCATCGTCACTCTCTCCAATCCCGGTGAACAAGCGAGCAACCAGAGAGGAGGACAGTCGCGCGGCGGCTATTGGCCGACGAGAAGAGGCAAAAGGCCGATCCAACATGGGCGGGTGCTGAACAATGTCGGCCGCCGATGTTCTCGTCGGTCCGATCTG
>CZQE01000366.1_pt1 | contig 10476 bp, 9 predicted proteins | sample 734431 | NCBI WGS metagenome assembly CZQE01 (sample SAMEA3597869, study PRJEB11362) | hydrothermal vent metagenome | biome: marine hydrothermal vent biome; feature: marine hydrothermal vent; material: ocean water | place: Atlantic Ocean | collected 2010-09-19/2010-10-04
GCCTGACCATGCCGGCTGGCGCTCGATCACACTACATCACGGCGCCACCTCGCGCCGGATGGGGCAGTCGGTCGATCGTGCCTCGGCCGCCCGGGCTGCCGTCGGCGCCGCGGCCATGCTCGCTCATGAGATCAAGAACCCGCTCTCGGGCATCCGCGGCGCCGCCCAGCTTCTTGCCGGTGGCGGCAACGACGAACTGACCACGCTGATCACAACCGAAGTCGACCGGATCGCCGCGCTGATCGACCGGATGCAGGATTTCACCGACACCCGTCCGCTGAGCCTTCACCCCGAGAATATCTATCCGCTGCTGGATCATGCCCGGCGCGTGGCGCTGGCCGGGTTCGCCCGGCACGTGACCATCGACGAACGCTTCGATCCTTCGCTGCCGCCGGTGCTCACTGATCGCGACGCGATCCTCCAGGTCGTGCTCAACCTGATCAAGAATGCGACCGAGGCGATGATCGGACAGGCCGACGCGCGGATCACGCTCGCCACGGCCTATCGTCACGGCATGGCGGTCAGTCCGGCGCCCGGCCGTCCGCGCCAGCCTTTGCCGATCGAGATCTGCGTGATCGACAACGGCCCCGGCGCGCCGGAGGACATTGCCGACCATCTGTTCGATCCGTTCGTCTCGGGAAAGCCGGAGGGGCAGGGGCTCGGTCTCGCGCTCGTCGACAAGCTGGTGCGCGACATGGGCGGTATCGTGCAATATGCCCGGGAGGGATCGCCACCCCAGTCGGTGTTCCGCATCCTGTTGCCCCGAGGATCAGCATGAAGGCCTCCCTATGAAGAACCAGGGCACGATCCTGGTGGTCGACGACGATTCGGCGATCCGCACCGTCGTCGCGCAGGCGCTGCGTCGCGACGGCCATCGGGTGACCACCGCGGCCACGCTCGCCGAACTGGACGTGCAACTCGCGGCAGGCCTTCCCGACGTTCTCATCACTGATGTCGTCCTGCCCGACGGCAATGGTCTCGATCGGGTCGAACGGCTCACGGCTGAACATCCCGGCCTGCCGGTGATCGTCTTTTCGGCGCGCAACACCCTGACGACAGCGGTGCGCGCGACCGAGGTGGGCGCCTATGATTATCTGCCCAAGCCATTCGATCTCGATGTGCTGGCGCGCGCGGTGCGCGGCGCCCTTGCCCGCAATCAGGGTGCGCCGGAGGAGAGTCTCGAGGAAGTCGATTCGGCCCTGCCGCTGATCGGCCGTTCGCCGGCGATGCAGGACGTTTACCGCATCATCGCCCGTGTCGTGTCGAACGACCTGACCGTGTTGATCTCGGGCGAATCGGGCACCGGCAAGGAACTGGTCGCCCGCGCGATCCACGATCTCGGGCCCCGGCGCCGTGCCCCCTTCGTCGCGCTCAACATGGCCGCGATCCCGCGCGAACTCATCGAGGCGGAACTGTTCGGGCATGAACGCGGCGCCTTCACCGGCGCGCAGGCACGCTCCGCCGGCCGCTTCGAACAGGCTGAAGGGGGCACCCTCTTCCTCGACGAGATCGGCGACATGCCGATGGAGGCGCAGACCCGGTTACTCCGCGTGCTCCAATCGGGCGAGTTCACCACCGTTGGCGGCGCGCGGACCATCCGCGCCGATGTCCGCATCGTGGCCGCCACCAATCGGGAGCTCGCCCAGCTCGTCGCGACCGGGCAGTTCCGCGAGGACCTGTTCTACCGTCTCAACGTCGTGCCGGTCAGCCTGCCGGCGCTCCGCGCCCGACGGCAGGATATCGCGCTGCTCGCCCGCCACTTCCTCGACCGCGCCGCGGAGGGTGGTCTGCCGCGCAAGCAACTCGACGCTGCCGCCATCACCTCGCTCGAAAGCTATGACTGGCCCGGCAATGTCCGCGAGCTCGAGAATATCATGCGCCGGATCGCTGTCCTGAGTCGCGATGAAAGGATCGGCGCTGACGAAGTCCGGGCGATGATGGGGGCAGCGTCCTCGGTCCAGGCGGCGCTACCTGGCGACCCCGGCATCGAAGCAGCGGTTCGCGCCCGGCTCGAACGTCTGGCGCGCGAGGAACCGGCGGCGCTCGACGATGGCAGCCTCTACGACAGAATCATCGGCGAGGTGGAGCGCCCGCTGATCGAAGCGCTGCTCGCGCGGCATGGGCACAACCAGCTTCGCGCCGCCCGCGCGCTTGGCATCAACCGCAATACCCTGCGCAAGCGGCTCGATACATTGGGGATCGATCCTGACGCGGGACGGTCGGGCGGGGCGGATATCGGCTGACCCGTGCGCTTTGTGTGTTTTCCTTGCAACAAAACGTTGTATTGAAGACACGATGACGGCCGACGCGGCTCCCGTGAAAAGAACCAAAGCGCTGAGTTTACGCTTCAGCGTAACCCCGTTCGTCGAGTTGCTCGTTCTCGCGGTTGCCATCGCGATCGCCACTGGCAGCTATTTCATCATCGTCAGCGGCGCGAATTCCCCGACGCTGCTCACGCCGCTTCTCGTGGCGCTGCTGCTCGTCTCGAATCTGGTGCCGGGCGTCGCGTTGCTCGTTCTGCTGGGCCGGCGGATCGCCATGCGCCGCGCCGCCCGGTCGCCCATGGGCGGACGCGGGCGGCTGCATGTCCGGCTGGTCGCGCTCTTTTCGGTGATCGCGGCGGTGCCGACCCTGCTCCTCGTGATTTTCGCCTCGCTCCTGTTCCAGTACGGCGTCGAATTCTGGTTCTCCGACCGTGCCCGCGGCATGCTGGAGAATGCGACGTCGCTGGCACAGGAGAATTACAAGGCTGAACTCCACCGTGTCAGTGAGGAAACGCTGACGATGAGCGGGGATCTCGCCGACTATCTGAAGTCCTATTCGATCGACAGCGACGAGTTTTCCAAGGGGTTCGGCTTCCAGGTGTTTCGCCGGAACCTGTCCGAGGCAGTGATCACGCGTGTCATGCCGGACGGACAGATGCAGGCGCTGGCACTGGTGAACCCCTATGACCGGGCGCTCGACCGGGTGATCACCGCCCCGATGATCACTGGGATCAATCGCGGTTCGCCGAGCGTCATCGTGCAGAACAAGGATCGTGCGGCCGCCGTCGTGAAGCTTGCCTATGGCAACGATACCTATCTCTATGCCGCCCGCATCTTCGACCCGCAGCTCGCGACCCAGTTGAAGCGCGGTGAAACGATCCTGAGCGATTATAGGACGTTGCAGACGCGTTCGCGCTCGTTGCAGCTCAAATTCAACGCTGCGTTGTTGTTCATTTCCCTGCTGATCGTCGGGATCGCGGTGTGGATCGCCCTCGAGGTCGCCGACCGGCTCGTCCGGCCCGTGGGCGAACTGGTGGCGGCCGCGCACAGAGTCGCCACCGGCGATCTCACCGCGCGCGTGCCGACACCGAAGACCGATGACGAGGTCGGCACCCTCGGGACTGCGTTCAACCAGATGACCCGCCGGCTGCAGGAACAGACCGGCGCGCTCGAAAGCCGCCGCGCGCTGATCGAGGCGGTGATGTCGGGGGTTACCGCCGGCGTCATCTCGATCGCCGGGGACGGCACGATCCGGCTGATCAACCGCTCGGCGGCGATGCTGCTCCATACCGGCGACGAGGATCTTGTCGGCAAACCACTCGCGGACATTTCGCCCGAGCTCGACGCGGTGATCCGCGGCGAGACGCGCGAAGCGATCGTCGAGGTTGATGTCGACGGGGAGCCCCGGACCCTTGCCGTGAAGATCGCGCGTGCCGATGAAGGGCCGATCCTGACGTTCGACGACATCACCGGGCAATTGCTCGACCAGCGCCGGGCCGCCTGGGCCGATGTCGCGCGCCGCATCGCGCACGAGATCAAGAATCCGCTTACCCCGATCCAGCTCGCCGCCGAGCGGCTGCAGCGACGCTACAACAAGCAGCTTCCCAATGACGACGGCACTTTCACGCGCCTGACCGAGACGATCGTCCGCCAGGTCGGTGACCTGCGGCGGATGGTCGACGAATTCTCGTCCTTCGCCCGTATGCCGAAGCCGACCTTCCATGAGGAATCGCTGGTCGACATCGCGCGGCAGACCCTGTTCCTTCACGAGGTCGCGCATCCCTCGATCCGCTTCGATCTCGTTCATGACGATCCCGCGCCGATGCTGGTGTGCGATCGCCGCCAGATCGGTCAGGCCCTGACCAACATCGTCAAGAATGCCGTGGAGGCGATCGACGCGCGCGGAGAGGGGAGCGAAGGCGCGGTCACCATGACGCTTACGCAGCAGGGCGCGTCGCTCGCCGTCACCGTTGCCGACGACGGCGTCGGCCTCCCCGCAGCACGCGAGCGGCTGGTCGAGCCCTATGTGACGACCCGCGCCCGCGGCACCGGCCTTGGCCTCGCGATCGTGAAGAAGATCGTCGAGGAACATTGCGGCACGATCGCCTTCACTGACCGCGAGGGGGGCGGAACGGTGGTCACGATGGTGTTCGATACCGCATCGCTTGCGGCAATGGACACCGGCGGCCGCGACACGACGGAGGGGGAAGACCGTCGCACACCTGAACTCACGCGAAATCGGACCTGAACCATGGCACTCGACATCCTCATCGTCGACGACGAGCACGACATCCGCGAACTCGTGGCGGGCGTGCTTGAAGACGAAGGCTATGAGACGCGTGGTGCGGCGGACAGCGATGCCGCGCTTGAGGCGATCTCCGCCCGCCGTCCTTCGCTGGTGCTGCTCGACGTGTGGCTGCAGGGATCGCGGCTCGACGGACTTGAGCTGCTCGACGAACTGAAGCGCCGCGACCCGTCGATTCCGGTGCTGGTCATCTCGGGCCATGGCAATCTCGACACCGCGGTGGCTGCGATCCGGCGCGGCGCCGCCGACTTCATCGAAAAGCCGTTCGAGGCGGAACGCCTGTTGCTGATGGTCGCCCGTGCGACCGAGACGGAGCGGCTCAGGCGCGAGGTGGCATCGCTGCGCGCCTCGGTCGGCGCCAACAACGATCTGACCGGCAACTCGACCGCGATCAACGGGGTCCGCGCGACGCTGAAACGTGTCGCCTCGACCGGCAGCCGGGTGCTGGTGATGGGCGCGGCCGGGGTCGGCAAGGAAGTCGCCGCCCGATTGCTCCACGGCTGGAGCCAGCGGGCCGGCGCGCCCTTCGTCATCGTCAGCGCGGCGCGGATGACGCCCGAGCGGGTCGACGAGGAATTGTTCGGAGTGGAGGAGGGGGGACAGCTCGTCCGCTCCGGCCTGCTCGAACAGGCGCATGGTGGCACCTTGTTCCTCGACGAGATCGCCGACATGCCGATCGCGACCCAGGCGCGGATCCTGCGCGTGCTGACCGATCAGAGCTTCACCCGGGTCGGCGGCCAGCGAGTCGTGAAGGTGGATGTCCGCGTCGTCTCCGCCACCGCGCGGGACCTGACGCTCGAGATCGCCGAAGGGCGTTTCCGCGAGGACCTCTATTACCGCCTCAATGTCGTGCCGGTGCTGATTCCCGGCCTGGCCGAGCGGCGTGAGGATATTCCCGCGCTGGTCGGCCATTTCATCGCGCACTATGCCTCCGAACGCCGCGTGCCGACGCCGGAGATCGCGCCCGATGCGATGGTTGCGCTGCAAAGCTATGAATGGCCGGGCAATGTCCGCCAGCTGCGCAACGTGGTCGAGCGCACGGTCATCATGGCCCCGGGCGACCGGATCGGCCGAATCGACCTCGATCTCCTGCCGGCCGAGGTGCTGGGCGATCCGGGCGAGATGGGCGGCAGCACCAACGCGATCATGGGATCGCCGCTGCGCGAGGCCCGCGAGACCTTCGAGCGCGAATATCTGCGGATCCAGATTCGTCGCTTCTCGGGCAATATCTCGCGCACGGCGAGCTTCATCGGCATGGAGCGTTCGGCGCTGCATCGCAAATTGAAGCTGCTCGGAATCACCGAAACGCGCGACGAATAGTGGACGAAACGGTCGATCGCTCCTAAATGGTGGTACCGCGCTCAGCGAGCGCGCATCCGACGCCGGGAACCCGGCGCATCGCGGGAAATCACCCGCCAAGAACAAAGGATCGACCGATGGCCGACAAGCAGACGTCGCTGCAAGACCTTTTCCTCAATGCGCTCCGGCGTTCGAAAACGCCGGTGACGATGTTCCTCGTCAAGGGCGTCAAGCTCCAGGGCATCGTGACCTGGTTCGACAATTTCTCGGTGCTGCTCCGCCGCGACGGCCAGTCGCAACTCATCTACAAGCACGCCATCTCGACGATCATGCCTTCGGCCACGGTCGATGTCGCCGCGATCGTCAATGCGGTCGGCGAAGCGCAGAAAAAGGCGCCCCTGCTCCAGGAAATCTTCCTGAACGCGGTGCGCAAGTCGGACGACAACGTCACCATGTTCCTGGTCAATGGCGTCATGCTCCAGGGCCAGATCGCCGCGTTCGACCTGTTCTGCATGCTGCTCCAGCGCGACGGCATGTCGCAGCTTGTCTACAAGCACGCCGTGTCGACCATTCAGCCGGCGCATCCGCTAAATTTGGCCGATGAAACAGCAGGTTCGGAAGACGATTGACCACAGGTTTCGAACGTGATCGCGATGAGTTCGCGCGGGGTGCGCGGGCCATCGTGGTCTATCCCGAACATGGCGTGTCCTCGCGCGACGCCGCTGCGCGCCTCGACGAGACCGCCGGTCTTGCCGAGGCGATCGGCGTTGTCGTGGCGGAAAAGATCGCCTTTCGCGTCCGTCAGGCTAAGCCGGCAACGCTGATCGGCAGCGGCCAGGTCGAGCAGCTTGCCGCGACGGTGCGGATGGAGGAGGCGGGGCTCGTCGTGTTCGACGCGCCGCTGACACCGATCCAGCAACGCAATCTCGAAAAGGCGCTCGAAGCCAAGGTGATCGACCGCACCGGCCTGATCCTCGAGATCTTCGGCGAACGCGCCGCGACCGCCGAGGGCCGGTTGCAGGTCGAGCTGGCGCATCTCGATTACCAGGCCGGCCGGCTGGTGCGAAGCTGGACCCATCTCGAGCGCCAGCGCGGCGGCTTCGGCTTTCTCGGCGGCCCGGGCGAAACCCAGATCGAGGCCGATCGCCGCCTGATCCGCGACCGCATGGCGCGGCTGCGCAAGGAGCTCGACCAGGTCACCCGCACCCGCGGCCTGCACCGCGACCGGCGTCAGCGCGCACCCTGGCCGGTGATCGCGCTGGTCGGTTACACCAATGCCGGGAAATCCACTCTTTTCAATCGGTTGACGGGTGCTGACGTCATGGCGGAAGACCTGCTCTTCGCCACGCTCGACCCGACCCTGCGCCAGATCTCGCTGCCCGGCATCGACAAGGCGATCCTGTCGGATACCGTGGGTTTCGTCTCCGAGCTCCCGACCCAGCTCGTCGCTGCCTTCAAGGCGACGCTTGAAGAGGTCATCTCAGCCGACCTGCTGATCCACGTCCGCGACATCGCTCATCCCGATAGCGCGGCGCAGAAAGCCGATGTCGAAGCGGTTCTGACGGAGATTGGCGTCGCCATCACCACGCCGCGGATCGAGGCCTGGAACAAGCTCGACCTGCTCGACGATGACGACCGGACTGAGCGAATGGGGGAGGCGGAGCACCGCCCCGACGTCGTTGCGCTCTCCGCAATGACCGGGGAAGGGGTCGGCACCCTGATCGACAAGGTCGCCGCGCTGCTGACCCAGGGGCATCGGCGTTACCGGATCGAGCTGGACGCATCGGACGGGGCAGGCGCTGCCTGGCTTCATGCTCATGGCGAGGTCGTCGCGCAGGAAATCGAGGACGACAGGGCGGTCTATGAGGTCCGCATGGCCGAACGCGATTTCGAGCGGTTCAGCCAGCGGAACGACTGACTGTCAGGAAGCGGACGCTTTCTCGGCCCGCTTTGCCGATACCCAAAGGGCTTCCTTCGCCTCGAGGTCCAGCCCGGCAAACGCGTCGCCAGCCTCGGCCTCCATCGCCTTGAACCGCCGCTCGAACTTCGCGTTCGCCGCGCGCAGTGCCGCCTCGGGGTCGACGCCGAGGTGCCGCGACCAGTTCACCACCGCGAACAGCAGGTCGCCAATCTCTTCCTCGCGCTCGGCGGGAGAGGCAGCCTCGATCTCCGCGATCTCCTCGTCGATCTTGGCCCGGGCACCCGAAGGATCGGGCCAGTCGAACCCGGTCCGCGCCGCGCGCTTCTGCAGCTTCTCGGCACGGAGCAGCGCTGGCAGGCCGATCGCGACTCCATCAAGCGCGCCGGCATCGCCCTTTGCCTCGCGCTCGGCTGCCTTCAGCCTTTCCCAATGCTGCTCATGGCCACCGTCGCTGTCGCCGAACACATGCGGGTGCCGGCGTTCCATCTTGTCGCTGATCGACGCCACGACGTCAGGCAGCGCGAACAGGCCGGCTTCCTCGGCCATGCGGCTGTGGAACACAACCTGGAGGAGCAGGTCGCCGAGCTCGTCCTTGAGGTCGGCCATGTCGCCGCGGGCGATCGCGTCGGCGACCTCATAGGCTTCCTCGATGGTGTACGGCGCGATCGTCGAAAAATCCTGCACGACGTCCCAGTCGCATCCATGATCGGGATCGCGCAACCGCTCCATGATCGTGACGAGGCGCTCGATATTGGAAGGACTGTTCACAGACAGGGGTGCCCCGCCTTGGCTGCATCCGCTAGTTCGATAATATACATTATGTTAAATTTAGATGTGATCACAGGAGATCCCCCTCGCGGTATCACCGCGCTCGCTCTCAACTGAACAGGCTGCCGATTGCGGCGCCGGTGCCGGTCGCCTGCTGCCACAACACCACCAGGATAAACGCGACACCGAAGATCGCGACCCAGGCCAGCGCCATCTTGAACACGTCCCTGATCGGCAAGCGGCGCGCCAGCAGCGCCGACAACGGCAGGATCAGCAGCAGAAGATAGAAGACGATGTCGAACGGCTGGTCGGTCACGGCGTCACCTCCATCCCGTCATAACCGGGTTCGACGCCAGCCGGAAGCGCAGCGCGCAGCGTGGCATAGTCCATCGACTGGTCCATATGGATGAAAGCCGTCCTGCGCGGCCGCAACTCCTCGATCCATTCGAGCACGGTCGGCACGTCGGGATGAGTCGGATGCGGCCGATAGCGCAGCGCATCGACGATCCACACGTCCAGGTCCTGATACAGCGCGCGCATATCATCAGTCAGGATATTGAAATCCGTGGCATATCCGATCGATCCGGCCGGCGTGTCGAACCGCAGCCCGGCAGACAGGATATTGCCGTGCGGCTGGTCGACGGCACGGATCGCGACGTCGCCGATGGTGATCGCATCGGGCAGCGTCTCCATCGCCACGGTCGATGGATAGCCGTCACGCCCGAGAAACGCATAAGCGAAGCGCTCGACTAGCGCGTCCCGCGTCGCCGGCCGAGCCATGCCGCGCACCGGATGGCCCATCGCGTGATAGACCTGCCGCAGATCATCGATTCCGTGGCAGTGATCGGCATGATCGTGAGTCCAGATCACCGCATCGACCGTCGCGGCATCGGCGGCCAGCAACTGCTCGCGCATGTCGGGGCTCGTATCGACCAAAATGCGGGTCGTCCCGGTCTCGACCAGGATCGAGGCCCGCAGCCGGCGGTTGCGCGGCTCGGCCGGATCGCAATCGCCCCAGTCATTGCCGATCCGCGGCACGCCCGAGGATGTGCCCGATCCGAGGATCCGGACTTTCACGCCTTCACTCTCACGCGGTCGTCTTGGCAAACAATGCGTGAAAGTTCTCGGCCGTCTTTTCCGCCAGCACCGATACATCCTCGCCGCGCAGCTTTGCCAGGAACTCGGCAGTATCGGCCACGAACGCCGGCTCGCCGGTTTTCCCGCGATGCGGTACCGGCGCAAGGAACGGCGCATCGGTTTCGATTAGCAGCCGCTCGATCGGCAACCGCGCAGCGGTTTCCTGCAGATCCTTGGCATTCTTGAACGTCACGATGCCTGAAATGGAGATATAAAGGCCCAGTTTCAGCGCGATATCGGCAAAAGCTCCGCTCGCCGTGAAGCAATGGATCACGCCGGGATAGGCACCCTTCCCCATCTCCTCGCGCAGGATCTCGGCGGTATCCTCCTCCGCGTCACGCGTATGCACGACGATCGGCAGGCCGGTCTCGCGCGCCGCTGCGATATGCGCGCGAAAGCTCGCCCGCTGCCGGTCGCGGTCGCTGTGGTCGTAATAATAATCGAGCCCGCTTTCGCCGATCCCGACGACGCGCGGATGCGCCGCGCGCTCCACCAGCCGCGCCGTGCCGATATCGGGATGCTGGTCGGCCTCATGCGGATGGATGCCGACGGTCGCCCACACGTCCGGCTCGCGCTCGGCCGTGCCGATCACCGCATCCCATTCGCTCTCGCGCGTCGAGATATTGAGCATGGCGGAGACACCCCGAGCCCTGGCGCGGGCCAGTATCTCGGGCTGCTGCTCGTACAGCCCCTTGTAGTTCAGGTGGCAATGGCTGTCGGCGAACATCAGACCTCCGCCAGTTCCAGTCGCGGGAACACGCCACTCGGCGCCGGCAGCACGG
>CZQE01000199.1_pt1 | contig 10433 bp, 10 predicted proteins | sample 734431 | NCBI WGS metagenome assembly CZQE01 (sample SAMEA3597869, study PRJEB11362) | hydrothermal vent metagenome | biome: marine hydrothermal vent biome; feature: marine hydrothermal vent; material: ocean water | place: Atlantic Ocean | collected 2010-09-19/2010-10-04
CCAGGCACGTGACCTGGATGCGGAAAGCGCAACGGCCTGGACGCGGGGCCAGCTTGTGTTTCGCGGCGAACCGCTCCGCGATGTCATCGTCAAGATCAACCTTTACGCCCGCGAGCGCGTGGTTCTGACTGATCCGCAGGCCGGGTCGATCCCGGTATATGGGGTGGTCGACCAAGGCGACACGGCGGCAATCCGCGACCTTGTTGCCGATCCGCGCGCCATCGCGATCGAACGGGAGCACTGACGCGGAGGCGGCCTCTGGCTCAAACCGGCGAAGATCCAGCCGAGCATATCAACGAATAATCGAGGCGATATTCTTTCCATTGCCCGCAGCGTTGAACCGCGAAGCGCGCTCAAGAGCATCGCGCTGAAAAGCGGTGCCGGCTTTCAACTTTTTATGCTGTGATAACAAAGGCTTATATCAAGAAAGCCAATTCCGGGCTGTTTACTCTAGACCAAGCGAGACTGCCGCACCGCCGCTTCGATGAAGCTCGCGAACAGCGGATGGGGATCGAACGGCTTCGACTTCAGCTCCGGATGGAACTGCACCCCGACAAACCACGGGTGATCGGGTCGCTCGACGATCTCCGGCAACATGCCGTCGGGCGACATGCCCGAAAAGACCAGGCCGCCCTGCTCAAGCGCATCGCGATAACCGGTATTGACCTCGTAACGATGCCGATGCCGTTCCGAGATGTCAGTACCACCATAGATCGAGGCGACAACGCTGTTGCCGGCGAGCTTGGCATCATAGGCGCCGAGGCGCATCGTGCCGCCCAGGTCGCCACCCTCTTCGCGCTTTTCGATGCCCGCTTCGGTCATCCATTCTGTGATCATGCCGACGACCGGCTCATCGGTCGGGCCGAATTCAGTCGAACTGGCATTCTTGATTCCGGCCAGGTCCCGCGCGCCATCGATACAGGCCATCTGCATGCCGAAGCAGATTCCGAAATAGGGAATTTCCCGCTCGCGCGCGAACCGGACGCTGGCGATCTTGCCCTCGGCGCCACGTTCACCGAACGCGCCGGGAACCAGGATCGCGTTCATCGGCTCGAGCTTGGCCGCGATATCGTTATCTTCGGCCTCGAACAGTTCGGCGTCGATCCACTCGATGTTGACCTTGACCCGATTGGCGATGCCGCCGTGCACCAGCGCCTCGTTCAGCGACTTGTACGCGTCCTGCAGCCCGACATATTTGCCGACCACGCCGACCGTGACCTCGCCTTCCGGATTGGTCAGGCGATCCACGATGTCGGACCAGCGCGACAGATCCGGCGCGGCACCAGGCTCGATGTCGAAGGCCCGAAGCACCTCGGCATCCAGCCCTTCGGCGTGATATTGCATCGGCACGGCATAGATGCTCTTCGCGTCGAGCGCCGGAATCACCGCTTCCTTGCGGACGTTGCAGAACAGGGCGATCTTGGCCCGGTCGCTCGCCGGGAGCGGCTGCTCGCACCGGCAGACCAGCACGTCGGGCTGGACGCCAAGCGCCGCGAGTTCGCGCACTGAATGCTGGGTCGGTTTTGTCTTCAACTCGCCCGCCGCCGCGATGTACGGCACCAGGGTGACATGGATGCTCACCGACTGGCCACGGCCAAGATCGTTCCTGAGCTGACGGATCGCCTCGATGAACGGCAGCGATTCGATATCGCCGACGGTGCCGCCGATCTCGCACAACACGAAGTCGAGATCGTCGGTCTCGGCCTGCGCGAATTCCTTGATCGCGTCGGTGACGTGCGGGATCACCTGCACGGTCGCACCGAGATAGTCGCCGCGACGTTCGCGCGTGATGATCTGCTGATAGATGCGGCCGGAGGTGATGTTGTCCGACTGGCGCGAGGCGACGCCGGTGAAGCGCTCATAGTGACCGAGATCGAGATCGGTCTCCGCCCCGTCGTCGGTCACATAGACTTCGCCATGCTGATAGGGCGACATCGTGCCGGGATCGACGTTCAGATACGGATCGAACTTGCGGATGCGCACGCGATACCCGCGCGCCTGCAGGAGAGCCGCAAGGCTCGCCGCCATCAAACCTTTACCGAGCGAGGAGACCACGCCGCCGGTGATAAAAATAAACCGCGCCATGGGAGAAAAGGCCTAGCGTCATCAGGGGGCGCGCGACAAGCGCGCGACTCCACTTCCGTTACAAAAAAAGTGCGAAGGGGGGCCCGCGCCTACTGCGCGAGCGGGACCGCGCTGTTGCTGGCTGGTGCCGGTGCGGTCGTGGGCTGCGCCGTCGGCGGCGGCGGCAGGACGCCAGCCGCGGCAGGAGGCGTCCGGGCCAGGGTCGGATCGATCTTGGCAGTGTTGTGGCCCATCGAGGCAATGACCGCGAGCACGATCGCCAGTCCGACGAACAACGACGCCAGTATCGAGGTGGCGCGAGTCAGGAAATCCGCCGCGCCCCGCGCCGACATCAGGCCGGAAGGGCTGCCGCCCATGCCAAGCCCGCCGCCTTCCGAGCGCTGCATCAGGATCACGGTCACCAGGCTGGCGGCGATGATCGCATGGACGACGAGAAGGAACTTGAACATGAACGGGCGCAACCTGTGGCTTGGGAAGGCGGGCACATAGGCGAGCGAAGGCTCGCGATCAACCGCAACCGGAAACAGGTGGGCCGGACATTTCGTTTCCGCACTGAAACCAGTGGCGATTATGAACGTTATAAGTCTGGTGCCCCAACGTGCGGGGCCTGGGCAAATGTGGAATTTCTTCGTGGCCACTCTTCCTGATCGATCGCTCGGCGGCTGGATGCGGACGCTGGTGGATTATGTGAGGTCGGGCGAGCCCGACCTGACCAACCGGCAGATGGCGTTGTTGCTGGTGGTATATCTCAATCCCGGTCCCCATACTGTGCGTGGGCTCGCGCGTGTGCTGAACGTTTCGAAGCCGGTTGTGACGCGCGCCTTGAACAGGCTCGGTTCGCTCGGCTATCTGCGCCGACAGCGTGACGAAACCGACAAGCGCAACATATTCGTCGCGCGCACGTCTGAAGGGGCAGAATTTCTTGAAGAGTTTGGCCAGTTTATCGGTGATGCGGAACAGCCAGTCCACAAGCGGGCCTCCGCGTAGGAGCTTCGCGCTTCTCGGGCCGTCCGCTGTTCTGGATCCGTTGCACGACGCCGTCAGGCGCGATGTCGCTGACATCCGCCTCGCCGACCGGGTGTTCGCCCCGCATTATGCCGCCCCCATGCCGCGTCGAATCGCGATTCAGGCGTCGCTTCTCGCAACCAGTGCCGACGATGCGGCAATCCTGGCCGTGCTTCGTCCCGGCGATGTCTTCGAGGTGCTTGATATCGCCGGCGGCAAGGCCTGGGGCATTGCGGTGGCGCAGAAACTGGTAGGCTATATCGACTCAGCCGCGCTGGAGCCCGCACAATGACGGTGAAGGTCTTTATCGATGGCGCGGCCGGGACGACCGGCCTGGAGATTGGCGACCGGCTGGGCGGTCGCGACGACATCGAGCTGCTGACCTTGAGCGAATCGCGCCGCAAGGACGCGAAGGCCCGGGCGAAGCTGCTCAACGATGCCGATTTCGTCATTCTCTGCCTGCCCGACGATGCCGCGCGCGAAGCGGTCACGTTGATCGAGAACACCCACACCCGGGTGATCGACGCCTCGACGGCCCACCGTGTCGGCGAAGGCTGGACCTATGGCTTTCCTGAGCTTGAGCCCGGCCAGATGGCAGCGATCGCCGAGGCGTCGCGCGTTTCCAATCCCGGTTGCTATCCGACCGGATTCCTCGCGCTCGTCCGGCCGCTGGTGCGCGCTGGGCTGATCCCGGTCGACTGGCCGATCTCGGTCAACGCCGTCTCCGGCTATTCGGGCGGCGGCAAGTCGATGATCGCCGAGTTCGAAGGGCCCAACCCGCCACCCGCCGCGCGGCCCTATGCGCTGGGCCTGGCGCACAAGCATGTGCCCGAGATGCAGAAGCATGCCCGGCTTGAGCATCTGCCGATCTTCACGCCTTCAGTCGTCAATACCTATCGCGGCATGATCGTCGAGGTGCCGCTGCCGCTCCACATGTTCGTGCGGCGCCCGACGCTCGTCGCCTGCGAGACGGTGCTGCGCGAGGCCTATAAGGATTCGCCGATCGTCCGGGTGGTCGAGGCTGATGCTGATACCGTGGCGATCGAGGACGATGCCGGCACTGACCGGCTGACCCTGCGCGTCTGCGGCAATGCCGAGACCGGTCAGGCCCGCCTGATCGCGACGCTGGACAATCTCGGCAAGGGTGCCGCCGGGGCAGCCGTCCAGAACCTCAACATCATGGCCGGATTCGACCCAGTCGCCGGATTGGCGCTTTAATCAGCCGGGCCGACTGCGTATTCACCTTGGCCCGGCGCGTCCGCGTCTGTTAGGCGCATCGGCTACACGGCCATCAGGAGACATTATGCGCGATCCGGTAGGCAAGCTTCTGCTGTTCGGCGCGACGGGAGACCTCGCACAACGCATGTTGCTGCCGTCACTCTACGGGCTTCACGCCGACGGGCTCCTGCCCGCCGGCCTGACCATCACGGGTACGGCCCGGTCCGACCATGACGATACGAGCTATCGCAAGTTCGCCAAGCATGCCCTTGACGAGTTCCTTCCAGAGGATCGCAAGGACGAGAAGGCGGTCAAGAGCTTCCTGGAGCGCATCGGCTATCAGGCGCTCGATGCCACCGACCTCACCCACTATGATCTGCTGGCGAAGAAGGTGGGCGACGTCTCGGACGGCCTCGCCATCTTCCTGTCGACCGCGCCGTCGCTGTTCGAGCCGGTGATCCGCGGACTCGAATCGGCCGGGCTGGCCGGGGACACCGTCCGCATCGGCCTGGAAAAGCCGCTCGGCTACGATCTGGCATCGAGTCGGGAGATCAACGACACGGTCGCGAGCGCCTTTCCGGAAAACCGGACTTTCCGGATCGATCACTATCTCGGCAAGGAGACGGTCCAGAACATTCTGGCGCTCCGGTTCGGCAACAGCTTTTTCGAGCCGGTGTGGAACGCGCAGGGCATCGACAACATCCAGATCACGATCTCGGAGACGGTCGGGCTGGAGGATCGCGCCGGTTATTACGACACGGCCGGCGCGTTGCGCGACATGGTCGCCAACCACATGCTGCAGCTTCTAGCGCTGATCGCGATGGAGCCCCCTGCCCGTTTCGACGGCACGGCGATCCGCGACGAGAAAGCGAAGGTGTTCCGTTCGCTCCGCAAGATGAAGCCGGAGGAAGTGCCCCACGCCACCGTGACGGGCCAATATACCCAGGGCGCGGTCAATGGCGAGATCGTGAAGGGCTATATCGAGGAGCTGGGCAAGCCTTCGACCACCGAGACCTTCGTCGCGATCAAGGCGCATGTCGACAACTGGCGCTGGCAGGGCGTTCCCTTCTATCTCCGTACCGGCAAGCGCATGCCGAACCGGCATTCGGAGATCGCGATCCAGTTCAAGGCGGTGCCGCATTCGATGTTCGCCAGCCGCGGCGGGCTGCTCCAGCCCAACATGCTGGTCATCCGTCTCCAGCCCGAGGAATATATCCAGCTGCTGGTGATGGCCAAGGAACCGGGCCTCGACCGCGACGGCATCAGGCTGCGCGAGGTGCCGCTGAACCTGAGCCTCGACGCGGAATTCGCCGGCACCCGCCGCCGCATCGCCTATGAACGGCTGCTGCTCGACCTGATCGAGGGTGATCCGACCTTGTTCGTCCGACGCGACGAGGTAGAGGCACAATGGGAGTGGATCGACGCGATCCGCGCTGGCTGGACCGCCAATGACGTAAAGCCCAAAAGCTATGGCTCGGGCACCTGGGGCCCTTCCGCGGCAATCGCGCTGACCGAGCGCGACGGGGTAACCTGGCAGGACGATTGAGCGACCTGACGATCTTGCACCCGTTCGCGTCGAGCTTGTCGACACGGCACCCGGGACGAACGGCAAATATTAGGACAGAGCATGAGCGAAGAAATCGAATGGTGGGATTATGACGACGCGGCCGAGATGGCTGCCGCCGTCGCGGGCGACATAGGCTTCGTGATCGAAAGCGCGATCGACGCGCGCGGCGGGTGCGTCATCGCGCTTGCAGGCGGCAAGACGCCGCTGCCGATCTACGAGAAGCTCGCCGCGACCAAGCTCGACTGGAAGCGCGTGACGATCATCCCGACCGACGAGCGTATCGTGCCGCTTGGCGATCCGCTGTCCAACATCACTGCGATCGGCAAGGCGTTCCTGCCCAAGGGCGCGCGCGTGATCCCGATCGTGAGCGAGGCGGCGAAGGATTATCGCGCGGCAGGCAAGGCAGCCGACGCACGGCTCGCCGACCATCACTGGCCGCTCGATCTTTGCCTGCTCGGCGTCGGTGAGGACGGGCATACTGCCTCGATCTTCCCCGGCCCCGACTATGAGGAAGCCATTGCCGGTCCGCGCGAGCGCCGCGCGCTCGGCGTCATGCCCGATCCCCTGCCCGCCGATGCGCCGGTTGCGCGGATCACGCTGAGCCGCGCCGCGATCGTCTCGGCCAAGGCGCTGATGATCGCCGTCACCGGCGACAAGAAGCGCAAGGTGATCGAGCAGGCGATCAAACAGGGCCCGTCCTCTTCCTACCCGATCGGGCGCGTGCTCGCCGACGCTGAACTGCCGGTCGACATCCATTGGAGCCCGGCATGACGCTTCACGCCGATGTTAGCGCGGTCACCGACCGGATCATCGCCCGGTCGAAGCCGACCCGTGACGCCTATCTGGCGCTGATCCGGCGCGAGCGCGACAATCATGTCGACCGCCCCGCCCTTGGCTGCGCCAACCTCGCGCACGGCTATGCCGGCACTGAGGAGGACCGCGAGACGATGAAGGCGGGCGGCCGGATGAACATCGGCATCGTCACCTCGTACAACGACATGCTCTCGGCGCACGCGACCTATTATCGCTATCCCGAGCAGATGAAGGTCTGGGCACGCGAAGCCGGCGCCACCGCGCAGGTCGCGGGCGGCGTGCCGGCGATGTGCGACGGGGTGACCCAGGGCTATGCCGGCATGGAATTGTCGCTGTTCAGCCGCGACACCATCGCCCTGTCGACCGCCGTGGCGCTCAGCCACGGCATGTTCGAAGGCGCGGCGCTGCTCGGCATCTGCGACAAGATCGTGCCGGGCCTGCTGATGGGCGCGTTGCGCTTCGGCCATCTGCCGATGGTTCTGGTCCCTGGCGGGCCGATGCGGTCGGGCCTGCCCAACAAGGAAAAGGCCGCCGTCCGCGAGCAGTTCGCCGAAGGCAAGGCCACCCGCGAGGACCTGCTCGACGCTGAGATCGCCGCCTATCATTCGAAAGGCACCTGCACCTTCTACGGCACGGCCAATTCGAACCAGATGATGATGGAGGTGATGGGCCTCCACATGCCCGGCGCCGCCTTCGCCAATCCGGGCACCAAGCTGCGCCAGGAACTGACTCGCGCCGCGGTCCATCAGCTGGCGAAGATCGGCTGGAGCGGTGACGATTACCGCCCGCTTGGCGAATGCGTCGATGAAAAGGCGATCGTCAACGCGGCGATCGGCCTGCTCGCCACGGGCGGATCGACCAATCACCTGATCCATCTCCCCGCCATCGCGGCGGCGGCGGGAATCGTGATCGACTGGGAGGATTTCGACCGGCTGTCCCGCGCCGTGCCGCTGATCGCGCGCGTCTATCCCAACGGCTCGGCCGACGTGAACGGCTTCGAGGATGCGGGCGGCATGGCCTATGTCATTCGCGAACTACTCGACGCGGGCATGCTTCATCGGGACTTGATGACGGTCGCCGGGGATGACATGACAACGTATGCCAAACGCCCGGTCATCAAGGACGAGGCACTGGTATGGGGGGATGTCGGTGCCAGCGGTGACGAGACGATTCTGCGCCCGGCCGCCGCGCCGTTCGCACCGGAGGGCGGTTTCCGCATCCTCACCGGCAATCTCGGTCGGGCCTGCATCAAGGTGAGCGCGGTGGAGCGGAATCGCTGGACGATCGAGGCGCCATGCCGGGTCTTTGCCGACCAGCTCGACGTGCAGGCCGCCTTCAAGGCAGGCGAGCTCGAACGCGATGTCGTCGTGGTCGTGCGCTTCCAGGGCCCTCGCGCCAACGGCATGCCGGAACTGCACAAGCTCACCCCGCCGCTCGGCGTGCTGCAGAATCGCGGCTTCCGCGTCGCGCTCGTCACAGATGGCCGCATGTCCGGCGCCAGCGGCAAGGTGCCCTGCGCGATCCATTGCTCGCCCGAAGCGCTTGGCGAAGGCCCGCTGGCGAAGCTGCGCGACGGCGACATCATCCGCATGTCGGCCGATACCGGCGAGTTGGTCGCGCTGGTCGACCCCGAGGAATGGGCCGCGCGCCCCTTTGCCGCGGCGCCGGCCGCCGCCCAGGGGATGGGCCGCGAGCTTTTCGCGATGTTCCGCGGCGGCGCCAATGAAGCAGAAAAGGGCGCGTCAGCAATGCTCGCCGCAATGGGATGGTAGGAATGGAAGTCGTCGCAGTCGATATCGGCGGGACTCACGTCCGTTTTGCCATCGCCGAGGTCGCGGAAGGCCGTGTCGTCTCGCTCGGCCAGCCCGCGACCCTGAAGACCGCCGAATATGCCAGCCTGCAGACTGCCTGGCAGGCGTTCGGCGCGTCCCTCGATCGCCCCATGCCCCGCGCGGCCGCCATTGCCGTGGCCTCGCCGGTCGGCGGCGACCTGATCAAGCTGACCAACAATCCCTGGATCATCCGCCCGGCGCTGGTCCGCGAGCGCCTCGAGGTGGACGAGTTCGTCCTGATCAACGATTTCGGCGCGGTCGGCCATGCCGCAGCGCAGATGCATGACGACAGTTTCCTGCATCTCTGCGGCCCCGACGAGCCCTTTACGACGCACGGCGTGATCACGGTCTGCGGTCCGGGCACCGGGCTCGGCGTCGCCTATATCCTGCGCGCGCCGAACGGCTACCACGTCGTCGAGACGGAGGGCGGCCATGTCGACTTCTCCCCGCTCGACGAGATCGAGGACGCGATGCTCAAGCGGCTGCGCAAGACCTATACCCGCGTCTCGACTGAACGGATCGTCGCCGGTCCCGGCATCGTCACCATCTACGAAACGCTGGCCGAGATCGAGGGCCGCGCGGTACAGCGGCTCGACGACAAGGCTATCTGGACCGAGGCGCTCGATGGCGAGGACAGCCTCGCGCTGGCCGCGCTCGATCGTTTCTGCCTCAGCCTCGGCGCGGTGGCGGGGGATCTCGCCCTGGCGCAGGGCGCCAAGGGCGTGGTCATCGCCGGCGGACTGGGTCTCAGGCTCAAGGATCATCTCGCCCGATCGGGCTTCGCCGAACGATTTGCCGCAAAAGGGCGTTTCCGTACCATGCTTGAGGCGATACCGGTGAAGCTCATCACCCACCCCCAGCCCGGCCTGTTCGGCGCCGCGGCCGCCTTTGCCCAGGAGCATGCCCGATGAGCGGTATCGAAACGATCATGCGGACGAGCGCCGTGATCCCCGTGCTGGTGATCGAGGATGCAGCGACCGCGCGGCCGCTCGCGGAGGCGCTGGTCGCCGGCGGGCTCAAGGTGCTCGAAGTGACGATGCGCACCGCCGCCGCGCTCGATGCGATCCGCGAGATGAAGCAGGTGCCGGGCGCGATCGTCGGTGCCGGCACCGTCGTCTCGACCGAGCAGTTCGAACAGGTGATGGACGCTGGCGCCGAGTTCATCGTCTCGCCTGGCCTTACCGAGCGGCTGGCGACGCCGATCATCGACAGCGGCGTGCCGTATCTGCCGGGGATCGCCACCGCGGGCGACATCATGCGCGGGCTCGATCTCGGGCTCGAACATTTCAAGTTCTTTCCCGCCGAGACCTCAGGGGGGCTCAAGGCGCTGAAGGCGCTCGCCGCGCCCTTCTATCAGTGCAAATTCTGCCCGACCGGCGGCATCACCGAAGCGAGCGCGCCCGACTGGCTGTCGTTCGGCCCGGTACTGTGCGTCGGCGGAAGCTGGGTGACCGGCGGGACGATGGCCGAGGCCGAGGCGAAGGCGCGCGCCGCGCCGGGCCGGCGGGGCTGAGACGGGCGGGGCGACGGGATGGTCCTTCGCCCAGCCGGGCGCCCGCGTCAGGACCGCGTCGACGATCGTCCACAACAGGGCAGCGTCCCGCACCGCCACCGCGACCAGGATCGCGGTCTGCCCGGTCGCAGGCCACGCGCCCTCCATTCCGGCGAACATCCAGAATTCGGCGAAATAGGCGAGCATGTCGCCGATGATGAACAGCGCGACCGGCCAGAGCCTGCGCGAGGTCACCAGCATCAGCGGCAGGATCCACAGGTCGAATTGCGGCGAATAGACCTTGTTGACGAGCAGGAACCACGCGACGACCGGGGTGAACAGCACCCAGAGGTGAAGCCAGTGCCGCCGGGCGCCGGTCGCGACGATCGCCCCGGCGCCGGCCAGGAACAGGATGGCCGAC
>CZQE01000311.1_pt1 | contig 10408 bp, 9 predicted proteins | sample 734431 | NCBI WGS metagenome assembly CZQE01 (sample SAMEA3597869, study PRJEB11362) | hydrothermal vent metagenome | biome: marine hydrothermal vent biome; feature: marine hydrothermal vent; material: ocean water | place: Atlantic Ocean | collected 2010-09-19/2010-10-04
GGCGGCGCTTCACGCTGTTTCCCCCGGAGCAGGTCGCGAACCTCTATGTGGGGCCGCTCGACCGTACGCTCGCGGGGCCGCCCGCCAGCATGGTCGACCCCGACGAGCCCGACCTGGAGCGCTATCCCCGTTTCGCCGAAGCGCTGCGGCATGCCCAGGTCGCCGAGCTTGGGCCAGGGGACATGCTCTTCATCCCCGCGATCTGGTGGCACCATGTCCGCGCGTTCGATCGGTTGAACGTGCTGGTCAATTACTGGTGGGCCTATGACACGTCCGCTACCCCCTTCGTGGCGATGATCCACGCTCTGATGAGTGTGCGCGACCTGCCGCCGGCGGAGAAGAAGGCATGGCGGGCCTGGTTCGACCATCTCGTCTTCGGCGAGGATGCGGTGCATGCCGGCGATCACCTGCCCGAAGCCGTTCGCGGCGTGCTGGGCGGGCCCAGCAGGGAACGAAACGAGCGGATCCGCGCCTATCTGCTGGGGATGCTCTCCTCGCGCGGCTAGGCGCTTGCCTATCCCTTCGAGGCCACGCAAACACGGCTCCGGACTTCGCTAGACAGGTAGCCGCAGCAGGCCTTCCGCGAATTCGTCCATCGTCCGTTGCGATAGGGCATCGTCGCTCTGTTGGGGACGAATGGCGTGTCCATGGTGTAGCGCCGGCTTGTCCGAGGGCATTGTCATGCGGTCTTTCTCGCGACGGGAGTCCCCGGCGCAGGACAGTTGCGGGCAATCCACTCCTCATGACGTGGCATCGCCTCGGCGGCGCGGCGGAACACTTCGCGGATTCGGTCGAGCCGCTGGCGTACCAGCGCGGGGTCGACCGCATCGGCCAGCGGGTCCCAGCCGGCGGGCATGACGTTCTGGCCGAGCAGCACCGCGATCCAGCTCGAATCCGCGAACAGTTCGTCGTCGTACCGGAAGAAGCGCCCGCGATTGCGGAACAGGTCGAGTTTTCGCGCAAGCGTCTCGGGGACTGCCATATCGCGCACGCGGCGCCACAGGTCGCCCTCGGTGCGTTCGTTGGCGTGGTAGTGGAGGATCACGAAGTCGCGGATCTGCTCCATCTGTAGCTGGGTCTGGCGATTATATTCGTCGCGCTCGACGGGTGAGAAACCGCGGTCGGGGAACAGCGCCATCAGCTTCGACACGCCAGTCTGGATCATGTGGATGCTGGTCGATTCCAGCGGCTCGACAAAGCCGGAGGCAAGGCCGAGCGCGACCACGTTGCGATTCCATGCCAGCTTGCGCCGGCCGGCCTCGAACCGGATCAGCATCGGATCGCGCAGAGGCTCGCCGTCAAGGTTGGCGAGCACTGTGGCAGTCGCCTCGTCGTCGCTGATATCGGTGCTGCAATAGACATAACCGTTGCCGACACGGTGCTGAAGCGGGATGCGCCATTGCCAGCCGGCGCGTCGCGCAGTCGATTGGGTGAAGGGCGTGATCGCGCGGCCCGGGCTCGCCGAGGGCACTGCGACCGCGCGGTCGCATTGCAGCCACTGCTTCCAGGATTCGAACCCGGTCTGCAGCGCGCCCTCGATCAGCAACCCGCGAAAACCGGTGCAGTCGACGAACAATTCGCCGTCGATCCGGCGGTCGCCTTCAAGCCGGATTGCCTCGACATGCCCGTCAATGCTTCGCAGCATGACGTCCTCGACCTTGCCCTCGATCCGCACCACGCCTCGCGCTTCGGCATAGGCGCGCAGATAAAGGGCATAGAGCGATGCGTCGAAATGATAGGCATAGGTCAGCCGCGAGAGCACCGAGGCCGGATCGGCGACGGGCAGGGTGAAGCGGCCGAGCTTCTGCGCGGTGGCGCAGAGATTATAGTCCTCGATCCAGCTCGCCTGGCCCGCCGCATGGAGCTTGTGCCAGAAATGATGGAACTTCACGCCCTCGATATCGAAGCCGAACTCGCCAAAGGGGTGAGTGTAGCGATGGCCTTCGCGCGTCCAGCCGACGAAATCGATGCCGAGCTTGATCGAGCCCTGAGTCTTCGCGAGGAAGTCGTTCTCGTCGATCCCGAGCAGTCCGTTGAAGTTGCGGATCGGCGGGATCGTCGCCTCGCCGACCCCGACCGTGGCGATCGAGTCGGATTCGACCAGCGTGACCGATACACCGGTGCGGACGAGGCGCGAGAGCGCCGCCGCTGCCATCCAGCCGGCAGTGCCGCCGCCGACGATAACGACGCTGCGGACTGGAACCAGCGCACTCATGCAGCGGCACCGCGCGGCGATGTCGCATGGGCGCGCCTGAGATACTCGCCATGTGATGGCATGGCCTTGACGCCGGCGATGATCGCTTCGCGCAGCCGGGCGAGATGCTGTTCGATCCGTTGGGTCGGCACGGTGCCTGCCAGTGCGTCGTGCCGGCGCGGCCGTACCCCCTGCGCGTCGAGCAGTGCGATCCAGTCGGCTTCCTCGAACACCTCGTCATCGTACATCGGCATGCGTCCCCCGCTCGCGAACAAGGCGAGCTTATAGGCCACGCGATCAGGAGGAGCGACGGACCGGATCACATCCCAGAAGGGCTCGCCGATGCGTCCGTTCGTGACATATTGGGTGACCAGGAAGTCGCGGGCGCTTTCCATCTCGTTGATGGTCATCCGGTTATATTCGGCCGCTTCCACCGGTGCCTCGGCTGCATCGGGAAACAGGGCGACGAGCCGGGCGAGCGCGCTCTGGACGAGATGGATCGCGACCGGGTGCAGCGACTCAAGCACGCAGGCGGCGGCGCCGATCGCGACGCAGTTTCGGTGCCAGGGCGTGATACGCCGACCATTTTCGAAGGCGATTCCGTGGACCGGTTCATTGCTCCCGGCGCCGGACGACGCATCGCCGAATGCGCTGCTCCAGCAGAGCAACCGGCTTGCCTCTCCAACCAAAGGGGTGCCGCTCTGCCAGCCGGTCGCCTGGGCCTCGACATGACCGAATGGTGGTGGATCGGACTGATCGGAGATGCGCACGGCGATGGCTCGGTCGCAAGGCAACCATTGTCGCCAGCTCTGGAAACCCACTCCCAGCGCCTCGCCGCACAGGCGAGCATCGGTGCCGGTGGCATCGACGAACAGCAAGGCGGGAAGGGAGTCGCCATTGTCGAGTTCCAGCGCTGCGATCCCGCCCGAGGCGTCCATGATGGCGCGGCGGAAAAGAGCGGTCGCTGCGCGAGCGCCATGCGCCTCGGCGGTCGCCCGCATCGCTCTCAGATAGCCCAGGGCGTCGAGATGCAGGCCATAGGCATAGTGGGAGAGCACGCTATGCCCATCGGTCGAAGGACGGGCGAAGCGGCCTGCCTGGGCGGCGATGGCGGCGATCGAATAGTCAGCGGCCCTGACCGCGCGGCCTTCCCGGCGCAGACGCGTCAGCAACTGATGGAAGGCAACCGGCCCGAGCGGGGCACCGACCGCGCCGAACGGCAGGAAATAGGCAGCTTCGTTCGCCGCCCAGCCGGAGAAGGCGATGCCCAGCGCAAAGCTGCCCCGCGTCGCGCGCAGCAGCAGGTTCTCGTCGATGCCGATGGATTCATGGAAGGGCGCGATCGACGGCAGCGCCGCCAGTGTCGTACCGAAATCGCCTATGCCGTCACCATCGCGGTCGGTCTCGATCACCATCACCCGATAGCGATGGCGCGGCAGTCGGCGGGCGAGCGTGGCGGCTGCCATCCAGCCGGCGACAGTGCCGCCAAGGATCGCGACGGTGGGTATGTCGTTCCCGCTCATGCGCGCACCGCCCCGGCCGAACCGCATAGATCGTGGAGATAGTCTGCGTGATCGGGCATCGCCTGGGCCGCCGCACGGAAGGCGCTGGCCATCGCTTCGGCGCGGGATGCGACCTTGTCGATCGGCAGTGCTTCGACCAGCGGATTGATCCGTCCGGGTTCGATCCGCTGGCCGTAATAGACCGCGAGCCAGCTCGGTTCGAGGAACATGCCTTCGCGATATCTGACCACGACGCCGCGTTCGCGGAACGCGGCCATCTTGTAGGCGAGTGACTCCGGCAGGCTCATCGTGCGGCAATGGTTCCAGAACGCGGTGTCGGTCCGCTCGGTCGCGCAATAGTGGAGGATCAGGAAGTCGCGGACTCGTTCATACTCAACCGCCATCGACCGGCTGAACTCGGCGGCGTCGAGCGGATCCCAGCCGTCCAGCGGCAGCAGGTCGATCAGCTTGGTGATCGCGAGCTGGATCAGGTGGATGCTGGTGGATTCGAGCGGCTCGAGGAAGCCCGAGGCAAGGCCGATCGCGACGACGTTGCCGAGCCACTGGCTTCTGCGCTTGCCGGTGGCGAACCGCAGCAACCTTGGTTCGGCGAGTGCCTCGCCCTCGAGATTGGACATGAGGATATCCCGTGCCGAATCGATATCGGTGAAGGCGGTGCTGAAGACATGGCCGTTGCCGACGCGGTGCTGCAGCGGGATGCGCCATTGCCAGCCGGCATCGCGGGCCGTTGCGCTTGTATAGGGGGTCAGTGGACCGCCATGCGCGCTGGGTACAGCGAGCGCTGCGTCGCAAGGCAGCCAGTGGGACCAGCTTTCATAGCCGGCCTTGAGCGCGCCTTCGATCAGCAGCCCGCGAAACCCGGAGCAGTCGACGAACAGGTCTCCGGTGACTTCTTCGCCACTTTCAAGTGTGACCGAGTGGACGAAGCCGGTTTCGCCGTCCTGGCCGACTGGCCCTATCTTGCCCTCGATCCGCCGGACGCCGCGTTGCTCGGCATAGCTGCGAAGATAGGCGGCGTAGAGGCCGGCGTCGAATTGATAGGCGTAGGAAAAGGTGGATTCGATCGCCGACGGGTCGGGAGAGGGCGGGGCGAACCTGTCAGCACGCGCCGCCAGGATCGGCAGGGAAAAGGCCTCCAGTTCGGGCGGGATACGGCCTGCGCGGACCAGGCGGAGCCAATGCTGGTGGAAAGGGAGGCCGGCGATGTCTCGGCCGAAATCGCCGAACGGATGGATATAGCTGTCGCCGATCCGTGCCCAGTCGCGGAATTCGATGCCGAGCTTGAAGGTCGCGTTGGTGCGCCGCATGAAATCGGCCTCATCGATGCCGAGCCGCTGATTGAAGAAACGGATGTGCGGCACGGTGGCCTCGCCGACGCCGACGCCGATCCGCGCCGCCGCCAGCATCCCGCCGCTTCGCGCGAAGCCGGACAGGGCGGTCATGCCGGACCAGAGCGCGAGGCCGATCGTCATCAGCCGGACTCGGTTCCAATTGTCGGCCAGGCGGCCGAGCGGAATGCCGAACAGCGAATAGAACACGCCGAACGCGGTGCCGTAGAGGAAGCCGAGATCCTCGTCCTTGAGCCCCAGGTCGCGCTTGATGTCCTCGGCCAGGATCGAGATGATCTGCCGGTCCACGAAATTGAGGATATAGACAAGGAACAGGATGCCGAGGACGTACCAGGCATAGGCTGGCGTGCGCGACGGCGCGCCGGTGGGCGTGGTGGCCATGATCCTCCCCATCTGTTTTTGCCCGGTGAGGCTAGCAGAGCGCGGAGGATACGGAAGCGGATTCGGCCTCAGTCGAGGCGCCAGCGTTCCACGACGTCATATCGCGCGCCTTCGCCGCCGAGATGGCTTTCGAACAGGGTCATATGCTCGATCGTGAAGGGCTGGCTGGCCAGGCCGGCATGGGCCGCCTGCCACCGCTCGATCTCAGGCCCGAAGCCCGCACCGCGGCTGATCCGGGCGAGGGTGACATGCGGCAGATAGGCACGGCCCTCCGGCGCCAGGCCGAGGCGGACGAGCGCGTGATCGATCTTCCGGTGAAGCGCGGCGAGCGCGTCATGCGGGGCGACGCCGGCCCATAGCGCATCGATGCGGTTCTTCTTGTCGAAGGCGCCGACGCCGGACAGCGCCACCTCGACCGGCGGGGCATGGACCTGACCGAGCGCCAGCACGATATCCTCCGCCGTGCGGCCGTCGACCGCGCCGATGTAGCGGACGGTCAGGTGGAGCTGGTCGTCATCCTGCCAGCGTGCCTGGGGCACGCCGTCCATCGTCGCGGCAAGGGCGGCGCGGATCGCAGGAGGTGGACGCAGGGCGACGAACAGGCGGTGCATGCGCGCGATTCTACCGCGCCTGTCGTCATTGTCATCTCCTGCGCCGGCTTTTGTAATAAAGTGTTGCTGACCCCTAAGACACGCCCGCCGGATTGTCTTGAAAACCCCTCTGATAAGAGCGATATTCCGGTCATCCGGCATGATGCCGGGTCAAAGGAGCGTTTTCGAAATGGCTAATTGGTCCGACCCCCAATCTGGCGCGACATCGTTCGCGACGGCAACGGGCGCACGCACCGAGGCGTTTGACGCGGGTCTGCGCCGCTACATGCTGTCGGTCTATAACTACATGTTCTCGGGGATCCTGCTGACGGGTATCGTCGCGATGGCCTTCTCCTGGGGCGGCGCGACCTCGCCGGCCGCGCAGATCATGTTCGGCGGCGGCCTGCTGAAGTATGTCATCATGCTCGCGCCGCTCGGTTTCGTGTTCGGCATGAGCTTCGGCGGCGGGCGGATGTCCGCCGGCACGCTGCAGGCGATGTTCTGGGGCTTCGCGGTGGCGATGGGCCTGTCGCTGTCGACGATCTTCCTCGTCTACACCGGCACCTCGATCGCTCAGTCGTTCTTCGCGACGGCGGCGGCGTTCGGTGGTCTCAGCCTCTACGGCTACACGACCAAGCGTGACCTGTCGGCATTCGGCACCTTCCTGATCATGGGCCTGGTCGGCCTGATCGTGGCGAGCCTGCTGAACCTGTTCTTCCAGTCGGGTGCGTTCGCACTGGTGATCAGCATCGTCGGCGTGCTGCTGTTCGCTGGCCTCACCGCCTATGACACGCAGCGTACCAAGAGCATGTATGCTCAGGTCGCCGGCACCAGCGCCGAGCAGCATGTCGTGATCATGTCGGCGCTGAGCCTGTATCTCGACTTCATCAACATGTTCATGTTCATCCTGCGTCTGTTCGGCAACCGGAACTAGAACGCGGCTTGATCGCTCAAACGAGAGGCCCGGCGGGGAGACCTGCCGGGCCTTTTGTTGTGCGTGATGGGCTCTTTCTCCCACCAACCCTGCCCTTCCGCCCCTCGGGGCTCCCGCCCTCTCCTGGAAGGAGAGGGGATTTAGGAATCACCATGCGCCTCGCGATCGACGTGATGCTCGATTACTGGATCGAAGGCTCGGCGGACGTGCTGCTGCTGGTCGAGGCGGCGGCGATGGCCGATCAGCGGCTGGAGCAGCAGGACCTCAGTATCTACTGCAATGAACCGCTGCGCGCCGTGCGGGGCGAGGAAGGGATCGGCCAGCGGACCTGGGCGCGGGGCGACGGCGCTTTCCGTGTCGAATATCGCGCGGTGGTGGCGATCGACCGGGGCGTGGCCGATCTGGCCGCGCTGGCGCCGACCCCGGCGCGAATGCTGCCGGCGGTGACCATCCCCTATCTGCTGCCCAGCCGATATTGCGAGTCGGACAAGTTCGAAGGATTTGTCGAGCAGGAGTTTGCCGGGCTCGAAGGCGGCGCGCTTGCCGCCGCGATGGGCGACTGGGTGCGCGGGCATCTGACCTACGCGTCGGGGAGCAGCAGCGGCGTGACGACGGCACTGATGACCTTTGCCGATCGCCGCGGCGTGTGCCGCGACTATGCCCATCTGCTGGTCGCACTGGCACGAGCAGGTGGAATCCCGGCGCGGTGCGTGTCGGCCTATGCGCCGGGCGTCGATCCGCCCGATTTCCACGCCGTTGCAGAACTGTGGCTGGCAGGGGCATGGCATCTGGTGGATGCGACCGGCATGGCGTCGTGCAGCGATCTCGCCCGCGTGGCGGTGGGGCGCGACGCGACCGACATCGCGTTCATGACGGTCTTCGGCCGGGCGGTGATGAACCAGCAACGCGTGGTGGTTCGCCGGATCGACGGGTGATCCCGGCGTCGCCGGATCACGTGCGCAGGAACGCATCCGGCGGGTCGCTCGTTCTACTCTCGTAACAGCCCAGGAGAGTGGCGATGACCGAGGACCGGACGACAATCGATCAGAAAACGCCCGACAGCCGGGACGTGGCTGCAGGCGATCCGGAGGAGAATGAGGCGATCCACCACCCCCGGCAGGAGGCCGGGCAGGATGCGTCCATCGCCGCCCGGCTCGAGCGCGATCCTGAAAGCAAGGAGGCACGGCTCGATGCTGCGCTCGATGAATCTATGGATGCGTCCGACCCGCCTTCCTCGACTCAGCCGGTGCACAATCACGCGCCGCCGGCATCCTCCGGCTATGACGCCGACGAAGAGGCGCGCCTGAAGGAAGAGAAGGCGGGCTGAGCCCGCCGGCGCCCGAGCCGTCTCAGGAATATTACGGAACGCACCGCCCCTTTCCGCGTCCGCGGAGAGGGGCGGTTTCAGTGACATGTTGCGCAACTATCGCACTTGTCCGCACTTTTCGGTCAGCAACACACCGTTCGTCGCAACCTTTGTTGCATCGCAGCAGGAACTGTGATTCGATGCTTAACGCCGGACGACGGCGCGTTAAGGACACTGTTAACCATCCTGGCGCATCATCGGCACCGGTTCCACGATTGCGGGTGGGGTGACGATATGGGTGCCAAGATGAAACCGGCGAATGGCGCGATGACGCTGGCCGAGATGAAGGAATTCGCGAGTTTCAGCTCTTCGACCCAGCGCTATATCCGGCGCTCGCTCGACATCGGTCTCGACCGCGACGACGCGATGAGCCGCTGGTCGCGCGACGTGGTCGAAGCAGCCAGCATCCGCGCCCAGGCCCGCCTCTATGCCCGCCTTCCCGATATCCGCTCGATCATCCCCGACGATAGCGGTCTCGACTCGGTCGAGCCGTTCCTGGCGCCGCTGATGACGGTGACGGCATTCGATCTGGGGCAGGGACGGCTCACCACTTTCTCGGCCTATCGCTTCCTCTATGAGCGGCTGATCGGCGCCGAGGTGCGGCCGTGGCTGCCCGCGGCGTTCTGTTCGGCGGCGGCGCTGCCCCATCTCCATCCCGACCTGCGCCGCAAACTGCTTCAGTCGATCAGCGAGGCGGCCGCAACCGCATCGGGCTGGTCGAACCGCCAGCCTGCCTTCTTCCCGAAATGGGTGGAAAAGGTCGAGGCGCCCGCGCTGCCGCATTGATCTTTTGCTTCCCCTCCCTTGACGGGAGGGGCGGTATTCACCGGCACGCCCGCCACCCGAACGCGCCGCGTGCCGCCTGATCGAGGTGCAGATGGTCCCGGTGCGCCGCATTATAGTCGGGTGACAATGTGGTCGAGAACAGGCGGCACGCGCCGTTGCGGGCCTCATGGAGGAACGTCGCTTCGGGCCCGTCGCCTTTCCAGTCGGCCGCTACGGTGATGCGCTTGCCGTTCGCCAGGCGGAAGCCCGCAATGTCGATCGCGTCCGCAGTGGCGTGCTCGCTCCACGCCGTACTGCCGCCTATGCGACGGCAATTATAGCTGCCGAAATGTTCGATCGTCGCGACCGGGCTGCCAAGCAACCGGCGCGCGGCGGGCTGGATCACGTTCCACTCCCACACGGACAGGGCCGCCGCCACCGGACAGGCGGTGCCGAGATCGGCTGGCGAATAGGCGGCGCGCCGGGATCCGCCGGAGTCGAAGCGTACGCCGTCGGCATAGCCGCACCGGCCAGCCTTTACCTCGGCCAGCACTGTGTACCGCACCCCCGCCCTGTCGAGCAGCGCCCGGCATCTGGGAAAATCGTCGGTCAGTCCGGCGAGCTTGCGTCCGGTCATCATGCCGATCGGCTGGCTCAGGTCGAGCGGGGTCCAGGGCAGGTCCTGCGGCCGGCCACGCAACGCGGCGAACAGCAGCAACGCGATCGCCAGCACGATCGCGGCGATCGTCATGCCGCCGACGAGCCCCCGTGCCGTCCGCATTGCCGCCTGCATCAGCCCCGCCCTCTCAACCTCTCAGGGCGCTCGTGATCGGTTCGGCGGTGACCGGATAGCCGAGATCGTCGGGGATGCGGAGGTGGGGCACGCCGCCGATCTGGTCTTCCCACGGCGTGACCGGACGGATCGGGTAGCGTGCCGCGTCGGCCGCCGCCTCGTCGAAGCTGGCGAAGCGCGCGAGGCGTTCGAGATTGCGGCGGGTCGGGAAGATGATCCGTGCGCGGCCGGCATCGGCATCGTCGAGCACTGCCTGCGCCGTCGACCAGAAGACGCGGACATTCTCGGTATCGTCGACCACCGGTTCGGATACTCCCTCGGGCATGCGCGCGAGATAGAAGCGCGTGTCGAAGATGCGCATATGCGCATGCGCCGGCAGCCAGCGGGCAAAGGGGACGAGCGGTGCGGGGTCAAGCGCGAGCCCGGCGTCGTGCAGCGCTTCGCCGAACGACATGCCGGCGTGCAGCGCCACGCGGAGAGCAGCGAGGGCGTCGGCATCCGGCCCGGGATTCA
>CZQE01000094.1_pt1 | contig 10376 bp, 9 predicted proteins | sample 734431 | NCBI WGS metagenome assembly CZQE01 (sample SAMEA3597869, study PRJEB11362) | hydrothermal vent metagenome | biome: marine hydrothermal vent biome; feature: marine hydrothermal vent; material: ocean water | place: Atlantic Ocean | collected 2010-09-19/2010-10-04
CCTGCCGCCGCTACGCCGCCGCTCGCACCCGGCGCATCGCTGCGGCTGCTGGCGCTTGTTCGGGGCGGCGCTGCGGCCGCCAGTGCTACGCTTGTCGTAACCGCGCGCACAGCGACCGGATCGGGTCGCCCGGGTAGCGACTTTCCGGGGCAGGGAGACACCGGATGCGACGCCGTGGTTGGAGCCTCGAGCGGGCTTGCCACGGCTACGGTTGCGCTCAGCGTCGCGCCCGGCACTGACACGGGCCAGATCACATTGGTCAAGTCACAGCGCATCAACGCGCCGGGCGGCGGCGCCGATCCGGTGCGTGGTGCGACGGTTACCTACACTATCGAATCCCGCTTCGGCGGGACCGGTGTCGTCCGGGCGGCGCGCGTCGCCGATCCCATCCCTCCCGGCACGGCCTATGTGCCCGGCAGCCTCCGCCTGGACGGCACCGCACTGACTGACGCCGCCGACGCCGATACCGGCGATTTCGACGGCTCCGCCATCCACGTCGCACTCGGCGACGTGCCCGCGCCGGTGACGCGCACGATCCAGTTCCAAGTCACCATCCAATGAGGAGTAGCATCATGTCCCACCTTATGAAGTTAGGCGGCGCTGTGGCGCTGCTCGCGATTCCGGCGGCCGCACTGGCCCAGCCGGTCGATCTCACGGCGCGCGCGATGGTCGAGCAGCGCAAGGCTGCGCCTGACGGCACCACGAAGATCACACTCGCGCCGGCTGCCCGGGTCACGCCCGGCGACCGGATCGTCTACCAGCTCAGCTATCGGAATACCGGCCGCGAACCGGCACGCGACCTCGTCATCGCCAATCCGGTGCCGGCAAACCTGGTTTATGCCGGAACGGCAGAGGGCTCCGCCGAGCCCGAGCTGTCGGTTGACGGCACGCGCTTCGGCCGCCTCCAGCAACTCACCGTCCTCACTGCCGACGGCAAGGTCCGTCCTGCCCTGTCCGCGGATGTTCGGGTGGTGCGCTGGCGCCTCAACGATCCTGTTCCCGCTGGCGGCTCTGGGCAGGTCGCGTTCAGAGCAATTCTGAAATGATTATATTTAACTAACTATTATAACAGGGAAATATTATCATGAAACTCATTCATAGATTGGAACTGCTGGGCGGGGCAGCCGTCACTGCCCTGATCGGAACTCCAGCCTTTGCGCAGGAGACGCCGGCCGGCACGAGCATCGCCAACCAGGCAAGCGTGAGCTATTCGGTCGGTGGCACGCCGCAGACCAGCACGTCCAACACCGCGACGTTCCTGGTCGATAAAAAGGTCAATCTGGCGGTCGCCGAGGTCGGTGGCGCGGCCACGCGAGTAGCGATCGGTTCGACCGATCAGGTCACGACCTTCACCGTGACCAACCTGACCAACTCGGTGCAGGATTTCCGTCTCGTCCCCGGGCAGCAGACCGTATCGATCCCATTGCTCGGTACCGATGACTTCAACGTCAATAACATGCGCGTATTCGTCGATTCCAACGGCAATGGTACCTATGACGCCGGTGTAGATACGGCGACCTTCATCGACGAACTGGCGCCCGATGCGACCGTCACGGTGTTCATCGTCGCCAACATTCCCAACACGCAGGGTATCCATACCGCAATCGTCAGCCTGGATGCGATCGTCGCGGCCGGCGGTGGCGCGGGCACGCTCGGTGCCGATCTGGTCGCCACGTCGTTGCTGACGCCGGATTCGCCGAACACCGTCGACATCGTCTTTGCCGATGGCGCGAACGTGCTCGACCTGCCGCGCGACGGCCAGCTTTTTGCGTTCGACGCCTATACGATCGATACGGCTGCGGTCACCATCAGCAAGACCTCGCGGGTGGTAAGCGATCCGTACAATCTGCTGGTGAATCCCAAGGCGATTCCGGGTGCCACGGTGGAATATTGCATCACGGTCAGCAATGCCGGCCCCGGCATTGCCACCGGGGTCAGCATGTCCGACGCCGTGCCGGCCAACACGACCTATGTGTCCAACTCGCTGACCGTCGGCGGGCTCGGGGTCGGCGGCCAATGCGTGCTGAACGGCACGATCGAGGACGACGACACTACCGGGCCCGACGAATCGGACCCTTATGGCGGCTCGTTCGACGGCACCACGGTTCGCGCGACTTTCGGCAGCGTGCTGCCGTTGATCCCGCTCACCGCCTCGTTCCGCGTGGTTCTCAACTAACCCACGCGGGTCGGGTCTTCTTCCCCGGTACGCGGCCCCCTCCTGCGTGCCGGGGAGGATTAAGCCCATGGCGATCTTCCGCTTCCTCGCCCCGATCGCGCGTGCGGTCGCGATGGTTGTCATCCTGACGCTTGCCATTTGCGGCGCGACCGCGCGGGCGCAGACGATCAGCAACACTGCCTCGCTTACCCGCACCGTGAATGGCGGCGACAGCGTCGTGCTGTCCAATACCGTATCCTTCACTGTGCTGGGCAAGCTGCCCACGCGGTTCGATTTCCGCCAGTTGCCACCCGGCTTTGCGTTGCAAGGCATGGCATGCGGCCCGGGCTCCGACTTCACCTCGGCTCCGGTTTCAGCCAGCGAGCTGGCAGCCGCCCGACCGCTCGACGTGCTCGATATCGACAGCCCGCTGATCCTAGTGCTCGAGGCGCCGGGCGAGAACCGCGATCCGCTGACACGGGAGACCGTCCGGATCACCGAGCATACCGCGAGCCGTCAGGGCACGGTCGTGCTGCTCGAGACTGGTCCGAACACGGGCGTCTTTGCTGGTGGCATGCCCGCGACGGGCCAATATGGCGCACTCGCCGCCTGCGACCTCGGCCTTCACCGCGCCGACGGCAATCTCGTGCTCGACTTCGCTGGCAGCGACTACAGCCTGGCCTCGACCGCCTCGCTGCTGCTCGATCCCGAAGGCTATGTGTTCGATTCACGTACCGGCGACCTGGTCGACGGTGCAACCGTGACGCTGATCGACGATTCAACGGGTGCGCCGGCGACGCGGGTCTTCGGTGACGACGGAGTCAGCGCCTATCCTTCGACCGTCGTCAGTGGCGGGACGGTGACTGATGCGGGAGGCAAGGTCTATCGTTTTCGTCGCGGCAATTTCCGTTTCCCGCTCGGACCGCCGGGACGCTACCGGCTGCGCATCGTGCCGCCGGATGGCTATACCGCGCCGTCGGTGGTGACGCCCGCTGCGATCGCGTCGCTGCCCAATTCGATCGGTGGTTTCATCATCGAGGACGCATCCTATGGCGGCGTACTCGTCCTACAGGGCACGGCACCGATCCGGATCGACATCCCGCTCGACCGGGCGACCTCGGGCGCGCTGGTACTCGACAAGACGGCGTCGGTGCGTGAGGCCGAGCCGGGCGATTTCGTGCAGTACCGGCTCGAATTGCGCAACACCGGCGTCGCCGCGGTGACCAAGGTTGGCCTCACCGATACCTTGCCACGGGGACTGCGCTATCACACAGGGTCGACACGTGGCGTATCCGAGCCTGTCGTCTCCGCCGACGGGCGGACGCTGAGTTTCACCCTGGCGTCGCTCGCCAGCGGAGCGACCGCGCAGATGACCTATCTCGTCGAGGTCGTGCCGGGTGCTCCCCAGGGCGAGGCGGTCAACAGCGCGGCTGCAAGCGCGCCGGGTTCAGCCGCGAGCAATCTCGCCAGCGCCTCGGTGCGGATCCGCGCGCCACTGTTCACCGATGCCTTCACGGTGATCGGACGGATCACCGAGGGCGGCTGTCATGATCCCGAGCGGGGCCGCAAGGGGATCCCGGGCATCCGGCTGCTGATGGAAGACGGCACCTATGTGGTCACCGATGCTGACGGGCTCTATCATTTCGAGGGCGTTTCCCCAGGCACCCATGTCGTCCAGATGGATCTGGCCAGTGTGCCTGCGACGCACGCGCCGGTGGTGTGCGACCCCGACACGCGTGCCGCGCAGAGCCCGATCTCGCGCTATGTCGAGGGCGGCGGCGGAAGTTTGCAGCGGGTCGATTTCCAGCTTCGCCCGACCGGCAAGGCTGCTGCGGCCGCAGACCTGCTGCCGATCACCCCGCTCGGCGACGCGCAGGCCGCGGGCAATCGCGACGACTGGCTCGCGGTCGCGACGCCGGGCGTCGGCTGGCTGTTCCCGGACGAGAACCACAATCCCCGGGCGCCCGCTGTCCGCGTGGTGATCCGTCATGACGTCACGCAACGCGTGGCGCTGACGCTGAACGGCAAGCCGGTCGATCCGCTGAGCTTCGACGGTACCGATAGCGACAAAGCGCGCAACGTTGCCGTGTCGCGCTGGACCGGCCTGGCGCTGATCGATGGTGACAACCGGCTCGAGGCGCGGGTGCTTGGGGCTGACGGCAGCGTGGCCGCCACGCTGACCCGCATCGTCCACTACGCCAACACCCCGGCCCGGGCGACCTATGTGGCCGAAAAGTCCCGGCTGGTCGCGGACGGTCTGACGCGTCCGTTGATCGCGGTGCGGGTGACCGACAGCGAGGGGCGGCCAGTGCGCGCCGGGACGATTGTCCCGTTCCGTGTCGATCAGCCTTATCGCGCTGCCCAGCAGGTCGCCGCCGAGCAGGGCCGCCAGCTCGCGGGGCTCGAACGCACCCAGGCGACCGCTCAGGTGGTGGGTGACGAAGGGCTTGCCTTCATCGCGCTTCAGCCGACGCGTCAGGCGGGCATGGTGCGGATCGCCGTCACGCTGGCCGATCGCGAGCGCGAACTGGTCAGTGAGGTCAAGGCGCGTCTCGCCGCGCCGGCGCAGGACTGGGTCGTGGTTGGCTTCGGCAAGGGAACGCTTGGCTACGACATTCTCTCCGGTGCTGAGCGGACCGCGCGAGGGAAGCGCGGCGAGGTTGTTACCGATGGTCAGCTTTCGCTTTATGCCAAGGGCCGGATCAGGGGATCTTGGCTGATGACCATCGCCTATGACAGCGACAAGGACGAGCAGCGGCTGCGCGACCGCGGTGTGCTCGGGACGATCGACCCGAACCGCTATTACACCGTCTATGGTGACGGAACCCTGCAGGGCTATGACGCGCAGAGCCGGCGCAAGCTCTACCTTAGGCTGGAACGGCGCGATTTCTATGCGCTGTACGGCGATTTCGAGACTGGCCTCGTGGATACCAAGCTCGGTCGCTACAGCCGGACGATGAACGGCGTGAAGGCGGAGTTCGCCAGCAATCGGGTCCAGTTCACCGCCTTCGCGGCCAATGACGACAGCCGTTACGGCCGCGACGAAATCCAGGGCAACGGCCTGTCCGGCCCATATCGTCTGTCAGCGCAGAATCTGGTACCCAATAGCGACAAGCTTCGGCTGGAGACGCGCGACCGGTTCCGGCCCGATCGCGTGCTCAACAGTCAGATGCTGACTCGCCACATCGACTATGACATCGATCCCGTCGCAGGCACGCTGCGGTTCCGCGAGCCGGTCCTGAGCCGTGATTCCGATCTGAATCCCATCTTCATCGTCGCCGACTATGAAACCTATGGCGGCAGCAAGAAGCTTGCCGCGGGTGGCCGCGCCGCGGTGAAGGTCGGCCGCGCCGAGATCGGCGCAACGCTGTTGCGGGACGAGACAAGCGGGAACGGTACCGTTGCCGCTATCGACCTGCGTTTCAAGGCGACCGCGAACACCGAGATTCGGGCCGAGGCGGCGACCGGCGGCAGGGACGGCATCGGCAAGGGCCAGGCCTGGCTCGCCGAGGTCGAGCATCATGGCCCCCGTGCTGACATGCTCGCTTATGTCCGCCAGCAGGATCGCGTCTTTGGGCTGGGCCAGCAGAATCTCGGCGAGGCAGGGACACGCAAGATCGGTGTCGACGGCAGGCTCAAGCTGGGCGGCCGCTGGTCGCTGGCCGGCTCCGCCTGGTATCAGAGCGACCTGGACGAGGCGGCGCGGCGCATCGCGGGTGAGCTCAAGGTCGAATATCGCCGCCAGACCGGCACGCTATATGCGGGCATGCAGGTGGCGTCCGATCGCGGGATCGGTGGCACGGCGCTCGACTCGCGGCTGCTGACGCTCGGCGGCACGCAGAACCTGTTCAAGAACAAGCTCGAACTGAACGCGGAATCGCAGGTCCCGCTTGGCGGCAAGGATGCGAGCGTCGATTTTCCGGCGCGTCAGCGGATCGGCGCATCGTGGCGCTTCAACGACTGGCTGAAGCTGATCGGCGGCTTCGAGCTGGCCAAGGGCGACAAGTTCACTGCCCGGACCGGGCGGCTGGGCTTCGACATCGCACCCTGGGGCGGGGCCCGCCTACTGACCACACTCAACCAAGGCTCGATCGCCGAAAATGGTACGCGCACCTACGCTCAATATGGCCTCAGTCAGTCACTGCCGCTGGGTAAACGCTGGACGATCGACGCGACGGTTGATTCGAGCGGTACGCTGTCCGGCCACATCCCGCGCGGCAATATCGTCAATCCGTTTCACCCGGTCGCGTCGGGTGGCTCGTTGAGCAGCGACGGGTTCGATGGCGATTTCGTCGCCGCCACGCTAGGTGCAACCTATCGCGGTGCGCTGTGGAGCTGGAACGGGCGGGTCGAGTACCGCACCGGCACGCGCGAACGACGCTGGGGCGTGACCAGTAACCTGCTGCGGACGCTTGGTCAGGGAAGCACGATTGCCTCCAGTATCCGGGCCTATCGGGTCCGCGAGGCGAGCGGCGCGGTCGCTTCCTCGATCGACGCAGATGTCGCGCTGGCGGTGCGTCCGCTCGATAGCCGCTGGTCATTGCTGGAACGCTTTCAGCTCCGCCAGGAAGGCGCAGGCGCCGGGATCAGCGCCAGCAACGCGCTGGCCGTGCCGACCTTCGCGGAAGGGACGAACACCACGTTCCGGGCAATCAACAATGTCGCGGTCAATTATCGCACCGGCAGCGAAGGAGGGCGTCATGGCTTCGAGGCGAGTGTTTATTACGGCGCGAAATATGTCCGCGGGCGCTACGCCGACGAACGGGTCGATGGGTTCCTCGACGTGGTCGGGGTCGAGATCCGCAAGGACGTGACCGCGCACCTCGATATCGGTGGCAATGCGAGCATGCAGCATAGCTGGACCAGCGGCACGGCGCAGCTGTCGCTCGGCGCATCGGTTGGTGTGTCGCCGGGCAAGAATCTCTGGTTCACGGCTGGCTACAACATCACCGGCTATCGCGACCGTGATTTCGAGGAGGCGCGCTGGACGCGGCAGGGGCCGTACATCACGGCGCGGCTGAAGTTCGACCAACTCTCGCTGCGCGACATGGCGCGGCCGATCCTGGGACGTGGGCGATAACGGGCATTCCCGCGCGATCCGTTCCAGGGACGTTGCACCTCGGCGACATCTCCGGCAGGCAGCGCGCGATCGACTCGGGAGACCGCGCGATCGACCGTTTCACAAGGCAAGCGCCCCCCAGGCGCCGGGAGATTTGAAGCATGACCATCACTCGCATCGACGCAGGGGCTCGCATGAGCCAGGCCGTGGTCCATGGCGATACCGTGTATCTCGCAGGGCAGGTCGGCGCACCGGGCGAGAGCGTGACCGAGCAGACCAAGGCGATCCTCGCCCAGGTGGAAGAGCTGCTGGCGCGTGCTGGAAGCAGCAAGTCGAAGATCCTCGCGGCGACGATCTGGCTCGCCGACATGGGCGATTTCGGCGAGATGAACGCGGTGTGGGATGCGTGGGTCGATGGGCAGGACGCCCCGGCACGCGCCACCGGCGAAGCGAAGCTCGCAACGCCCGACTACAAGGTCGAGATCATCATCACCGCTGCTCGCTGAGCCGGCAATCGGGAAGCACGGGACCAAGTCTGGTCCCGTGCTACTCCGCCAATATCTTGCGCTGGGTCACTACTGCGGCGCCGCGCGCATCGATCTCGAAACCCGTGACATGGAAGCCATGGCGCAGGTTGAGCAAGATCATCGAGTTGTTCTCCGCGCGCGTGCGGGTCTCGACATGATGATATCCGAGAGCCCTGATTTCCTCGTGCTGGCGCTCCATCAACCGCGCAGCAAGGCCGATGCGCCGCGCCTCCGGCGCGACTCCACCAAGCCAGCTGTAAAACAGCCCGCCCCCGCGTCGATAGCCGAGCTTGAACCCCATGGGCGTATCATCCCCGCGCCGCGCGAGCAGCAGATGCGGATCGGCGACGTGTGGCAACCGGCTGGCGAGATACTCCGGATCGAAGGTGGCGAATACCACCCCGCAGAGCGGGAGGAGCAGCGCGAGCGCTTCGTTTGTACTGCCTGAGAATGTTTCGATGCGCAGTCCGTCGGACGGAAGGGGGATTGGCGACATCGGCCTTCTCTGCCGCGCATCGCGGTCTTCCGCCAGTCCTGAGCGGTCATAACTGGATTCTATAGCGCCGGACGTCAGGCGCGAAGACGCCTTCCTCTGCCTCCCCTTTACACAATTGCGATTGAGAATTATTTGCAATTGTGTAAAGGCTTCTCCTCGGACTGATCGGCAGGAGAGTCTCATGCGTCGAGAGAGTGGAGCCGTCGCTGGCGTAACGGCAGCCCCGTTCGCGATCCTCGCCTTCGCGCTGCTCGTTCTCGCCGCAACACGCGGGGTCGAAAGCGGATGGGCCCCGGCCGCCTGGCTTGCGGTCTTTGTGGCCATGGGCGCGATCCATGTGCCGAGGGAGGAGGCCCTCATGCGCGCGCGCTTCGGCGCAGCGTATGACGATTATTGCCGCGAGGCCGACCGGCTGATGCCGAGGGTGTCATGATGCATATGCCCATTGCCGGCGCGGTAGCGCCGCCTGTCCTGCCCGAGGCGATGGTGATGCAGGCGGCGCGACTCTGGCGCGAGGCGAGGAATGCCGGTGATCCGGTGCAACCCGTATTGTACGCGTTGTTCGCCTCCCATGGATACGACATGCTCGCGCCGACTTTCGATAGCGTGATGACGCTGTGCGAAAGCCGATTCGACCGATCGCTTTGCACCGGATGTCCGCTTGCGCCATCGGCTGACGAACGGCTGTTGTGTCGGCTTCTGGCATTTCCGGAAGACCTTTCCCGTATCGCACCGTGCCGAAATCCCGGTTCCGGAGGAATCGAGGCAGCGCTCGGGTGCGCACTCGTCTCAGCGCGCATCATGGCAATGGCTGCAATGGAAGGACGACCGCAATGACTGACTCCCCGTTTGCGTCTGACACGGCTTCGCGCCGTTTTCGCGCGACGCGACCGAACCGGATCGAGAAGGCGCTGACTCAATGGCTGACCCGCACGGCGACGGTCACCGCGGTCGAGCCCCTGTCGCCGCGTTTTCGGTTGATCGACCTTCAGGGCGAGGCATTCAGGCATGTGGCCTGGACCGCCGGCGACAAGATTCAGGTGATACTCGGCGGTCTCCTTACCGCGCGGACCTTTACGCCTATGTCATGGGATGCGGAGCAGGGGCGTACACGCCTCCTGGCCTGGTCGCATGGCGAGGGGCCGGGCAGCGAATGGGCAACGGGATTGGCGCCCGGCGATACCTGCCAATTTTTCGGACCGCGGCGTTCGCTCGACGTTGGGGATCCTGCCACGCCGCTTGTCGTGTTTGGCGACGAGACATCGTTCGGCCTGGCTGCTGCGCTGGCCGGGCGTCCGGGAGTGGAGCCTCCCAGGCTGTTTTTCGAAGTCTCCGAGCCGGATGAATGCCGGCACGTGCTGCAACGGATCGGCGGGGAGGGGGGTACACTGGTTCAGCGAACGGAGGACGACGCCCATCTGGAAGCTTTAGCCCTGCAGCTTGCTGCTCTCGATACCGGAGCCTCGCTATTCGTGCTGACGGGGCGGGCACCGGCGATCAGGCGGATCGTCACCGTCCTGAAGGCGGCCGGTGTATCTTCCTCGCGACTTCGCACCAAGGCGTATTGGGCGCCGGGCAAGGTCGGGCTGGATTGAGGTTTGCGGCGTTGATCGTCGCCGATCCAGCCCGAAGGCGAAGGCCGCGGAAACCCGCAGCCTTCGGATACTCCGGAGAGGCCTTCTATCCCGGCGTCTCGAAATCCAGCGTCACCTCCTCGATCAGGAACTGGGCGCGCAAGGTTTCAGCCAGAATGCGCGCACCATAGGCATCGACATCGATTGCTTCGATCTGGATCCTGATCAGGCCGGCAGAGCGCCGGATCAGCGCGAAGGCGGGCACCAGTCCGCGCCGCGCGAACTGGCCGAACACGCGTGGGATCAGTTCGGGATCGTCGACGCCCTGGACCCGGTATCGTGCGACGGGACGTGGCGGCTCCATCACGGCGCTGCCATCGCCGGTGCCCTGCCGCGCGCGATCGTCGCGCGGGCGAGCCGGTCTGCCGCCAGGTTGACCGCGATCCCGACCTGCTCGGCTTCCGTCCAGACCTGGTGGAGGCGGTCCGGGATCGCGTCGATGCGGGCGGCGACCTCGTCGCTATCCCAGCCGAGATCCTCGGCGCAGACGTTGATGATCCCGCCG
>CZQE01000087.1_pt1 | contig 10352 bp, 7 predicted proteins | sample 734431 | NCBI WGS metagenome assembly CZQE01 (sample SAMEA3597869, study PRJEB11362) | hydrothermal vent metagenome | biome: marine hydrothermal vent biome; feature: marine hydrothermal vent; material: ocean water | place: Atlantic Ocean | collected 2010-09-19/2010-10-04
CAACACCTCGCCCCAGGGATCGATCACCAGCGAATGACCATAGGTCGCCCGGCCGTCCTCATGCACCCCGGTCTGCGCCGCCGCGACGACGAAGGCGGCTGCCTCGATCGCCCGGGCACGCAACAGGATATGCCAGTGCGCAGCCCCGGTCGGCCGGGTGAAGGCAGCCGGTACGGCGAGAACGGTCGCCCCTGCGTCGCTCAGCGCGCGGAACAGGTCAGGGAAGCGCATGTCGTAGCAAATGGCGAGCCCGACCTGCCCGACCGGCGTATCGACGACCACCGCGCCGCTGCCCGGCGTATAGGAGGCCGATTCCCGCCAGCTTTCACCCGTCGGCAAATCGACATCGAACAGATGAAGCTTGTCGTAACGCGCGCGGACCGCGCCCTGCGGATCGATCACATAGGCGCGATTGGCAAGCTTGCCGTCATCGCCGCGCACCGCGAGCGAGCCGAGATGGACCCAGATGCCCTGCTCCGCGGCTGCCTTGCGCACCGCCGCCAGCACGGCATCATCCGCCTCGGCGCGAAGATGGCTCGCAGCCCTGGCACGATCGCTGTCGAGCAGGCCGGACATCTCGGGCGTGAACAGCATCGCGGCACCGCCCTTCGCCGCTTCAGCGATCGCATCGGTAATGGTGCGGGCATTGGCGGCGGGGTCGATCCCCGTCGTCATCTGGAGCAGCGCGATCCTCATGCCGCGAGCAACGCGTCGAGCTTGCCCTCATGGTCGAGCGCGGCGAGATCGTCAGATCCGCCGACATGTTTTCCATCGATGAAAATCTGCGGGACGGTACTGCGACCGTTCGCGCGTTGCAGCATCTCGGCACGCTTCGGGCCGCCCATGGTGATGTCGAATTCCTCGACCTCGACGCCCTTGCCTTCGAGCAGGCGCATCGCCCGCGTGCAATAGGGACAGAAAGCCTTGGTGTAGATTTCGATCTTTGCCATGATTCCGAAATGTGGGCGGCCCGGCCGCTTGTCAATCGTCAGCAGCCGGATCGAGCACCCGTGCCCAGCACAGGATGGCGACGCTGGCGGCGCCGGCTTGAAGCAGCGACCGTGTACAGGCATCGCCGGTCGCCCCGCTGGTATGGATATCGTCGACCAGCACCACCGACTTGCCGCGCACCCTTTCGCGGGCATGGGCCGGGATATGAAAGGCCCCGGATACCGTCTTCGCCCTGCCCCGCGCGCCCATCCCGCGCAGGGGTGGCGTAGCCCGGACACGCTGAAGCAACATCGGGTCATTCGCGACACCCGATGCCCGCGTCAGCGCCCGGGCGATCAGCGCCGCCTGGTTGAATCCGCGCGACCAGATACGCCAGCGGTGAAGCGGAACCGGCACGAGCAGTTCAGCGCCCTCCGGCATCAGCCGCGTCATCTGCCGGGCAACCGTCTCGGCAAAGGCAGTGCGCCCGCCATATTTGAGCCGTAGCGCGACGGTGCGCGCGACATCCCCATAGGCAACGGCAGCACGAACGCCGGCATGACGCGGCGGCTGCCGATGGCACGCGGCACACAGTGCGCCAGGCCCAAGATCATAGGCGAAAGGCGCGTGGCAAGCGGCACACCAGGGTGGGCCGAGAAAGCGCAATTCCCCCCAACAGGCCGCGCAGAAGCGATGGTCCTCCCCCGTCACCGCACCACAACCGGGGCAGCGCGGCGGCAGCGCGAGATTGGCGACAACACGCAACGGATCGAGAAACCGCGCCACACACCCTTGTCGCGCCGCCCGTCCGACGGCACAAGCCTGCGCGGTGAGCATCCCTGACATCTTCGACCGGACCGCACGACGCCGACGCCGCGACCGCGCCGTCGCCGATTTCGCAGCATATGACTTTCTTCGCGCGGCGATGCTCGACGGCATCCAGGAACGGCTTGCGGCGGTGACGCGCGACTTCGATGACGTGCTTGATCTCGGCTGCTTCGACGGAGCGTTTCCGGCGGCTGGAAGGCACGTCGTCCGCTGCGATGCCGGTTTCGCCTTTGCTCGTGCCGCAGACGGCGTGCAGGCCGACGAGGACCGGCTCCCCTTTGCCGACGCTTCCTTCGATCTGGTCGTTTCGGCGGGCGTGCTCGACAGCGTCAACGACCTGCCCGGCGCGCTGACCCTGATCCGGCGCGCATTGCGACCGGACGGACTGTTCCTCGCTGCCTTTACCGGCGCGGGGACTCTCCCGACCCTTCGCGCCGCCTTCCGCGAGGCGGAGCGCGACCGGCCGGCCGCACGCATCCATCCGCAGATCGACGTGCGATCCGCCGGCGATCTGCTGGTCCGGGCAGGCTTCGCGCTGCCCGTCGCCGACGTGGAATCGCTGAGCGTGCGCTACGGCACCCTTGGCAGGCTGCTGGGCGACCTGCGCGGCATGGCCGCAACGAACCTGCTGGTCGGGCGCACGCCGCTTCGCCGCGATACGCTGGCCCGCGCCGCCGATGCCTTTGCGGCGCAGGCTGACCCCGACGGTCGCACATCGGAGCGTTTCGAGATCATCTTCCTGACAGGCTGGGCCCCTGCCCCGTCCCAGCCGCAACCGGCCCGGCGCGGCAGCGCCACGGAATCGCTGGCGAATGCGCTCAAGCGCATGCCGCCCAAAACCGACTAGCCGATCATTCCGTCGCCGGAACCCCGGGCAAGCATCCGTCCGATCGCGTCGAACAGCGAATCCATCGCGACGGGCTTGAACAGCACCTCGTCGGCTCCCTCCGTCAGGCAGCGCTCGCGCAGGTCGATCGCGGTATCAGCAGTCACCACGATGATCGGCAGCTTGCCCTTGGCATCGTCGCGGCCGCGAATATGCCGGATCGCCTCAAGCCCATCCATTCCGGGCATGCGCAGGTCGACAAGGATCATGTCGAAATCCTGATCCTCGATCATCTGCAGGCCGATCTCGCCGCTTTCGGCGCCGACCATCGATGCCCCGGCCACGTCGAGCATGTCCTTCACGACCCGCCGATTCATCGAATCATCCTCGATAAAGAGGACGTTCATGGCTTGAACGCCGGGGCGCTTGCCGTTTGGTGGTGAAATGGAACCATATCGGATGTCTCTATCGGATCATGCCGCGCGCGTTACAAGATGGCTGGCGTTGTCCGCGTCGCTTTTGTCCAATGGGAAAAGCGTCTCGGCCAACGCCGTGCCGGCGATCGGCTTGGCAATCACGAGAGCGATGCCAGCCGTGAGAAATTCAGTGCGCTGATCGTCGCTCGGCGCGGGCCAGAGCAGCGCTGAAACAGCCCCGGAGTCAGTTGCCGCGGCGGCCAGCGTCGCGAGTGCAGCGGGCATATCCTCGCCAGCCTTGACCGTCGCGTCGTCGATCAGCAACCGGGATACGCCGCCGGCAGCCAGCAGGGCGACCGCCTCGTCGACCGTGGCAGCAAAGAGCACATTGCCTGCACGGACCTCAAGAACGGCCCGCAACATGCTGCGCGAGATGGGATTGCGGTCGAGGATGATCAGTGCCCCCGCTCCCCGCACTTCCTCCACCGCTTCAGCAGCCGCGGCACGGACCAGGGGCAATTCAAGGGTGAAAACTGATCCTTCGCCCACCTGGCTGCGGACAGTCACGTCGCCATCCATCGCGCGCGCCAGGTTGCGGCAGATCGCAAGCCCCAGCCCGGTTCCGCCGAACTTGCGCGTTGTCCCGGCATCGACCTGGCGGAAGGATTCGAAGATGATCTCGTTTTTGTCCGCCGGAATGCCGATACCGGTGTCAGCAACCTCGATCTTCAACCTCGGCCCGCCCGCATCCTCGCTGGCGAAGGCGCGCACCCGCACCGATCCCTTTTCAGTGAACTTCAGGGCATTGGAGAGGAGGTTGAAGGTAATCTGGCGCAACCGGGCGGCATCGCCCTCGATCCGGTCCGGACAATCCGCGAGATCCAGCGCGAAGGCGATCCCCTTACCCCGCGCCTGCTCTTCCCACATGCGCGAGACCTCGAGCAGCGTCGCCTTCAGATCGAACGGCTCGCGCTCGATCGTCATATTGCCGGTCTCCATCTTCGCGACATCGAGAATGTCGTCGACCAGCGCGCGCATGCTGAGCCCCGCACCGTGCACCACCTCGATCCGGTCGCGGGTCGGCTCGTCAAGCTTGCGATCGGCCAGCATCACCTGGGTCATGCCGAGGATGCCGTTCAGCGGCGTGCGGATTTCATGGCTGGTGGTCGCAAGGAATTCGGTCTTGGCGGCGAGCGCCTTGCCCAGGGCACTGTTGGTCGCGGCGAGATCGATATTCGCGGCGCGTACTTCATTGCGGCTGCGCCGGATCGTGACGAGGCCGAAGGCGAGCATCGAAACGATGATCAGCGTGGCCACACCCGCGCCGATGAAGACGACGCGCTGAGTCTCGGCGCGTGCCTGCTCTGCCTCGTATTTGCGCTGGGCCTCGGCGGCCTGCAGCTTGGTGATCTTCAGTTCCTGATTGGCGAAATCGAAGCGCGCAGCGGCAAGCGCCGTATTGGTGGACGCGGCCAGCGTCGAAGTCTGGTCGTCGAGGCGCTTCAACGCCTCGAGATGGACAAGTGCCTCCGCCTGCCTTCCCGTCTTCTTGAACAGGTCATAGGCGGTCTGGTGAGCTTCACGGAACGCCAGCGTGGTCGTGCGCAGGTCGACGCCGGCGAAGCTGCGTTCGATCAATGCCGTCGCACGGGCGAGATCGCCGTGCTGAAGCGCCGCTTGTGCCGCCAGCCCCAGATCCTGGCTGTCCGTCGGCATACCCGCCGCGCGCGAGACCCGCGCCACGTCGGCGATGGTCTGGTCCGCGGCGGCAAGCTTGCCGGTGGCGAGCTGCGCTCGGGCGATGTTACGCAGGATCTGCACTTCCCGACCGGGGCTCTTCATCGTCCGCGCGAGCGCCAGTGCCTCGTTGAATTGCTTCTCCGCCCCGGCGAAACGGTCGAGCTCCTTCAGGCACACGCCACGATTATTATAGATGGCAAGCAGCAATGACGGGTCACCGCGATAGACCTCCATCGCCTGGCTCGAATAGCGCAGTCCGTTCGCATAGTCCTTCGCCTCCTGGTACAGGAGCGCGATGCTCAGCAGCGCCACCGCTCGACTGCGCGTCTCGCCGAGATCGCGGAACACCGCATGCGCCGCCTGGTAATCGGAGAGCGCGGCCGCGACATCGGCCTTGGCGGTATGCAGGCCACCGCGTGACAGCAGGATATCGCCCTTGAGCTTGGTCGGCGCCCCACCGCCTGCAACCGCCCCATAAGCGCGATCGATCAGGGGCTGGGCGTGACCGAGGTCGTTCAGGCGAAGATAGGCCTCGCCCTGAAGCCATTGGGCGGTCGCAACGGCAATGATCCGCCGGCGGCCGTGCAATGTCCGGGCCTCCCCCTCTGCAGCCTTGGCCTTTTCGATCGTCTTGCCCGGATCGACGAGCATCATCGCCTTGGCGTCGGCCACCATTGCGTCGAAGCGGCTCCCTCCGTCCATCACCGGCGCTGCCACCTGCGCCCGCGCCGGGGCATTCACGCCCGCCATCGCCAGCGCGATCAGCGCAGCCGCCATCAAGGTGCGAAGAGTGAACCCCATCATCGCGGGGCAGTTTGAACGGGACATGTTAAATACGCGCTAAGGGATTGCGTCGATGTCGCGCTCAGGCGCTCTTCCAGAAGCTTGCCGGGCGGCGGAACATCGCATGGCCCGGGTCTTCCGGGGTGCGCGCCTTGTCGTCGCGCAGGAACTGGCGGAACGCGTCGATCGAGACCGGCCGGCTGATCAGATATCCCTGCACCATGTCGCATCCCATCACGCTCAGCAGCGCCATCGCCGCCTGTGTCTCGACCCCTTCCGCCGTCACTTCCATCTCCAGCGCATGCGCCAGATCGATGGTGGACCGCACGATCAACGGATCGCGATTGCTGCTGGTGAGCTGCAGCACGAACATCTTGTCGATCTTCAGTTCCTTGGCGGGGAGCTGCTTCAGATAGGCCAGCGACGACAGGCCGGCACCGTAGTCGTCGATCGCGATGGTGATCCCGACATCGGCAAACGCCTGCAGATTGAAGATCGCGCTTTGCGGATCGCGGATCACTGAGGTTTCGGTGATCTCGAACCCGATCCGCGCACCGCTTTCGCGTACCTTGGCGCAGGCGAGCTTCACAAAGCGCACATCGGCGAGCAACTGGCCCGAGATATTGATGAAGATGGTCAGATCGTTGCCGTCGGTCGCGAGCAGCCTCTGGTCGGCGATCACCTGGTCGAGCGTCCAGAGAGTGAGCGCGGAGATCTCGCGGGCTTCTTCCGCCACGGTAATGAAATCGCCCGGGAGGATCAGCCCGCGCGTCGGATGCTGCCACCGCACCAGCGCCTCGGCGCTCGCAATCTCCTGACGGCGGACATGCACCTTTGGCTGATATTGAAGGAACATCTCCCCGTTCTTGATCGCGCCGGGCAGTTCGCGGGTCAGGGTCAGCCGATCGAAGGCCGGCGTGCCCGCGGAGAGATCCCGGATGACGGCATGCGCCTCGCTGCGGGCCTGCTCAAGCGCACTCTCTGCCTCTTCGGCGAGCCGCACGTCTTCAGCATTGCCGACCGGCGCGGCAGCGGCGCCAAAGTGCATATTGAGCCGATGCTGCTCCCCGTCCAGATCGAGCGGCAGATCGAAATCCGCAGTCAGACAGCCCAGTGCAGCAGCAAGGTCAGTCAGCGAATCGCCCTCGAACGCGATCTCCACGATATTGCGCCCGACCACTGAGATGCGGGCGTCAGCCAGGCTCGCGTCTATCCGATCGCTGACATCGATCGGCAACCGGTCGGCCCGCGAGCGCCCGAGGTGGCGGCGCAATGCCGCGAAATTCGCGATTTCGGCAAGACAGAGGAACTGCCACGCCTTGGGCAGGGGCGGCAGCGTCTCGTCCGGTCCGTCGAGCGCCATGGCGGCTCGGTCGAGCAATTGCCGCCGATGTTTCTCGAATCCGCTCATACCGCCCGGCGGGGCTTCCGCACGCGGCGCACCGACACCGCTTTCCTCGCCCGCGCGGTGGCGAAGGGCAGCGGACATCAGCCGCCGCGTACCGCGACCCCTGGGTCCCCCTGTCGGGCTATATCTACCTGAAGCGCGCGCCATCGTTGTGAGCGGTAGCAGCGGACCGCTGAAGGAACTCTTAAACCTCCTGCGGCCGGCGCGGAAACCCACGGGAATCCGATTGCTTTATCCCTAATTTTCCGTTAAGAAATTCACGCGCTCGCCTGAGTGCACAAGGGAGAAAGCAAGTGCTTAAGTTCATTATCGCGCTGATCTACGGCGAGGGCATCCGTCCCTGGTAAACCAGTCCATCGACCCGATACCCGGCCGAAATAACCTGTCTTTATAGAGGGTTGGCTGGGGATCGGGTCGATACGACCGAAACCCTTTTCTCAGGCACGCAACGCGGATCGCCCGAAGGCACGAAAGCCGCGGTCAGCCATGCAGTCCCGATTCGGGACTTACCGATTTCGGTAAATTATTTTCTCAGATTGCTCCAAATTGGCGGCGTTTCCACCGGGAGCACATCCGGAAATTTCCAGAAAATTTTGATACGCGAGACATCGCGGGACATGACACCGCGCCCCAACGCCATCGCAGATTCGCGGCAGGGTACGGGGTCGTATCGAACGCCCGTATCCCGCCAGTCTATTTGAATGATTCAGGCTGTGACCGGCTCTCGGGCAGGTTCGGCCGCCTGACGGCGCGGCACCGGGTTGGAGAACTCCATCCCGTCATCGACTGAACCGAACCGCAGCGAGACAATGTCCTTCGCGTAGTTCTGATGGAGCTTCCAGGGCTTCTTGTTGCCCTGTTTCGGGAATTTCTCCATCGCCCGGGTCACATATCCGGAGGTGAAGCTCAGGAACGGTTCGGGCGTGAGCACGTCGTCGCCGATCCGCGGCGTCGCCTGGCGAAGACCACGCTTCTTCATCGTGTTGAGCAACCGACAGACATAAGCGCAGGTGAGATCGGCCTTCAGTGTCCAGGACGCGTTGGTATAGCCGAAGGACGACGCCATGTTCGGCACGTCGCTGTACATCATGCCCTTGTAGTTGAACGTCTTCGACAGGTCGACCGGCGCGCCGTCGACACTGAACACGACGTCGCTCAGCAGCTGCAGTTCAAGCCCGGTCGCGGTAACGACCACGTCGGCGGCAAGGTCGGCGCCCGAGGCAAGCCTGATCCCGCCGGGTGTGAAGCGTTCGATCGTATCCGTGACGACCGAGGCCTCCCCCTTCTTGAGCGAGGCGAACAGATCGCCGTCGGGTACCAGGCACAGGCGCTGGTCCCAGGGATTGTAGCGCGGCGTGAAATGGGTGGCGATGTCGTAATCAGGTCCCAGTTCGGTCCGGACCATCTCGAGCAGCCGCGCCTTGGTCTTTTCCGGCCGCTTGCGCGCCAGATTGTAGAAGAACATCTGGAACAGCACGTTGCGCCACCGCGTGATGCCATAGGCGGTCATCGCCGGCAGCTTGCGGCGCAGCCAGTTGGCGAAATTATCCTCGGCCGGACGCGACACGACATAGGTGGGCGATCGCTGCAGCATCGTCACATGCGCGGCCTTCTCGGCCATCGCGGGCACGAGCGTCACCGCGGTTGCACCACTGCCAATCACCACGACATTCTTGCCGGTATAGTCGAGATTCTCGGGCCAGAATTGTGGATGGACGATGCGGCCGGCAAAGTCTTCGGCGCCGGGGAAATCGGGCGTATGGCCGCGGGCATAATTATAATAGCCGCTGCACATGAAGAGGAAATTGCAGGTGAATTGAACCGGACCATCCGGCCCGTCCGCCTCGACCGTCCAGCGCGCGTCAGGCGTCGACCAGGCCGCCCGCTTCACATGATGACGATACCGGATGCGCTGGTCGATCCCCGCCTCTCGCGCGGTGTCGTTCACATACTTCAGGATCGAGGGTCCATCGGCGATCGCCTTCGCCTCGGTCCAGGGGCGGAAGGAATAGCCCAGGGTATACATGTCGGAATCGGAACGGATGCCGGGATAGCGGAACAGGTCCCAGGTCCCGCCCAGCGCCTCACGGCCCTCCAGAATCACATAGCTGCGATCGGGGCTCAGCTTCTGCAGGTGATAGCCTGCGCCAATACCGGAAATGCCGGCACCCACCACGACCACATCGAAATGTTCAACGCCCATGTATCGCTCTCCCACGATACCCGATATTCGATTTTTTGCCGGGAAGCAAAGATCGGTTTCGATCCGCAATGCTTTTTGGGGCGCTGATGCGAAAAGTCCTTCCCCGGCCGAGGCGTTCGGACCGGGGAAGTAGCAGTATGCCGCCTGGGCGGCGAAATCAGCTTTTCACCGCCAACGCCGCCTGCGCTGCCGCCAGCCGCGCGATCGGGACGCGGTACGGCGAGGCGCTGACATAATCGAGGCCGATCTTCTCGCAGAAGGCGATGCTTGCCGGATCGCCGCCATGCTCGCCGCAAATGCCGAGCTTGATGTCGGGGCGGGTCGCCCTACCCCGTTCGGCGGCCAGCTCGATCAGTTCGCCCACACCCTCGATATCGAGACTGACGAACGGGTCCTTCGGGTAAATGCCGCGCTCGACATAGGTGGTGAGAAAACGCGCGGCATCGTCGCGGCTGACACCCAACGTCGTCTGCGTCAGGTCGTTGGTACCGAAGGAGAAGAAGGCGCCGACCTCGGCGATCTCGCCCGCCTTCAGCGCAGCGCGGGGCAGTTCGATCATCGTTCCGACGAGATACTCGATCGTCCTGCCCTTGTCGGCGAATACCGCTGCGGCGGCCTTGTCGACCACTGCCTTCATCAGTTCGAGCTCGCGACGCGTCGCGACCAGCGGGATCATCACCTCGGGGATCGGTGCCGCACCCGATTTTTCCGCCACGGCGACCGCCGCCTCGAAGATGGCACGGGCCTGCATCTCGTAGATCTCGGGATAGGTCACGCCGAGGCGGCACCCCCGATGACCGAGCATCGGGTTGAACTCGTGCAGTTCCGCCGCGCGGCGCTTCAGCAGCTCGACCGCCACGCCCGCCGCGCTGGCGACCTCGGCGAATTCGGTCTCCTCGTGCGGCAGGAATTCGTGGAGCGGCGGATCGAGCAGGCGGATGGTCACCGGCAGACCGGCCATCACCTCGAAGAGCTGGATGAAATCGGCGCGCTGTTCGGGCAGCAGCCGGTCGAGCGCGACTCGCCTCCCCTTCTCGTCCTCGGCCAGGATCATCTGGCGCACCGCGGTGATGCGGGCGGCATCGAAGAACATATGCTCTGTACGGCAGAGGCCGATGCCCTCCGCGCCGAACTCGCGCGCGACCCTTGCGTCGAGTGGCGTCTCCGCATTGGCGCGGACCTTGAGGCGGCGCACGCCATCGGCCCAGACCATCAGCG
>CZQE01000149.1_pt1 | contig 10288 bp, 9 predicted proteins | sample 734431 | NCBI WGS metagenome assembly CZQE01 (sample SAMEA3597869, study PRJEB11362) | hydrothermal vent metagenome | biome: marine hydrothermal vent biome; feature: marine hydrothermal vent; material: ocean water | place: Atlantic Ocean | collected 2010-09-19/2010-10-04
GGGCCGAGCGCGACGAGCGCAGGATCGCCCTTTACAGCGACCAGCGCTACGGCGCCCGCCGTGTCGGGATAGGCGACCGGCACGATATTGCGCTCGCGCAGCCAGTGGCGGCACTGGCCGAGCGCCTGGGGGTGGCTCGTCGCCTCGCGCACGCCCTCGATCGGGCCCGATCCCATCAAGGCATAATGGATCGGCAGGAAATGTTCGCCGGTGATCACCAGCCCCGATTCGGGAAGCAGGAAATGCATGTCGGCGACGCGGCCGTGCAGCGAATTCTCGATCGGGATGATCGCACAATCGGCGCGCCCTTCCCGTACCGCATCGATCGCGTCGGCGAAGTCGAAACAGGGCAAGGGCAGGCAATCCGGGAAGGCCTGGAGCGCCGCGATATGCGAATTGGCGCCGGGCGCGCCCTGGAAGGCGACGGCGCGTTCCGGGTGGGCGGTGGCTTGCTCGATCATGCGCGCGACGATCGGCCGTGCTGGGGCTGCGAAATTTTCCATGGAGCGGCGCGCTTACCGGGGCGTTTGTTCCCGCACAAGCGTGGCTTGCGGTGGCGCTCCACCGAATCTAAAGGGAGCCGACTTTCCGACAGGGGCAACTGGGCAATGGACAATCGGACGAACACGATCGCGGGCTGGGTGCTCGGCGCATGCGGCGTGGCGCTGGGGCTTTCGATCGTGGGCGGAATGCTGTTCCAGCCCCATCATTCCGAGAAGATGGGATATCCGATCGAGGGTGTCGCTGAAGAGGGCGCCGGCGGCGGTGCAGCCGACGTGCCGATCGCGACGCTGATGGCGACGGCCGATCCCGCCAAGGGCGCCGACGTGTTCAAGAAGTGCGCTGCCTGCCACACGATCAACCAGGGCGGCCCGAACGGCATCGGCCCGAATCTCTACGCCACGCTTGGCGAGGGCATTGCCGAGGGCAAGGGCGGCTTCGCCTTCTCCGACGCGCTCAAGGCGAAAGGCGGCAAGTGGGACTTCGAGGCGATGAACCACTGGCTGACCAGCCCGCGCGCCTTTGCCAGCGGCACGAAGATGACCTTTGCCGGCCTTGGCAACCCGCAGGACCGCGCGAACGTGATCGCCTATCTGAACCAGCAGGGCTCGAACCTGCCGCTTCCGGCAGCTCCCGCCGCGGGCGCAGCGCCGGCAGCAGCCGAGGGTGCCGCCAATGCAGCCGCGCCGGCAGCGAATGCGTCGGAAGGCGCAGCACCGGCAGCCGGTGCGCCGTCGGTCGATCCGGCCGCCGCGGCACAGGCAGAAAAGAAGAAGTAATCAGACGCCCGGCGAACGCCGGGCCCAGGCATAAAAAAAGGCCGCGCCTCCCGGCGCGGCCTTTTTCGTGTCACTCGGCGAGCCGGCCCGGATCGTCGCGATAGAAATCCTGCACGACCTGCCAGGCTTCTTCGGCCGTCTCGACGAAGGTGAAGATGTTGAGGTCGCGTGCGGAAACGACGCCTTCCTCGACCAGGGCCTCGAAATTGACCACGCGGTTCCAGAAGTCGCGGCCGAACAGCAGCACCGGGATCGGCTTGATCTTGCCGGTCTGGATCAGCGTCAGCAGCTCGAACAGCTCGTCGAACGTGCCGAAGCCGCCCGGGAAGGCAGCGAGCGCGCGCGCATGAAGCAGGAAGTGCATCTTCCGCAGCGCGAAATAATGAAACTGGAAGCTCAGCGACGGCGTGACGTAAGGATTCGGCGCTTGTTCGTGCGGCAGCACGATGTTGAGGCCGATCGTCTCGTAGCCCGCCTCGGCCGCGCCGCGATTCGCCGCCTCCATGATCGAGGGGCCGCCGCCCGAGCACACGACGAAGTGCCGCTTGCCCGCCTCGTCGCGCGGGAAGGCGCTGGCAAGCTGGGCCAGTTCATAGGCCACGTCGTAATATTTCGACTTGGCGACCAGGCTTTTGGCGATGCGGATCGCCTCCTCGCCCTGGGCGATCTCAAGCAGCGCCTGCGCCTTGGCCGGCTCGGGGATGCGCGCCGAGCCATACATCACGAAGGTCGAAGCGATGTTGGCCTCATCGAGCAGCAATTGCGGCTTCAGCAGTTCAAGCTGGAAACGGACCGGGCGAAGATCCTCGCGCAGCAGGAAATCCATGTCCTGGAAGGCGAGGCGATAGGCCGGGTTTTCGGTCTGGGGAGTGCTGAGCCCTGCATTGGCGGTCTCGGCGTCCTGGCGAGCGCGCGGGAAGACCCGCGACGGTACGTGTGTCTCTGTCATTGGACCAGCCTCTAGCGGAAAAACCCGTCAATATGAAGGCGGCCCCGGCTGCCGCCTTTTTCCGGGCCACCAGCGGCTCCGCCCGGCTCGAAGGCGCTCAGCGGCAGAAACGCGCGTGATCGTCCTCCAGGTGCAGGTGGTTGGCGTGCGCCGCATTATAGTCCGGGCTCAGCACCGTGCCGAAGCGCTTGCAGGCCGAAGCATGGATCGCCTGCAGGAATTCGCGCACATCGGCATCGCCCGATCGCCAGCCGTCGAGCACGGTGATCCGCCTGCCGTCCGCCAGCACGAAGCCGGAGATGTCGACCGCATTGGCGATGGCATGCCCCGACAGCCGGTTGCCCGCCGTCGCCGAGCCGATCACGTTGCGGCACGCATAGGTACCGAAGCTTTCCACCCGGACGAGATCGCTGCCGAGGATTTGGCGCGCGGCCGGCGCGACCGCGTGACGCGTCCAGGCGACGAACGTCCTGGCGAGCCCGCAGCGCATGCCTTTCAGATTGGTCACCGGCACGCCGATGTCGATGAGCTGGACTGATCCGGTCACCTGGCACCCGCCGCCATAGTCGCGGTCGGGCAACGGACTGTAGCGCACCTGCTCGCGCGACAGATCAGCAAAGCAGGCCTGGGTGTCGCGCGAGGTCGGCAGGTTGAGCGTCACCGGCTTCGCCCCGACCGGCCGGGGCGGCGGACGATCGTCACCGCGCCCGCACGCTGCGAGCAGCAGGGCCAGCGCCACTGTCGCGACAATGTGCTGCGGCCGAAAGGGAGCCCCGGCTTCGGAGGCTGTCTCGCGATCCCGGAGGAGTCGGCGGAATATCGGAAACACCATATCAACAACCCCAGCATCGCCGCCACAAGGCTTATCGCCCCCGCCGCCGAAGGCAATGTGACCCGTGCCGGGATACGACAGGACGATGCCGATATGTGTCGCGGCAAAGCGCACCGTCCTTTTCCGCCGCGTCGCAGCAGAAAGCGCATTGACGCGGCAGCGCAGATCGCTAGGGCCGTCGACGGGCCACGCGGTCCCAACGCCGCGCGTGCTCTCTGTAAGGAGAGACTACATGACTGAGTTACCTGCGCCTCCGGCGACGAAGCCGACGCGTCCTTATTTTTCTTCCGGTCCCTGCGCCAAGCCGCCGGGCTGGACCCCCGAAAAACTCCAGACTCAAGTGCTCGGCCGGTCGCACCGCTCGAAGCTCGGCAAGACGCGCCTGCAATACGCGATCGACCTGATGCGCGAGATGCTTCAGCTCCCCGACACCCACCGCATCGGCATCGTCCCCGGCTCCGACACCGGCGCGTTCGAGATGGCGATGTGGACCATGCTGGGCGCGAAACCGGTGACGGCGCTTGCCTGGGAGAGCTTCGGTGAGGGTTGGGTCACCGATGCGGTCAAGCAGCTCGGGCTCGATCCGACGATCCTGCGCGCCGATTACGGCCGGCTTCCCGATCTGACCCAGGTCGACTGGTCGAACGACGTGCTGTTCACCTGGAACGGCACCACCTCGGGCGTGCGCGTGCCGAACGGCGACTGGATTCCGGACGACCGCGAAGGCCTGAGCTTTGCCGACGCGACCAGCGCGGTGTTCGCTTATGACATTCCGTGGGACAAGATCGACGTCGCGACCTTCTCCTGGCAGAAGGTGCTGGGCGGCGAAGGCGGTCACGGCGTCCTGATCCTCGGCCCGCGCGCGGTCGAGCGGCTCGAAAGCTACACGCCGAAATGGCCGCTGCCGAAGGTGTTCCGCCTTGTCTCCAAGGGCAAGCTCACCGAGGGCGTGTTCAAGGGCGAGACGATCAACACCCCGTCGATGCTCGCCGTCGAGGACGCGATCTTCGCGCTCGTATGGGCGAAGGATCTTGGTGGACTGAAGGGCCTGATCGCCCGTTCGGACGCCAATGCCGCCGCGCTCGACAAGATCGTCGCCGACCGTCCATGGCTCGGCCATCTCGCGCTCGACGAGGCTTCGCGGTCGAAGACCAGCGTATGCCTGACGGTCGAGGGCGCTGACGAGGCGCTGATCAAGAAGCTCGCCGGCCTGCTCGAAGCCGAACACGCCGCCTATGACATTGCGGGTTACCGCGATGCCCCGGCGGGCCTCCGGATCTGGTGCGGCGCGACCGTCGACACCGCCGATATCGAGGCGCTCGGCCCCTGGCTCGACTGGGCTTACGCCTCGGTCACCGTCGCGGCCTGACCTTCCCTGCGTGTCCGCTGCAGCGGGCACGCATCTTCCCGGATTCCCGCTCCGCAGCCGGAGCGGGCTTATTGAAAGGCAATTCCATGCCCAAAGTCCTCATTTCCGACAAAATGGATCCAAAGGCCGCCCAGATCTTCCGCGAGCGCGGCGTCGAGGTCGACGAGATCACCGGCAAGACTCCCGACGAGCTGAAGGCGATCATCGGCCAGTATGACGGCCTCGCCATCCGCAGCTCGACCAAGGTGACCAGGGACATCCTGGCCCATGCGACCAACCTGAAGGTCGTCGGCCGGGCCGGCATCGGTGTCGACAATGTCGATATCCCCGCCGCCTCCGCGCAGGGCGTCGTCGTCATGAACACCCCGTTCGGCAACTCGATCACCACCGCCGAGCACGCCATCGCGCTGATGTTCGCGCTCGCCCGCCAGCTGCCCGAGGCCGACGCCTCGACCCAGGCCGGCAAGTGGGAGAAGAACCGCTTCATGGGCGTCGAGCTGACCAGCAAGACGCTCGGCCTGATCGGCGCCGGCAATATCGGCTCGATCGTTGCCGACCGCGCGCGCGGCCTCAAGATGAAGGTCGTCGCGTTCGATCCGTTTCTCACGCCCGAACGCGCGATCGAAATGGGTGTGGAAAAGGTCACGCTTGAGGACCTGCTGGCCCGTGCCGACTTCATCACACTGCACACCCCGCTGACCGACCAGACCCGCAACATCCTGTCCGCCGAGAATCTGGCGAAGACGAAGAAGGGCGTGCGCATCATCAACTGCGCGCGCGGCGGGCTGATCGACGAGGCGGCCCTGAAGGCCGGGCTCGATTCGGGCCATATCGCTGGCGCAGCGCTCGACGTGTTCGTCGAGGAGCCGGCGAAGGATTCGCCGCTGTTCGGCACGCCCAACTTCGTCTCGACCCCGCATCTCGGCGCCTCCACCTCGGAAGCGCAGGTCAATGTCGCGATCCAGGTCGCCGAGCAGATGGCCGACTATCTCGTCTCGGGCGGCGTGACCAACGCCCTCAACGTGCCGAGCCTGTCGGCCGAGGAAGCGCCGAAGCTGAAGCCGTACATGGCGCTGGCGGAAAAGCTCGGCAGCCTGATCGGCCAGCTCGCGCACGGTGCCCTTTCCGGCATCGCGATCGAGGTAGAGGGCGCGGCCGCGTCGCTCAACCAGAAGCCGATCACCTCTGCGGTGCTCGCCGGGCTGATGCGCGTCCACACCGACACGGTGAACATGGTCAACGCCCCGTATCTCGCCAAGGAGCGCGGCATCGACGTGCGCGAGGTGCGCCATGACCGCGAAGGCGATTACCACACGCTGCTGCGCGTGACGGTGAAGACCGATGCGGGCGACCGCTCGGTCGCGGGCACGCTGTTCGGCGATGCCGCCCCGCGCCTGGTCGAGCTGTTCGGCATCAAGGTCGAGGCCGATCTGGTCGGGCACATGCTGTACGTGGTCAACGAGGACGCCCCCGGCTTCATCGGCCGGCTCGGCTCGCTGCTCGGCGAGGAAGACGTGAACATCGGCACCTTCCATCTCGGCCGCCGTTCGGCTGGCGGCGAAGCGGTGCTGCTGCTCTCGGTCGACGAGGCGGTGACGCAGGAACTCATCGCCAAGGTCCGCGCGCTGGCAGGCGTGAAGACCGTGATGGGGCTGTCGTTCTGAGCTAAAAGTCTCCCTCTCCCCGCTTGCGGGGAGAGGGGCAGTGACGCGAACAAGCGAGGTCATGCTAAGCCGCGCAAAGGAAATGCGTAGCGAGCAGACGACCCCTGAAGCGCGTCTCTGGTATCACCTCCGTGCCAAACGACTGAATGGCATCAAGTTTACGCGTCAGGTCGTCATCGGCCCCTACATCGCTGACTTCGTCGCACGCTCGCACAAGTTGATCGTAGAGGTTGACGGGGACACGCATGGAGACGACGGGGAGCGCGACGCGCGGCGAACCGCGTGGCTGGAAGAGCAAGGCTATCGTGTGATCCGATTCGCTAACGCAGAAGTGATGGAGAGTGAGGAGGCTGTGCTTTCAGCCATTCTCGCGGCGCTTCGTACTGCCCCTCTCCCCTGCCCTCTCCCCGCAAGCGGGGAGAGGGAGAAGTGAGCAGTCTGCTCCCCGAAGGTTTCCGCGACCGGCTGCCGCCGTTCGGCGATGCCGCCGCGCGTCTCGAAGCGGCAGTGCTCGGGGCGGCCTATGCCCATGGATATGAGCGCGCCGATCCGGCGCTCGCCGAATTCGAGGCGGGGCTGGCCGGCCGGCTGAAGGCGGCACGCGCGCAGGATGCGGTGCGCTTCGTCGATCCCGTGTCGCAGGCGACGCTCGCCATCCGGCCCGACATGACCGCGCAGATCGGCCGGATCGCCGCGACCCGCATGGGGCACCATCCGCGTCCCGTGCGCCTGTCCTATGCCGGCCCGGTGCTGAAGCTCCGCGCGTCGCAGCTCAGCCCAGAGCGCGAGCTGCGCCAGATCGGCTGCGAGCTGATCGGCCTCGACACCGTCGCCGCGGCGAAGGAGATCGTCGGCGTCTCGGTCGAGGCGCTTGAAGCGGCCGGGGTGCGCGGCATCTCGATCGATTTCACCCTGCCCGACCTGGTCTCGATCCTCGCAGATGGCCCGTTGCCGATCGAACCCTGGCTGATCGAACAACTCCGCGACCGGCTCGATGCCAAGGACGCGGGGGGTGTCGCCGATATCGCTCCGGCCTATCTTCCGCTGATCGAGGCGGCAGGCCCGTTCGAGACCGCGCATGACCGGCTCTGCGCCTTCGATGTCGGCGGCGCGCTGCGCTCGCGACTCGACGGGCTGTGGCAGATCGCCTCGGGCCTCAAGGGCCGCACCGCGCTCACGCTCGACCCGACCGAGCGCCACGGCTTCGAATATCAGACCTGGCTCGGCTTCTCGATCTTCGCCGACGGCGTGCGCGGCGAGATCGGGCGGGGCGGCAGCTACACCATCGTCCATGAAGACGGCAGCGAGGAAGCCGCGACCGGCTTCTCGCTCTATGTCGACGCGATCGTCGCGGCCGGCCTGGCCGATGTGGATCGCCGGCGCCTGTTCGTGCCGGTGGATACCGACCCGGCCCACGCCGCCGCGATGCGCGCGCAGGGCTGGGTCACCGTCGCGGCGCTCGAGGCGGGCGATACGCCCGAAGCGCAGCTCTGCACGCATATTTTGGTGGAGGGGACGGCCCGGCCGCTCTAACACCCACCCGTTCGTCCTGAGTGCCATCGAGCTTGTCGAAATGGCGTATCGAAGGACAAGCGTCGCATGCTCCAACTGTCCTTCGATACGGGTCTTCGACTTCAGCTCAGCCCCTACTCAGGACGAACGGAAGATAAGGAAGAGTTTTGGCAAACGTTGCGGTTATCGGCGCCCAATGGGGCGATGAGGGCAAGGGCAAGATCGTCGACTGGCTCGCGGAGCGCGCCGACATGGTCGTGCGGTTCCAGGGCGGGCACAATGCCGGCCATACGCTCGTCGTCGGCGAGAAGGTCTACAAGCTGTCGCTGCTGCCCTCGGGCATCGTGCGCGGCACGCCCTCGGTGATCGGCAATGGCGTGGTGCTCGATCCCTGGGCACTCAAGGCCGAGGTGGAAAAACTCACGGCGCAGGGCGTGTCGATCAGCCCGGATACGCTGATGATCGCCGACAATTGCGCGCTGATCCTGCCGTTCCACCGCGATCTCGATTCGCTGCGCGAGGACGCAAGCGGCGCGGGCAAGATCGGCACCACGCGGCGCGGCATCGGCCCGGCCTATGAAGACAAGGTCGGCCGCCGCGCGATCCGGGTATGCGACCTCGCTCATCTCGATGCGCTCGATTCGCAGCTCGACCGCCTGACCGCACATCACGATGCGCTGCGCGCCGGCTTCGGCGAGCCGCCGATCGACCGCGCCGCCCTGGTCGAGGAACTGCGCGCGATCGCCGATTTCGTGCTGTCCTTCGCCAGGCCCGCCTGGCGCGACCTGAACGAAGCGCGCGCGCGCGGCCGGCGCATCCTGTTCGAGGGCGCGCAGGGCGTGCTGCTCGATGTCGACCACGGCACCTATCCCTTCGTCACCTCGTCCAACACGATCGCCGGCACGGCGGCGGGCGGATCGGGGCTTGGCCCGAGCGCGGTCGGCTTCGTGCTCGGCATCGCCAAGGCCTATACGACGCGCGTCGGCTCAGGCCCTTTCCCCACCGAGCTCGAGAACGAAACCGGCGAGCGGCTGGGCGAGCGCGGGCATGAGTTCGGCACCGTGACCGGGCGCAAGCGCCGCTGCGGCTGGTTCGATTCGGTGCTGGTGCGGCAATCCGCCGCAGTCGGCGGGATCACCGGCATCGCGCTGACCAAGATCGACGTGCTCGACGGCTTCGACGAGGTGAAGATCTGCACCGGCTACAGGCTGCGCGGCGAGACGCTCGACTATTTCCCCTCGCACGCCGCCGATCAGGCTGCGGTCGAGCCGGTCTACGAGACGATGCCGGGCTGGCAGGAATCGACCGCCGGCGCACGCAGCTGGGCCGACCTGCCCGCGCAGGCGATCAAATATATCCGCCGCATCGAGGAGCTGATCCGCTGCCCGGTGGCGCTGGTGTCGACCAGCCCGGAGCGCGAAGACACCATCCTGGTCCGCGACCCCTTCGCGGATTGATGGGCAAGGGCCGGGCGCTCAGCGCCCGGTCTGGGCCCGGTGGAGCAGCTTCTGGTCGGCCAGGACCAGGGCGACCATCGCCTCGACCACCGGCACGCCGCGGATGCCGACGCAGGGATCGTGGCGCCCCCTGGTCATGATCTCGGTCGCCTCGCCGGTGCGGGTGATCGTCTCAACCGGCGTCAGGATCGAGCTGGTCGGCTTGAACGCGACGCGGACCCGAACCGGCTGACCGGTCGCGATCCCGCCCGCGATGCCGCCGGCATGGTTGGCGAGGAATTCAGGCCCGTCCGCACCCGGACGCATCGCATCCGCATTGTCCTCGCCGCGCAGCGCCGCTGCGTCGAACCCGTCGCCGATCTCAACACCCTTCACCGCATTGATGCTCATGCAGGCCGAGGCGAGTTCGGCGTCGAGCTTGGCATAGAGCGGGGCTCCCCAGCCGGCCGGCACCCCAGTCGCCTCGCAGGCGATCACCGCGCCAAGCGACGAGCCGGCCTTGCGTGCGCCGTCGACCAATGCCTCCCAGCGCATTGCCGCGTCGGCATCAGGGCAGAAGAAAGGGTTGGCGTCGATCTGGTCAGGGTCGAAATTGGCCGGATCGATCCGGTCGCCGCCGATCGCCTCGACCCAGGCGCGAATCCGCACCTCGGGGATCACCAGCCGCGCCACCGCGCCCGCCGCGACCCGTGACGCGGTCTCGCGCGCAGAGGAGCGCCCGCCCCCGCGATAATCGCGAAAGCCGTATTTGGCGTCATAAGCATAATCGGCATGGCCCGGGCGATAGGCCAGCGCGACCTCCGAATAGTCCTTGGAGCGCTGGTCGACATTCTCGATCATCAGGCTGATCGGCGTGCCCGTCGTCCTGCCCTCGAACACGCCGGAGAGAATACGGACCTGGTCCGGCTCCTGCCGCTGCGTGGTGAAGCGCGAGGTGCCGGGGCGGCGTTTGTCGAGGAAGGGCTGGATATCGCCCTCGGCCAGGGCCAGCCCCGGCGGGCACCCGTCGACCACAGCGCCGATGGCGGGGCCATGCGATTCGCCCCAGGTCGTGAACCGGAAGACGTGACCGAAACTGTTGAGACTCAAAACCCCTCTCCCTGAAGGGGAGAGGGAGGGACCCGCCGCGCAGCGGTGGGAGGGTGAGGGGCTGGCGCTCGCGCCGCTTCCTCGATCGTCGCCACGACACCTTCGATGTTTTGCATCACGTCATTGTTCCAGAACC
>CZQE01000091.1_pt1 | contig 10221 bp, 8 predicted proteins | sample 734431 | NCBI WGS metagenome assembly CZQE01 (sample SAMEA3597869, study PRJEB11362) | hydrothermal vent metagenome | biome: marine hydrothermal vent biome; feature: marine hydrothermal vent; material: ocean water | place: Atlantic Ocean | collected 2010-09-19/2010-10-04
AAAAGCCCGCCCCCCGCCGCGATCCAGGGGCGTCGCCGCCCGAAGCGGCTGCGCGTCCGGTCGCTGAGCACGCCGACGATCGGGTCCGACACAACGTCCCAGAGGCGGCCGAGCAGGAAGATGAAGCCGATCGTCGCGAGCGATATGCCGAAATGCGTCGCGTAGAGCTGCGGCACGAAGATCGCGAGCGGCAGCCCGGCCCCGGCGATCGGCACCGCCACCGACGCGAAGCCGATCAGCCTGAACGCGGCAGGGCGATCCGATGCGGGCGCTGCCCTGGCGGGGGCCGGGAAATCGCTGAAGGCGAGTGTCGCCATTGCCCTCAGATCCTCACGCGGAAGGTGGCGCCGACGGTGCGGGGGTCGCCGAGATTGGCGGTGATCACACCGCTGGCGACGATCGACAGGGTCTGGAAATAATCCTTGTCGAAGATGTTCTTCGCCCAGACCGACAGGTCGTAACGCCCGTCATCGAGGCGCACGCCGATGCGCGCATTACCGATCCCGTAGGACGGGACGAGCGAGAAGCGGCTGTCGCTGACCGCGGTGTAGAAGGACGACCGCCAGCTGTAATCGGCATGGCCGTACAGCTCGGCGTTGCCGCCCAGCGGCTGGCGGACGTCGCCGCCGCCGGTGAAGGTCCATTTCGGCACGCCCGCCAGCGGCTTGCCGGACAGGTCGGTCGAGGGGGGGATGTTGCTCGTCTCGACCGGTGTCGGGCCCTTGGGATAGCTCACATAATAGGCGTCGGTATAGGCACCCGACAGGTTGAGGCTGATCTTGCTGGTGACCGCCCAGACCGCGTCCGCCTCGACGCCGCGCGACCGCGCGAGCGGGATGTTGGTGATGTAGTTGCGGAAATTGGTGGTGCTGGGGATCTGTTCGGTGATCGCCGTCTGGTAGTTGGCGACGTCGGTCCAGAAGGCGGCGGCGTTCAGCGTCAGCGCGCGGTTGAAGAGCTGGCTCTTCACACCGACCTCGTAATTGTCGACCCTCTCCGGCGCGACCACCGCGCTGACCCCGGCGGGCAGGTTGGACAGGTTGAGCCCGCCCGACTTGTTGCCGCGCGAATAGCTCGCATAGAGCAGCACGTCGTCGGTCACCTTCCAGCTCAGCGTCGCCAGGCCGGACAGGCTGTCGTCGCTGGTCTCGGCGGTATAGGCAGTGATCGGGTTGAGCTGGTTGCGCAGCGCCTGCGCCGCTGTCCGCTGCGCCTGGGTCAGGCCGGCCAGCGAAAGCCCCGCGACCTGCTGCTGCGCAAATTCGCCGACCTTCTTCTCATGAGTGTAGCGCAGGCCGGTGGTCAGGCTGAGCGCGTCGCTGATATGCCAGACGGTCTGGCCGAACAGCGCATAGCTGCGCGTGACGGGCGTCGATTGCGACTGAGCCTCGAAGCCGTTGACCGCTGCGTCGGTCGCGACCGGGTCAGCCGCATATTGTGCGGGGAACAGCCATTTGGGCGCGGCCGAACCATAAGCCGACGCGCCGTAGCCGCGGATGATCTGGTAGAAATAATAAGCGCCGACGACATAGTCGATCGTGTTGGTGCCGTTCGAGGCGAGGCGCAGTTCCTGGCTGAACTGGCGCTGGTTGTTCTGTTGCTGGCTCTTCAGATTGACCGGCAGGGCAGTGTAGTCGCCATCGTTCGCCGGGAACCAGTTCCACTGGCGGCTCGCCGTGACCGAGGTGAGCGTGACCGGTCCGACATCCCAGTCGAGCTGGCCCGACACGCCCCAGGTATCCATGTTCGCCTGGAAGTTCGCCTCCGCGTCGGTGACGCGGGCGAAGGGCGTGAAGGGCAGCGGCGTGTAGCCCGCGCGATTGACCCGATCGATGAAGTTGTTCGCGATCGGCGCGCCATTGTCGTATTTCGTGATGACCCCGGCGATCAGCGGGATGCAGCAATTCTGCTTCTGCTTGCCGTAATCGGCGATGATCCGCGCGGTCAGGTTGGGTGTCGGGGTAATCAGCAATTGCCCGCGCGCGGTGAAATTGTCGAAATCATGGACCTTCCTGCCCGTCGTGATGTTGCTGATGAAGCCGTCGCGATGCGTGTCGCTGATGCTGATCCGCGCAGCGACCAGATTGTCGATCAGCCCGCCGCTGATCGATCCGCGGACCTGGTGGAACCCGTAATTGCCGCCCGTCGCCTCGCCGAAGCCCTGCAGGTCGAAGGTCGGTGCCTTGCTGGTGATGTTGATCGCGCCGGCGGTGGTGTTCTTGCCGAACAAGGTGCCCTGCGGTCCGCGCAGTACCTCGATCCGGTCGAGGTCGACCAGTTCGAACTGGCTCTGGCCGAGGCGGCCGTAATAGACCTGGTCGATATAGATGCCGACGCCGTTCTCCAGCCCGTCATTGGTGAGCGCGACATTGGAGCCGAGGCCCCGGATGTTCACATTGGTGTTGCGCGGGTTGAAGCTGAAGACCTGCAGGCTGGGCACGCTCTGCTGGATAGTGCCGAGCGTATAGTCGCCCCGGGCGCGCAGGCTCTCCTCGCTGACCACGCTGAGCGCGATCGGCACGTCCTGGGCGCGTTCCGACCGGCGCCGTGCGGTGACGACGACGTCGCCGGCCGCCTCGTCCGTGGCGGCGACTTCGGGCGCGGTCGCGTCGTTGCTGGCAAGGTGCTGGCCGTCCAACGCCGTCTGTGCGGTCGCGGGCTGGGCGAGCAGCGCCAATGGCGCGGCGCCTGCGAGCGCAACGAAACGGAAATGCCGGCCTGAATCCATGTTTGTCATACCCTTTTCATGTTCGGTCAGCGAACGGCACAGGTCTCCGTTCCCGGAATCAATCGACGCCGAGGCTAAAGACGCAACAACAACACGCCGCGCGGAATGCGCGTTATAAGCTATCGGTCAAGAACTGATCCTTCAGGACCTATCGTTGTTCAAGCAATTCCGGATGGCAGGTGAAAGCAATCGCTGCGCATAGTCGCGGGCTCCTTGCCGGGTTACGGGTCGCGATCGATCAGACAATATGATCATGCTGATTGAACGACTCTATTCCTATCGATTCGATAGGATATGGGAAGCAAAGTTCGACTTGTCGGTACGAAAGCGCGACTAACGACGCGGGCGATGCGCGACCTGCCGCGTCGCGAAACCGGATGACGGTTTTTTCATGAAGCATCCACTACACCGTCAGACCCCGGAGCCTAGGTGCGAGCGATGGAAATGCCGCGTCTTGTCGATCGCCCGATCCGCCGCCGTCCGGCCCGCCGCGCCCTGCGCTGGCTGGGCGGGGGGGCGGTGCTGATCGTTGCCGCGCTGCTGGCGCTGGCGGGCATTGCCGGCTTCTTCGACCGCGACCCAATCCACCAGTTCGGCCATTTCGGCCCGGAACGGGTGCCGGTCGTCGGCCTGTTCTTCTCGGGTGATATGGGGCTTCGGTTCGGCATGGGGCCGCACGTCACCAGCGCGCTGGCGGCGCAGGGCATCCCGGTGATGGGGGTGAATTCCCCGACGATCTTCGGCCGGCGCCGCAACCGCGCCGAGGTCGACGACCTGGTCGCCGGCGCCGTGCGGGCCGCGCTGGAGCGGGCGCATGCCGACCGGGTCGTGCTGGTCGGACAGTCGTTCGGATCGGACATTATCGGGACCGGCATCGCCCGGCTGCCGGCCGATCTCCGCGCGAAGGTCGCCGCGATCGTGCTGGTGGTACCGGGCCGCAGCGTATTCTTCCGTGCCGATCCGACCAGCCTCGCCTATCGCGGCACGCCCGACGCGCAGGCGATCGACGCGGCACGGACCCTGTCCTGGGCACCGCTGACCTGCATCTATGGCGCGCGCGAGACCGACAGCCTGTGCCCGCTGCTCGGCGGGGTGGCGCGGCGCATCGAACTGCCCGGGGGGCATTTCCTCAACAATGATCCTGCCCGGCTGATCCCGACGATCCTGGGCGCGCTGCGCCCGGTCCTGCCCAAGAGTATCCCCCCATGACCCTGCGACTCCTCACCCTGATGCTCGCCCTTGTCGCCACGCCCGTCTTTGCCGGGACGACAGCCACTCGCGACATGCCGATCGGGCTGTGGCAGAACCCGAAGGGCACGCTCCGCGTGCGCACCATGGCTTGCGGGGATGCGCTGTGCGGCGCGATCGCCGCGGCCACGCCCGTTGCCGAGGCCGATGCGCGCGATGCCGGGATCGACAAGCTGGTCGGCATCGAATTGCTGAAGGACTATCGCAAGATCGGACTCGATCGCTGGGCCGGCACCGTTTATGTGCCTGACATGGGGCACAGCTTCTCTTCGCGGATACAAAGGCTCGCGCCTGACACGTTGAAGATCTCCGGTTGTCTTATCGGAGGGTTCCTGTGCAAGTCGCAGATCTGGAAACGCGTCTGATCCACGCCAAGGCGCGATCGGGCACGGCGCAGTGGATGCTCCGGCATCGCCGCTGGCTGGTCGCGGCCGCGGTGCTGGCGGTCGCGCTTCTCGGGTTTGCCGCGCTCCGCGGGCTGCTCGCCGAGGTCCGGCTCAAGGAAGTGCGGGCCGCATTGCACGCGATACCCGACGGATCGATCGGCCTCGCCCTTGCGCTGACGGTCGGCAGCTATCTTTGCCTGACGCTCTACGACGTGCTGGCGCTCCGTGCGATCGGCCGACCCCTGCCGTGGCGGACGGCGGCGCTCGCCTCCTTCACCAGCTATACCGTCAGCCATAATCTCGGCCTCTCGCTGCTGACGGGGGGATCGGCGCGCTACCGGGTCTATGCAGCCGCCGGGCTTGAACTCGGCGATGTCGCGCGGGTGACCCTGCTCGCCTCGGCGACCTTCTGGGGCGGGGTCGCCGTGGTGGGGGCGGCGGCGCTCTTCTTCGCCGCGACGCCCATCGAGCTCGGCATCGTCACGATCGCGCCGCTTGCGGGGCACCTCGCCGGCGCGGCGCTGCTTGGGGGCGTCGTCCTGCTGTTCGCCATGCGCGCATCCGGGCGCAAGCGGATAGGCTGGGGGGATTTCGTCCTGCCGGTCCCGTCGCTTCCGATCCTGTCGGCGCAGATCGGGGTGGCGGCGCTCGACCTGCTGCTTGCCGCGACGACGCTGTACGTGCTGCTGCCCGCTGCCTCGGCGCCGCCGCTCGACCTGTTCCTCGTCGCCTATGCGGTCGGGCTCGTGGCGATACTGGTGACTCATGTGCCGGGCGGTATCGGCGTGTTCGAGGCAGTGATGCTGGCGACGGTGCCCGGCGACCGGCCGGGGCTGTTCGCCGCGCTGCTGTTGTACCGCGTCATCTATTACCTGTTGCCGCTCGCCACCGCAGCCGGGTTGCTGGGCGTGCTCGAAGGCCGGCGATTGCGCCATCCGATCGCGGTCGGCGTGTCGATGGTCGAGCAGGCAAGCCGGGCGCTGGCCCCGCCTCTGCTCGCCGCGCTTGTCTTCACCGGCGGGCTGGTGCTGCTCGTGTCGGGCGCGCTGCCCGCCGCGCGCGACCGCATCTTCTGGCTGGCCGACGTCCTGCCGCTGCCCTTTATCGAGGCATCGCATTTCTCGGCGAGCCTGGCCGGCACCGTGCTGATCATGGTGTCGCCAGCGATCAACGCGCGGTTGCGCAGCGGCTTCATCGCAGCACGGCTGCTGCTGGTCGGCGGGGCCGTCTTCTCCATCCTGAAGGGCGTGGATTACGAGGAGGCCGCGATCCTCACGGTGATCGCGGGCATCCTGCAATATTGCCGTCCCGCCTTCTATCGCCGTGCCGGTGTGTTCGACGCGCCGTTCCAGCGCCTGTGGCTCGCCGCCGCGATGGTCGCGCTCGCGCTCAGCCTCTGGGCCGGATTCTTCGCGTACAAGCGCGTCCCCTATTCGACCGACCTGTGGTGGGAATTCGCCTGGAGGGGCAATGCCCCCCGCTTCCTGCGGGCGAGCGTCGGCGCGGTCGTCGTCCTCGTCGCGGTGGCTGCGTGGCGGCTGCTCGCTGCGCCGGTGCGCGCGCATGGCGAAAGCGTGCTGGCGCGCGAGATCGCCGACCGCGCCTTCGCCGTTTCTTCCCGTGCCGACGCGGCGCTCGCCTATACCGGCGACAAGCATTTCATCGTTTCGGCTTCGGCCGACGCCTTCCTGATGTACCGCGTGCAGGGCCGCACCTGGGTCGTGATGGGGGATCCGGTCGGCCCGGTCGCCGCCTGGTCCGAACTGGTCTGGCGGATCCGTGCCGAATGCGATGCGGCGCATGGCCGGCTCTGCTTCTATCAGGCGAGCACCGACATGCTGCCGCTGCTGGTCGAACTCGGCCTGCAGACGATGAAATATGGGGAAGAGGCGCATGTGCCGCTCGACCCTTTCTCGCTCGACGGGCCTGCCGGCAAGTCGCTGCGCCATTCAGTACGGCGGGCCGAGGCGGCCGGGCTTCGGTTCGAGATACTGCCCGTCGCGAACGTCGCCGCTTATGGCCCTGCGCTGAAAGAAGTGTCCGACGCGTGGCTGCGCGGCAAGGCGGGGGCGGAGAAGCGTTTCAGCATCGGGCGCTTCGACCCCGATTACCTGGTCCGGTTCGACTGCGCGGTGTTGTGGCAGGAGGATCGTATCATTGCCTTCGCCAATATCTGGGCGACGCGGAACCGCCACGAATTGTCGGTCGACCTGATGCGGCACTTTCCCGACACACCCTATGGCACGATGGATCTGCTGCTCGTCCGGCTGATGCAATGGGGGGAGGCCGAGGGCTATCGCCGCTTCAACCTGGGCATGGCGCCCTTGTCGGGGCTCGGCGGCGGGCGGCTCGCGCCGGGGTGGTCGCGGATCGGCCATGCCATCTACGGCCATGGCGAGGCGCTGTACGGCTTTGCGGGGCTCCGGTCGTTCAAGGCGAAGTTCCACCCCGACTGGCAACCGCGCTATGTCGCGACGCCGCCAGGGCTGCCTGCAGCCCGTGCGATGATCGACCTGATCGCGCTGATCGGCGGCTGAGCGTGAGCCGCTCGCGGCGGTAGAGGGCTACGCGTCCCGGCGGTTCAGTCCATGACCTCGGTCGCCCCGATCCACAGCGAGCTCGATCCGCGCGCGTCATGCTCGACGCGCAGGCGCAGGCCCCAGCCGCGAATCGTTTCGATCGGCTTGTTCGCGCCCATCGCAGCGAATTTGCGGCGGATGCGGAACACCAGCACTTCGCAGGTATCTGGCTGCGCGTTGTTCTCGACGAGCAGGTTGCGCAGATCGGGCCAGGCAGCGCGGCCACGCTTGATCAGCTTCACCACGATCGCCGCTTCAAGAGGAGACAATGGCACTGGCTGGCCATTCCAGCAAACCTCGACCGGATCGAAGGTCGCGGTCAGCGAACCGCGCTTGATCAATGGACGACGCCCTTCCGCGTCCGGAAGCGACGTGACCGGCGCGTGGGATCGGACATCGGAACGAGGGGCGGTGCCGTGCATGCAATATATGATAGTCCGGCGACATGGCGTCTCACCCGGGATGCCGCGAACGGCGTTCAGCCCCGGACGAACGGCATAAATGGCGCGAACGGCACGTTGAGCCCGATCAACGTCACGATCGTGCTGTTTACCGGTCAAGCGGTCGCTGGCTACGATGGCTGGTGCATGTGACGATGGAATCCCTTCCGCAGGAGAACGAGAGCGTCCGGGCGATCCGGCGCACGATGATCTGGTTCATCCTGCTGTTCTGGACGACGCAATTCTCGATCCTGACGCTGATGCGCCGGCTGAACATGGGCGACGAGGAGAAGCTGTCCTACCTCCTGCCGCGCCTCTACGTGACGATTGTCGCGATCGGCCTGTCCTTCGTCATCGCCAACCAGCTTCGGCGCTTCGCCAGCCGATCGATGAAGGTCAAGCTGATCGCCGCCCTGGTCGCTGCGCTTGTCGGTTGCACCCTCCATGGCGCGGCGAATCTCGTGATCTTCGACTGGCTTGTCCCCGAATCGAACATGGATTCATTTTCGACAGGCCTTTATGTCGTCGCACTGCTGCAATGGTTCTGGTCCTACGCCGCGCTGTGCGCCTTGCTGGTCGCCGTCACGAGCAGCCTTGAACTGAGCGACCGGGAGCGGCGGATCGCCCGTCTGCAGCGCGTTGCCCATGCTGCCCAGCTCCGCGCGCTGCGGTATCAACTCAACCCGCATTTCATGTTCAATACGCTCAATTCGATCGCGGCATTGATCTCCCGGCGCGAGGCGGAGAGTGCCGAGGCGATGGTGGAAAACCTTGCCGATTTCCTGCGCGCCGGCCTGTCGCTCGATCCGCATGAGGACATCCCGCTGGAAAAGGAGATCGAGCTCCAGTCGCTCTATCTGTCGATCGAGGAGTTGCGGTTCCCGGATCGGCTGAAGGTCGAGATCGATGTTCCCGAAAATGTCCGGTCAGCGCTGGTGCCGAGCCTGGTCACCCAGCCGCTGGTGGAGAATGCCGTGCGCCATGCGGTCGCGACCAGTCTCGAGCCGATCATGCTGCGCATCGCCGCACGGCGCGAGGGCGAATGGTTGCGCATCACCGTGTGCAACAGCGCGCCGGTGGGCGGGACGCCCTGCGTCAGGGGCACTGGCGTCGGCCTCGCCAATGTCGCGGATCGGCTGCGCGCGCGCTTCGCGCGGAATTGTCACTTCCTCGCCGAGCGGCAGAGCGATGGCGGCTTCATGGTGACCATCGAAATCCCCTGGTCGACGGCGGGTTGAGGCGATGATCCGGCTTCTCCTTTGCGACGACGAATTGCTCGCGATCCAGCGGCTGCAGGACCTGCTTGGCCGGATCGAAGGGGTGGAAATCGTCGGCACGGCGGCCAACGGCACCGCAGCACTCGCCGAGATCGCTATCTGTGCCCCGGATGCGGTGCTGCTCGACGTCGAGATGCCGGCGCTCGACGGATTCGACGTGGTGGAGGAACTGGCGCGCGTCGGCGAAGCTGCGCCGCTGATCGTGTTCGTCACTGCCTATCCGCATTTCGCCGCGACGGCGTTCGAAGCAGGGGCGATCGATTTCCTCACCAAGCCGATCCGGCTGGGCCGATTGCAGACGGCGATCGACCGAATCCGCCGCTCGATCGAGGATCGCAGCGCCCGGGCGCGGCTCAACGAACTGGCGGGCCAGCTCGACGCATTGCGCCGGGAGCGGACGGGCGACGTTGCCGAATCCCGCCATATCTGGGTACAGCGCCGGGGCGAGACGGTGCGCGTCGATCTCGACCGGGTCGACTGGGTCGCCGCGGAGGGCGAATATGTCAGGCTCTATCTTGGCGATGCCAATTATCTTCACCGCGAATCGCTGACCGCGCTGCTCGAACAGCTCGATACCCAGCGCTTCGCCAGGATCCACCGCTCCTATATCGTCAATCGGGAGCGTATCTCGTCAGTGCGGCGACTGGCGACGGGGAGCTATCAGCTCAGCACCGATGCCGGAAACAAGCTGCCGGTGGGACGCAGCTATCGCCGGACTGTCCGCGACATGATCACCAATGACCGGATTCCCTCGGACTAGGGTCGTCAGACTCTAGCGAGGGACCGTGTCGTTGCGCGGCAAGGCGCTCAGCATGGCGTCGAGCCATTCGATGCGGGCGCGGATGGAGCGCATGGCATTGTCGTGGACGAACGCCTTGAAGGGCACCGAGACGCCTTCCTCATAGCGTTCGAGCGCCTCGACCTGGGCAGTGAGCAATTGCCTGGTCTCGAGGATCCACTCGATCCGTTCGCGTTCGGTCAGCAGGTCGAAGGACTGGACCTTGGTACGCAGAGGATCCTCAAGCAGCATATGCGCTGGCCGAATCTCCTTCACCCAGGCGCGCACCGCTTCCTCGCCAAGGACGGTGCAGCTCAGCTGCTCGGTGCCGCGCGCGTCGCCTTCGACGGCCTGCTTGTCGAGCAGACCGCGTTCAGCCAGCCGCCGGATGAGCGGATAGATCTTGCCCTTGCTTGTGTTGAAGTTGCTGACGGGCGAACCGTCATAGATCTTGGAGACGAGATAGGCGGTGACCGGCTGGATCCGCAGCACCAGCGCCAGGAAGGTGCCCTCGTGATCGGTAAGGCTCAGGTCGCGATCAACCAACGGCGTTCCCATCCCGCGATGCTTAGCAGCAGCACCGCGCCATCAGCAAGCTGGCCTGCGACGGATCAATAGAGCCCGGGCGGCAGGTCGGCCGCATCGGGTTCCCGCGCCGGTCCTGGGGCATCCTTCGGACGCGTGTCATCGCGTCGGGATGTATCCGTCGCTGGCGCGGTTTTCGCGTCCGGCGGGTTTCCGGGGCATTCGGCCTTCATGCGTTGCGGCTATCCCGGGCGCACGGC
>CZQE01000065.1_pt1 | contig 10097 bp, 6 predicted proteins | sample 734431 | NCBI WGS metagenome assembly CZQE01 (sample SAMEA3597869, study PRJEB11362) | hydrothermal vent metagenome | biome: marine hydrothermal vent biome; feature: marine hydrothermal vent; material: ocean water | place: Atlantic Ocean | collected 2010-09-19/2010-10-04
TGACGGTTGCGTGAGTGGTGGCTGTCCATTCGCAGGACGAATGTCGGCGTAATTTAATCTGGCATGTCGTGCCTATGTGATATATTAAATATAGATGGATTGTAAGATATGAAAAAGGTGTTTCTGAAATCATTTATGATGGCTGCCACGTTGATGCTGTCGACGGAAGCGCAGGCAGACATAGTCTGTCGCGGAAAGCCGACTGAGGTGATAGTCGATAGATATTCTTATGTTGAAGCGAATTTTGGATTTGGATACATATATTTGTGCAATCTCGATTCTGACGTGACGGTGCCATATTCTGCAATGAAATCGTCGTGCCCGGCAATGCTCAGCCAAGTTATGACGGCTGCGGCATCCGGTAAGGAAATCGGATTGTATTTCACAGGATTGACAAGCTGCTCCGGCATAAGGGCATCGAGTGGATGGGCCGTGCAGCAACCGGCCCAGATGCACTTTTTCCCGTAACTTTCTCTGGGAATATTGCGCCACTATTTAGGTTGGGTGGTATTGTTTCATCTGTTTTTCGATCCCGACAGGTGCGGTAGCGGTCCGTTCGAATTGCAGTAACGTTATGTACTCCAGCATGTAATCCAGCGTGCCGCAATAATTGTTTATCCGACTTGTGCTGAGCGAGTCGCTTTTTCCGTCAGGTTGTTCGTCGGGCATCCCCAGCCACTCCACTCAGTAGAAGCGACGGCCGTCGCGATCTGGCTGTGGTGCCCACGGCTATTGTGAGAGCGTCGCCGGGGCGTCGCCGCAACGCTGTCGTCATCGCCGAGGCATGAAGCTCGCTGCGATCCGGATCGCCCGCATGACCGGTTCGATCGCGATTGGTCGGCGGGGCCATCGTTCAGGCGACTGACGGACTGCCATGCCGGGGGCGTTCTCCTCGTCGATGCTGCCTAAGCCCGAGCTGATATTTCGTCAAAGCGAGTGCAGAGTTGGCCCGTTCTGTCGCCTGGCGTAAATTGGATTCGGAATATGTGTCGACCATGATCGAGCTGTTCGCAGCATAGGTACAATCACTATAGCGATCTTACATAGGCGTTAGCCCCGAATCCATTAAGCCGTCGTCGCTAAGTACGGAAATGGCGGAGGTGTCGGATTGACCGACGTCCGCACGCTATTGGTCGAGGACGGGATTCAGCTATGCGCTTTCGTTCAAGCACGGGTTTCGATGTTGCCGCCGCTCGCCACAGGGCGCTTGCCGGCATGGCGATGTGCTCGCTGGTGATGGCCGGTTCGGCCGAGGCGGCGACCCAGGGTTCGTTGGGGGCGACCTCGACCGGTACGGTCAGCATCACCGCAAGCGTCGCCAATCGCGCGCAGATCACCGGGCTTACCGACGTGACCTTCGCGGCCGTCGATCCCGGCAGCGCGGCCAGCAGCGCGCAGAGCGATTGCGTGTGGAGCAACACCGCGACCAAGGGGTACAGCATCACCGCGACCGGCAGCGGTACCAGCGGCGCCTTCACGCTCGCCAATGGCGCACTGAACGTGCCCTATAGCGTGCAATGGAGCTCGAGCGCGGCGCAGACCAGCGGTACCGCGCTTACTTCCGGCACGGCGCTGGTCGGGCAGACCAGCACTGCCCTGACCCCAACCTGCACAACCAGCCCGACCACCACGTCAAGCCTGATCGTGTCGATCACCTCGACGAACCTGCAGACCATGGTGGCGGGGACCAGCTACACCGGCACGCTGACCTTGCTGGTGACCCCGCAATGAAGGGCCTGAGCAGGCCGTCGTCGTTATTTCTGGGAAGGTGCGGGGGCCGGATCGGCCGATATCCGCGCAGTGTTGGCTGAAGGCAGGAATTGCATCATGCGCTTTCGTTCAAGCAAGGACTTCGATGTCTCGACCATTCGCCACACGGCACTTGCCGGCGCGGCGGCATGTTCGCTGGTGATGGCCGGATCGGCCGAGGCGGCGACCCAGGGCTCGCTCGGATCGACCTCGACCGGGACGGTCAGCATCGCCGCCAGCGTCGCCAATCGCGCGCAGATAACCGGGCTGACGGATGTGAGCTTCTCGGCCGTCGATCCCGGGAGCGATGCCAGCAGCGCGCAGAGCGATTGCGTGTGGAGCAACACCGCGACCAAGGGATACAGCATCACCGCGACCGGCAGCGGCACCAGCGGTGCCTTCACGCTCGCAAATGGTGCACTGAACGTGCCCTATAGCGTGCAATGGAGTTCGAGCGCCGCGCAGACCAGCGGCACCGCGCTCACCTCCGGCACGGCACTCACCGGCCAGACCAGCACCGCCCTGACGCCGACCTGCGTCACCAGCCCGACCACCACGTCAAGTCTGATCGTCTCGATCACCTCGCCGAACCTGCAGAATATGGTCGCGGGAACCAGCTATACCGGGACGCTGACCTTGCTCGTGACCCCGCAATGACCGGTTGAGCGGCGCGCGCGGCACAACGACCATGATCCGCCGCTCATCCCTGTTTCGAACATTGGTGTCGCTGGGTGTGCCGGGGGCCTTGGCGGTGCCTTTGCCCGCGGCCGCGCAGTCGGTGCAGATCACGCATCTGAGCGATCTCGCCTTCGGCACGATCACCAATGTCGGTGTCGACCAGCTCCAGAGCGAATCGGTCTGCGCCTATAGTGGCATATTGGGCGGCCGCTACACCGTCACCGCGAGCGGATCCGGTGCTTCGGGCGCGTTCACGCTCGCCAACGGATCGAGCCTGCTGCCCTATGAGGTCCAGTGGTCCGGAACCGCTGGGCAGACATCCGGGACCAACCTTTCCTCCGGTGCCGCCCTTGGCGGCCAGACTACGCTGCTCAGCTGCCCGATCCTCCAGACGAGCAATGCCAGCCTCATCGTGATCCTGCGCGCTGCCTCGCTCAGCGCCGCGACGGCGGGCGGCTATGGCGGCACGCTCACGATCGTCCTCGCGCCGGACTGACCGATGCGCTCTCCGGCGACCATCTGTTTCCTGCTCGGCACGGTCGCATCACTGGCCGCCCTTCCGCGCCCGGCCGCCGCGGCTGCCGATCGCGGCAGTGGCGCGCCGGTCGTGACCGCCGGCATGCCGAGCGACTTTGCCGACCTCAGCCAGTCGCGAAACCTGGTCGCCGACATCTATTTCGGCGGGCGGCGGATCGGCCAGTTCGAAATCGAGGCTGATCCGGCACGGGTCCATATCCTTCATCCCGACCAGGTTGCGGCGGCGATCCCGGACGTGGCCGATCCCGCGGCGATGATCCGTGCCCTGAGTGGTGATCTCGATCCCCATGCGCGCCTCGTGTGCCTCGATGCGGCAGCTGCCTGCGAGCGGCCGACGCCCGAGGCAGCGGCGATCGTGTTCGACCAGCAACATTTCCGGATCGATCTCTATCTGAACCCGAAACTGCTTCTCGCACGACCGGTATCGGCCGACCGCTTCCTCGAACCGGATGGCAGGAATGTGTCGCTGGTGGATACGATCGGCGCCGCCATCGCCGGCGGCAGCGGGCAGCAGGCGGTCTACAATTTTCGCAACCGGGCGGTGCTGGCCGCCGGCAATGGCCGCCTGATATCGGAGATGTCGGTTTCGTCGGGGCGCGGGCTCGACGTCGATACGCTTGCCGGCCAGCTCGACCGGCCGGATCTTCGCTATGTCGGCGGGCTGTTCTACACGCCCGGCGCGGATCTGGTCGGGCGGCGGCGTATCCTGGGCGTCGGCATCGGATCGCAATTCGATACGCGCGCGGATCGCCTGCAATTGACCGGCAGCCCGCTCATCGTGTTCCTCGGCCAGCGCTCGCGCGTCGATCTGTACAGCGAGGGAAAGCTGATGAGCTCGCACAGCTTCGAGGCTGGCAACCAGACGCTCGATACCAGCAACCTGCCCGATGGCTCCTATCCCATCGATATCCGGATCCAGGAAGCGAGCGGGGCGACGCGCACCGAACATCGCTTCTTCACCAAAAGCGCCGCCATCGCGCCGATCGGCCGGATCATCTTCTTCGCCAATGCGGGAATGCTGGCGCTGGACCGTCAGGATCGCTGGGTGTCGGTGGCGCATACCCCGCTCCTGAGCGCCGGGATCGCCGGCCGGCTCGGGACCCATTTTGCCTGGGACGGGGTGGTGATGGCGACCGATCACAAGGCGCTGACCGAGGTCGGCCTCACTTATCTCTCGCCGATCGTCCAGACGCGGGTCGCACTGCTCGGGTCGAGCAGCGGTGATGTGGGGGAGGGCGTGCAGATCGGGTCGACCACCGGCGGCGCGCTGAGCTACAATCTCGATTTCCGCCACGTGCACAGCGGGGACGGCGCAGCGTTGATTCCATTCGACGACTATGTCGACAGCCTGTCGTCGCCCTTCGACATCGCCGCGGCCCGCGTGCAGGCATCCAGCCCGAGCTTCACCCAGATCGTCGGCAATCTTTCCTATCACCTGGCCGGCGCGCAGGTCGGGATGACCGGATATTATCGCCACGATCAGGGGCGTGCCGCCTCCTACGCGGTCGGGCCGGTCGTGCGCTGGCCGATCCTCCATCATGACCGGCTGCAGATGACCTTCGACGGCAGCTATGCCGAGACGAACCAGGGCCATTCCATCGCCTTCGGGCTTCAGTTGCAGATCTTCGGCGGCCGTTCGACGCTGACTGCGCGTGCCGGGGCGCAGACCGGCATCGGGAGCGACAATCGCGCCGTCGGCGATATCGAGGAGGTCGCGGCGACGATCCAGCGCGACAATGTCTTGGGTGGCGAACTGGCCGGTGCAGCGGTGGTGCAGCACAGCGCCGACGGCACGGTGCTCCAGGCATCGGCCGATCAGCGCGGTCCGATGGGCTATGCGTCGGCGAGCCTGGTCCAGCGCTTTGCCGGTTCGGGCAACGCTACCCAATATGCGATGACACTTCAGACCTCGATCGCGGCCGGACTCGGCGGCGGCCATGACGTGCTGCGCGTCGGGACGCATGACCAGAATGACAGCGTCATCACGGTCGGCATCCATGGTTCAGCGCGGGACACGCGGTTCCAGGTCATGGTGGACGATGCCGCGCGGGGGCAGATCCGGCCCGGCGAGCACCTGACCTTGGCCGTGACGCCCTATCGCCGGTACAGGGTGCGGATCCTTCCGGTGGGCGGCGATCTGGTCGCCTTTGATGCGCAGACCCGATCGGTCGATGTCTATCCCGGCACGGTCGCGGGGCTGGAATGGAAAGCGAATACCGTGCTGGCGATGTTCGGCCATCTGGTACGTGCCGACGGCAGCCCGGTCGCCGATGCCGACATCACCACTGACGGGGCCGTCGCCGCGACTGATCATCGCGGCTATTTCCAGCTCCAGGCATCCGGTGATGCCGAGATTACCGCGCGCGGCGCTGACGGGCAGGCCTGTCGCGCGAAACTGGGCGCGGCACGGTCGACAAACGGCTATACGGCTCTCGGAGACGTGAAATGCATCTCGTGAAGATAGGGCTGGCACTCGGCGGTATCGCGGCGATCGCGGTCGCATCCGCCGCCCATGCCGGGATCGTACTGAGCCAGGCAGTCCTCGACATCGGACCCTCCGGGGCGGTGGCGCAGGATATCGATGTCTCGAACGACGGGAAGGAAATCGCCTATGTCGTCGTCGAGCCGTCGGAGATCGTGTCGCCAGGGGGCGTCGACGAGAAGCGCCTGCCGATCACCGATCCGGGGGTTGGTGGCCTGCTGGTCACGCCGCAGCGGCTGATCCTCCAGCCGGGCGAGCACAAGCTCATCCGGATTGCCGCTGTCGTGCCGCGGGGCGCTGTGGACCGGATCTATCGGGTCACGGTGAAACCGGTTGCCGGCCCGGTGAACGCTCCGGTGAGCGCGTTGAAGCTGCTGGTCGGCTATGACGTGCTGGTGATCTACCGCCCCGCCGCGCCGGTCACCAGGCTGGTCGGCGATCGGGCCGGGAATGTACTCACCCTGCGCAACCAGGGGAACAGCAATGTCGAGGTCTATGAAGGCAAGCAATGCGACCCCGCGCCATCGGTCCCCTGCACCAAGCTTCCCGCGAAGCGTCTTTATGCCGGTCAGGTCTGGCAGCAGACCCTGACGAGCACCGCGCCGGTCGAATATCGGGTGACGATGGGCTCGACCTCGTCGCAACAGCGGTTCTGAAAGGCCGTTCAGGCCAGCTGCCGCGCGATCACACGTCCAGTTGCTTCACCGCCTCGTTCCAGGTCTGGATATTATCGCGGGCCTCCTGAACGAAGGCGGATCGCCGCACGATCCCCAGGAACAGGTCCGCGATCCATTTGCCCGGGCGGCGCAGCGGCCGGGCGAACTGGATCAGCAGCACCACGCGGGTGCCCGCCGTGTCGTTCCACACCTCGTGCTGGTAGGTGTCGTCGAACACCAGGGTCTCGCCCTCGGACCAGCGCACGATTCGGTCGCCAACGCGCATCCGCACGTCGCCGTCGCGCGGGACGATCAGGCCGAGATGGCAGGTGATCAGGCCTTTGGTCACGCCGCGATGGTCGGGAATGTGCGTGCCCGGCGCCAGGATCGAGAAGAAGGCGCTGTTCAGCCCGGGAATCCGCGCAACGATCGCCGCGGTCTTCGGGCATTGCTCCAGATTGTCCTCGATCGCGAAGCCATAGCCCCACAGGAAAAAGGACCGCCACATGTTGACCGCCGCGATCGCGCGGTGATCGGGGGAGATGGTGGCGAGGCTGGGCGAGGCATCGCCCTGCAACGCGACCGCGATCGCCTCGTCGCGGATGTCGTGCCAGTGCTCGCGCAGCAGGGCGGTCCAGGGGAAGTCGCGCACGTCGAGCACCGGCTCGTTCGAGACGAGCGAGGAGGAAGAAATCAGCCGATCGAAGAGCCCGCGGAGATGCTTGCCATATTTGATGATCAGCGGCCGGTTGCGTTCCGCCTCAAGCGTCGGGCGAGGGCTGGGCAATCCGGAAATGACGTTGAGATCGGGGATGCGTGTGGTGCGCCCGTCGGACATCTTGCCCGATTTGCGCCACAAAGAGCTGGCGTCCGGTCTCGTCTCGACGCTCATCTGGTACCACGCCTCCGTACACTATCGGCAGCGCACCGGCCCGGAAAAGCCACATATGCGCCATTGTCGAACTCGCCCCGCAATCGGGGAAGGCTGAATGGTTATCGGGCGTCTTCGTCCAAATCGTGGCGAGGACGTGGTGTTTCACGGCAGGTTCAGCTTTGCCGCACCAACGCTGGTCGCGGCCGGATTACGCCGCTAGGATCGGAACCATGTATTTTACCCCGCGCGTGTTGCGCCTGTCGCTCATTGCCTCGCTCCTGCTCGGCCTGTCGCCGACGGTCAGCGGGCAGACCGTTCCTGCCGCCGCATCCGGCTCCAACATCGCGAGCCGCGATCCCTGGCTGTACAAGGGCAGCGACATCGTGCCCGATGCCGCCTGGCGCTTCGGCACGCTGACCAACGGACTGCGCTACGCGGTGCGCAAGAACGGGGTGCCGCCAGGCCAGGTCTCGGTGCGGGTACGGATCGATGCCGGCTCGCTGATGGAGCAGGACAGCGAGCTCGGCTATGCGCATCTGATCGAGCATCTCTCGTTTCGCGGCTCGGAATTCGTGCCGGACGGGGAGACGAAGCGCGTGTGGCAGCGTTTCGGTGCCACTTTCGGCTCCGACAGCAATGCCCAGACCACGCCGACCCAGACCGTCTACAAGCTTGACCTGCCCAGCGCGACCGAGGCGTCGCTCGACGAGAGCCTGAAGATCCTCGCGGGCATGGTCAGCAAGCCCAATATCACCCAGGCAGCGCTCAATGCCGAGCGCCCCGCCGTGCTGGCGGAGCAGCGCGAGCAGCCGGGGCCGCAGGTCCGCCTGTCGGATGCGATGAACGCCCTGTTCTTCGCTGGCCAGCCCTTCGCCGACCGCTCGCCGATCGGCCATACCAAGACGCTCGAGGCGGCGACGTCCGATACGGTGAAGGCCTTCCACGATCGCTGGTACCGGCCGGAGCGGGCGGTGGTCGTCGTCTCGGGGGATCTCGATCCGGCGGTGTTCGAACGGCTCGTCGCCAAATATTTCGGCGCGTGGCGCGGCACCGGCCCGGCACCGGCAGAGCCCGATTTCGGCGTGCCCAGTGCGAAGGAGCCGACCACCAGCGCGATCGTCGAGCCCGGCCTGCCGACCATGGCGATGATGGCGGTGTTGCGCCCATGGAAGTTCAACGCCGACACGGTTGTCTTCAACCAGAACCGGCTGGTCGACATGGTCGCCACCGCCGTGATCAACCGGCGGCTGGAAACGCGCGCCCGCGCCGGCGGCAGCTATCTCTCGGCGCGGGTCGGGCTTGACGATCCGGCGCGATCGGCCAACGTCACCTTCGTCCAGGTCGCGCCCGTCGGCGATGATTGGGAAGCCGCGCTGAAGGATGTGCGCGCGGTGATCGCTGATGCGCAGGCCGCCCCGCCGTCCCAGGCGGAGATCGACCGCGAACTGGCCGAACAGGGTATCGCCTACAAGACGATGGTCGATACCGCGCGCGCCGATGCCGGCAGCAAGCTTGCCGACGACATGGTCCAGGCAGTCGATATCCGCGAGACGACGACCAGCGCGGCGGTGATCCAGAACGTGTTCCTCGAAGCACGGCGCAAGGGCATGTTCTCGCCCGCGCGAATCCTCGCCTCGACGAAGAAGATCTTCGAAGGCACTGCCACCCGTGCGATCGTCAGCGCGCAGAAGCCGGAGAGCGATGCAACGACCAAGCTCGCGGCGGTGCTCGGCGCCGATGTGAAGGGCGTCGCCGGAATCCGCAGCGCTCAGGCTGCGGTGGATTTCTCGAAGCTCCCGCGGCTCGGGCCGCCGGCCAAGGTGGTCGCTCGCAAGAAGATTTCCGAATTCGGGCTGGAACAGGTCCAATTCTCCAACGGCGTCAGGCTGATGGTCTATTCGACTACGTCGGAGGCCGACCGGGTCTATGTCCGCGTGCGTTTCGGTGGCGGCTTCAACGCGTTGCCGGCCGATCGTGAATCGCCCGCCTGGGCGGCCAACTATGCGCTGATCGCCGGCGGCATCGGCAAGCTGAAGCAGGGCGATATCGACGCGATGGCCGCGGGCCGCCGCATCGGCCTCGATTTCGACGTCGACGACGATGCGTTCCAGCTCGCCGCCATGACCTCGCCACGGGACCTCTCCGACCAGCTTCGCCTGATGGCCGCGAAGCTCGCCGCGCCCGGCTGGGACCCGAGCCCGCTGGCCCGCGCGAAGACCGCCGTGCTCGCCAATTATGCCGGGCTCGAATCCTCGCCCGACGGCGTGCTCGCGCGCGATCTTGACGGCCTTCTCCGCGCCGGCGATCCGCGCTGGGGGACGCCGACGCGTGACGAGATCCGTAACACCACGCCCGAGGCGTTCCGCGCCTTGTGGGAGCCGCTGCTCGCGACCGGCCCGATCGAGGTGCAGGTGTTCGGCGATATCGGCACTGATAAGGCGATCGACGCGGTCGCGCGTACCGTCGGCGCGCTGAAGCCGCGCACGGCCGAAGCGCAGCCCGTGCCCCCGGTCCGTTTCCCGGCGCACAACGCCACGCCCGTGGTCCGCACGCATGACGGTCCGGAGAACCAGGCGGCGGCGGTGATCGCCTGGCCGACCGGCGGTGGGGTCGACGGGATCGCGGAGAGTCGCCGGCTCGACGTGCTCGCTGCGATCTTCAGCGACCGTCTGTTCGATCGCCTCCGCTCGGAGGCTGGCGCAAGCTATAGCCCCAACGTGTCGAGCAACTGGCCGATCGGCCTGCCGAGTGGTGGCCGCCTGATCGCGGTCGGACAGGTCGCGCCGGTCAATCTCCCGCTGTTCTTCAAGCTTTCGCGCGAGATTGCCGCCGATCTGGTCGCCAATCCGGTCAGCGACGACGAGCTGAAGCGGACGATCGGCCCGATGACCCAGGCGCTGATGCGCCAGTCGACCGGCAACCAGTTCTGGATGCTCCAGCTTGAAGGCGCGACCTATGATCCACGCCGCATCGCCGCGTTCCGCAGCGTGCTGAGCGACATCTCGACGATGACGTCAGCCCAGCTCCAGGAAACGGCGCGCAAATATCTCCGGCCCGACACCGACTGGACGATGGAGGTCATCCCGAAATCCACCGCGGGAACGATCGCCTCACGAAGTAG
>CZQE01000252.1_pt1 | contig 10074 bp, 9 predicted proteins | sample 734431 | NCBI WGS metagenome assembly CZQE01 (sample SAMEA3597869, study PRJEB11362) | hydrothermal vent metagenome | biome: marine hydrothermal vent biome; feature: marine hydrothermal vent; material: ocean water | place: Atlantic Ocean | collected 2010-09-19/2010-10-04
CGCTGTTGCGCGGGGTTGCCATCAGCACCGGCTTTGGGCCGTTATCCGCGCTCACAGTCTTGCATTCAGTCACAGCTGCATGACATGCCCAGCGATGTAAACGAGCGCGCCTAAAAACAGTGTCCACTTTTGCCAACGAAATAGTCCGAAAGGCCTCCTGAGGTCTTTCTTCACCGTCTCCTCGGCCTCGGCCATTACCTTCGCGCCGGGGGAGTTTGGAGGTTGGGCTGGAAGGTCACCGAATACCCGCAGGTAGATTGCGTTCGTGAGTAGCCCGTCTTGGCGAGCATCGATGCCGAAGCAACCGAGAGCAAAGCTGAGCGCCCAGAGCGCGACCGCTACACCTAGTGGCCAAGGCGCATCTGCAAGCGCCACGCCTGCCGTTTCATGGCGCGCGTAGGCAATGGCGCCTCGGGGTTTAGAACATTTTTTTGACTTTCGGAATATTGTATTATTTTACAATGCATTGAAGAAGATGTGAGACGACGATCAGGCCGTGTTAGCGCTGAACTTCACATGCATTTTCACAGCAGTTTTCACGAGGGTTAGTTAGGTTCGATCCTTAGCGGCTATTTCGACCATCCGGCCTCGTCCAGCGAACGCCCCTAGGCAGGTTAAGTTTGCTCTTCGGATTGCTTCTGCAAGATGAACTGGGCTCGTTCTCGCACTGACCGCGAGGGGTCATTCGCGAGCGACGAGGCGATCTCTTGCGCCTGTGCCGATCCAAGCGAGATACGAATAAGGGAGGCAACGGCAACTTTTCGCACTACGGCGGCCTTATCTCCGGCGCAGTCGGCGATCAAAGTTTCCCTGCTGATGCCCGTGCTGACATTTCGGCGTGCGAACGTCGGCTCCCGCCTTCTCAGTCCCATCGACTTGTCGGTCCATCGCCACCGCCATCCGTTTGGCCAGCTTGCGGATTCATCAATTAGCGTTTTAGCAGCAAGCGCACGCACCTCCGGCTGCAATGCCTCGCGCGCGATTTTAGGAAGGTATTCGTCAAATCCATCGCCACGCAAGGCGAAGCGCAACACCGTGGCAGTGGGGCCGGTCTTTCGGCGAACAATCGCATCCGCAAGTTCCTCCCTCACGTCGATACGCCTAAGCGCTTGCTCAAAGGTGACTTTCTCATCGCCCCACCGGCCCCAGCTATATTCGCGAGTCAGCAAGGCAAGGGCTGCGTCGGCCACAATCGGCGCAGAGGTTGCCGAAAAGGTGTTGGCTGCACATTCGGCGGCAACGTTTCGAACTGGCTTAACCCAGTCGTTTAGCCGCCAGCAGATTGCAGCGAAAGCAAATGCACTGGGAAGCGCGCCAGTGATTTTGCGCAACGCTGCCTCACGAATGTGTCCGTCCCGATGGAAGAGAAACACGTATTCCAAGCCGTCAATATCGCTCAGTTGCTGGAGGTCAGAAGGGCGAGGTGCAAACAGCCGGACGATGCGCGGGCTAGTCCGCCGCCAATGAAACAGGTGGGCAGTCTCAGCGATTTCGCGCTCGGCCTTAACTACCATTGCTGGCGGCAGCCGGTGGATTTCCGACAGTCGTGATGCGAGTTCTGGTTCGATAGGGCATTGCTGGTCCAAGCGCTCGCCAACAGTGGCGAGAACGACACGTAGGGATGGAGGCAAAACACCGGGTAGCCGCAAGGTCATGACGTATCGTGCGGCCAAACTCTGCTGATCGTCAACGATGACGGGGCCCGTTCGAGAGCATCACTCAATAGGCGTCCGCTCGACTCCCAACTGGATGCGGTTAGTCGTAATTTCTATAGCCGCGCCGGTTCGGAGCGAAGCATCAACAATGTTGGGTATTTTGCCTCGGCGCCACCACCGGCGGTGTCACGGCTACCTAACGATGCTGACCCAAGGTGTCGAGTTAGAGTGTCCGTTCTTCACATGCAATTGGGCTTTCTACGCCCTCGCGACCCCCGATTCACCGGGCAATAAGGGCGAGCGCAGGAACGTAATGGCTCCCGCTGCCTCGCCCAACCATTTGAAAATAAGATATTTTATTTGGTCGGGGCGACAGGATTCGAACCTGCGACCCCCACACCCCCAGTGTGATGCGCTACCAGGCTGCGCTACGCCCCGACCGAGGGTGGGGCACATATGCGGGTGAAGCGCGGGATGCAAGCACGGAAGGCGCCGCGGCAAACGATCGGCAGATGAGAGCCGGAAGGGACCGGCCCGCATTGATCGATTCAACCCTGTCGAAGATCGGCTCAGGATGACGGCGAATGGCGCTCCACCGCCGGAGCTTCACCCTCGCAACGGAGGAACCTCGTCATTTCCCTGCTCCTCGCCAGGCTTTCCCTGTTCCGGGCGCGATTTTCCCTGTTATCCCACAACAGGGAATCCGGCTTTATCCTGTTGATACACAACAGGAAATCTTGCCTCATCCACCCCCGGATCGAAGGAATAAAAAGAAATTCCCTGTTATTTTCCCTGTTAAGCGCCCGGAACAGGGAATTTCGCGCGTCGCGGCGTACCCGCATGAATATCCCGAGTCGCGCTGTCATTCAGGCGGATTCACGCGAAGCCGCGAAGGCGCAAAGGGAGATTGCGCGGGGAAAGACTGGTCCGGCATTGGCCCGAACGGCACCGCCGCCGGGGACGGTCGCGTTCCCGCCGGACTATCTCCTTCGCGTCTTCGCGGCTTCGCGTGAACCCGTTCCTGTCGCGCCGGCCCGATTATTCCCTGATCTGTCCAAGCGGCAGCAGGCGCTTCGCCAGCGCCTGGACGAGACGCCGGTCGCCGCCCTTGAGCGCAGCGACCATCTCGACCGCGCGCCGTTGCATCATCCGGTCGAGCAGCGTGGGCGTCGTGCCTCGCGTCGCTGCGTCGGCCAGCGCCGCGCCACGCGCGTCAGCAGGGTCGACCGACAGCCGGAGAAGGGCGGCGAGCCCAGTGAACAGCGCACGATCCCCGCCCAGCGCGACGGCGCGATCGGTCGCTTCGTAGCCGACCGTCTTTCGCGCGCCGAGCACCGCCCGCGCGGTCAGCCCGCCCAATGCCTCGACCGCGTCGATATGCCACCCGCCGAGCGCCGCCTGCGCCTCCGGATCGCGCGGGTTCCTCGCGACCAGCGCCTCGAACTGCGCACGGCATTCGAGCGCGTCGTGCCGGCTCTTGCTGAGCTTCGCGCGATAGCCGATCGCCATCGCCCGCGTCAGCAGCGCGTCGCCGTCGCCCGGCACCCTGGCGAGCGTGGCGTTGGCATCGGCCTCAACGCCGGCAAGCTGGGCAAGCGCCGACGCCTTGTCGCGAACGGTGAAGACGATCTGGGTCAGCGCATCGCGCGACGGATTCGGGACAGTCGTGGCAGGCACTGGCGAGAGCAGAAGGACAAGAGCTGCGGTCAACATGGCCCCGTCCGCATGCCCTTGCCTGGAGGCGCGGCAGGCGCGAGTCGCATCACACCCGGCCTTCCCTCACGCTCATTCCCCGATCAGCGTCTGCCAGAACGTGCCGTCCCAGGCTTTCACGCTGATTTCCTTGATGCCGAAGGCGCCAAGGCTCTTGCCGAACGCCTTCTGATGATCGGCGATGCCATGCGCGGCGATCGCCTCTTTCGAGGCCCAGCGTTCGGAGACGCGGATGAGATCGGGGTCGGCGGCGTCATAGGCGAAATTGTAGAATTCGCAGCCATCCTCCGCACTGGTCGCCGCCATATGCTCGACCAGAAGGTCGCGCAGCTTCGTCCCCTCGCCCTCCGCAACGCGGATATGTCCCAATACGATGATAGTCATTGCGCCTCTCCATGACGGTCAGGTCGGCCTCGACAACCAACCGATTGTTGCGTGGCCATCGGACAAGTGATAGCTCGCGGCGCTTATAGAGCGGGCCTTGCCCCTTTTCGATACCCAGCCTTCCCGGCCAAGCCTTCAGGATCTCATGTTCGCAACCCCAGCCTATGCAGCCACCGCGGGCGCCGCCTCAAGTGGCGGTTCCTTCCTGGTGCTTATCCCGTACCTGCTGCTCATCCCCGTCTTCTACTTCCTGGTGCTGCGGCCGCAGCAGATGAAGGCGAAGGCGCACCGGGCGACGCTTGAGGCGGTGAAGAAGGGCGATTCGGTCGTGACCTCCGGCGGCCTGGTCGGCAAGGTGACCAAGGTCGAGGAGCGTTTCGTCGAGGTCGAGATCGCGCCCACCGTCAAGGTGCGCGTGGTCAAGGCGATGCTGGCGGAGGTCACTCCGTTCGGCACCAAGCCGGCGAACGATTAATCCGATGCTGGATTTCCCGCGCTGGAAGATCACCTCGATCCTGGTGCTCCTCGCCGCGCTGATGGCGCTGGCGATCCCGAGCTTCTTTTCTGAAGACCAGACCAAGGCGTGGGGCTGGATTCCGCACCCGCGGATCAACCTCGGTCTCGATCTGGCCGGCGGCAGCTATCTGCTGCTCGAGGCGGATACCGCCGACCTGATCAACCAGCGCGTCGAGCAGAAGCGCGACGAGGTTGCCGCCGCGATGAAGCGGGCCAACCCCAAGATCGACATCGGCGACATCTCGACGCGTGACGGCAAGGTCAGCTTCATGCTGCGCAACGTGACCCAGGTCGACGCCGCGCGCGAGCAGCTTCAGGCGCTTACCACCGGCGCGGGCCTGACCGGCCAGCGCGACTGGAACATCGAAGTCTTCGACGGCACCCGCTTCGTGATGACCCCGACCCAGGCCGGGATCGACCAGCAGATCAACCAGGCGATGGGCGATGCGACCGAAGTCGTGCGCAAGCGCATCGACGAGCTCGGCACCAAGGAGCCGACCATCGTCCGCCAGGGCAACAGCCGCATCGTCGTCCAGGTGCCGGGCCTGCAGGACCCGCAGGCGCTGAAGGCATTGCTCGGCAAGACCGCGAAGCTCGAGTTCAAGCTGGTCGACGAGACAGCGACCGATCCCGCCCAGCTCGCTCAGGGCATCGCGCCGGTCGGCAGCCAGGTCCTGCCGTACCCGAGCAGCCCGAGCCGCTTCATCGCCGTGAAGCGTGCGGTGATGATCACCGGCGATCAGCTGATCAACGCCCAGCAGAGCAACAATCCGCAGACCAACCAGGCCGAGGTGGTGATCACCTTCGACAGCCAGGGCGGCAAGAAATTCGCGCGGGTCACTCAGGCGAACGTGAACCATCCGTTCGCGATCATCCTTGACGGCCAGGTACTGTCGGCCCCCAATATCAACGAGCCGATCCTCGGCGGCACCGCCTCGATCTCCGGCAGCTTCACCGTGGCCAGCGCCAACGAACTCGCCATCGCCCTGCGGTCGGGCAAGCTGCCGGTCGCGCTGAAGGTGATCGAGGAGCGTACCGTCGGCCCCGATCTCGGCGCCGATTCGATCCATGCCGGCATCAAGGCCTCGATCATCGCGGTGATCCTGGTGATCGCCTTCATGCTGGTCACCTATGGCCGCTTCGGCATCTATGCGAACTTCGCCGTGGTCATCAACGTCGTGGTCATCATGGGCGTGCTGGCGGTGCTGAACGGCACGCTGACCCTGCCCGGCATCGCTGGCTTCGTGCTGACGATCGGCACCGCGGTGGACGCGAACGTGCTGATCAACGAACGAATCCGCGAAGAGCAGCGACGCGGGCGGTCGGTGATCCAGTCGATCGAGCTCGGCTACAAGGAAGCAAGCCGGACCATCTTCGAGGCGAACGCAACTCATGCCATTTCCGGCATCATCATGCTGCTGCTCGGATCGGGCCCGGTTAAGGGCTTCGCGGTCGTGCTGCTGATCGGCATCGCCACCTCGGTGTTCACCGCCGTCACCTTCACCCGCATGCTCGTCGTGCTCTGGGTTCGCCGCACGCGTCCCAGCCACCTCAATATTTGATTGGCGACCGGCCCATGCGTCTCCTGAAACTCGTTCCCGACAACACGAACCTCCCCTTCGTCTCCCTGCGCAAATGGGCGTTCGGGCTGACGATCCTGCTGACCGTCGCGGCTGTCGCCCTGGTGTTCGCCCGCGGGCTCAATCTCGGCGTCGACTTTGTCGGCGGCCTGATGATCGAGGAGAAGTTCCAGACGCCGCCGTCGACCGACAAGCTCCGTCAGGTCGTCGACCGCCTCCAGCTCGGCGAAGTGCGGCTTCAGTCGGTCGGCACCGACGGCAAGACCATTTCGATCAAGCTGCCGCCGCCAAAGAGCACCGAGGAAGACGCCACCAACAAGGTCGTCGCCGCGGTCCAGGTTGCCATCAACAAGGAGTTCCCGGACGCCCGCTTCTCCAAGCAGGATGCCGTCAGCGGCAAGGTCTCCGGCGAGCTGATCTGGAAGGGCATCCTCGCGGTGGTCCTGGCCGTGATCGGCATCGGCCTGTTCGCGATCTTCCGCTTCGAATGGCAGTTCGGCGTGTCGACCATGGTCGCGATCGTCCACGACGTGCTGATGACGCTGGGTTTCTTCGCGCTGACCCAGTTCGAGTTCGACCTGAACATCGTCGCCGCGGTGCTGACCATCATCGGCTATTCGATCAACGACAAGATCGTGATCGACGACCGTATCCGCGAGAATATGCGCCGCTATCGCAAGATGGACATGCCGCAGATCGTCGACCTTTCGGTCAACGAGACGCTGCCGCGTACCGTGATGACCTCGGTCACGATCCTGCTCGCGCTGTTCGCGCTGCTGATCTTCGGCGGCCATGTGCTGCGCGGCTTCACCGCGGCGATGATCCTCGGCATCTTCGTCGGCACCTATTCGTCGATCTACGTCTCGTCGTCGCTGCTGATCTCGCTCGGCCTGCGCGCCGAGCCGAAGTCGGACGACACGCCGGGATCGAAGGCTGAGCGCGTGGCCTACAAGGACATGCCCTAAGCCTCCTTTCCCGCGGCAGGGATAGATCGTCATGCGCATGGACAAGGGTCAGCAGACTGACGGCCCGATCATCTCGGCCTTTTCGGGCGGCGGGTTCAAGGTCGATGACGGCGTCTATCGCGCGCTGCTGATCACCCCGGTACGCGCCGACGGCTGGGCGCCGCCGCCGATCGGGACGCTGACCGCCGACGACATCGCGCCGCTGCTCGCGCTTGACCCGTTTCCCGAATTCCTGCTGCTCGGCACCGGGCCGTCGCTGGTGCGACCGCCCGTCGCCTTCGTCCGTGCGATCGAGGCGCGGGGGCTCGGCATCGAGGCGATGGACAGCCGCGCGGCCGCGCGGGCATGGGCGGTACTGCGCGGCGAAGGCCGCTGGATCGCGGGCGCGCTCTACCCGCTTTGACCGCGGCCGGGGCCAGCGCTATCATACCCCAAGCTCAAAAGCTGGGGGAGAGATCGCATGAAGCTGCTGGCCGGACTGGCACTGCTCGCCATACCGCTCTGGACCGTTCCCGTCGCCGCGCAGACCGCGCCCGCGGCAAGCCCCGCACCCGCCCCTGACTATGCACAGGATTCGGCCTGGCTCTGCCGCCCCGGCCGCACCGACGCCTGTTCCGCCAACCAGGACGTCACCGTCATCCAGGCGAACGGCAAGCGGCGGATCGATAAGTTCAAGGCAGCGCCCGCGCCGCAGTTCGACTGTTTCTACGTCTATCCGACCGTCTCCAACGACCCGACGCCGAACAGCGACATGACGGCGGGGCCGGAGGAACTGGCGGTCGCGGCGTCGCAGGCTGCCCGCTTCGCCTCGAAATGCCGGGTGTTCGCGCCGCTCTATCGCCAGGTCACGCTGACCGCGCTCCGCGCCTTCATCACCGGTCAGCCTGTCGCGATGGATCGCGCCATGCCCGTCGCCGACATCACGGCGGCGTGGAACGACTATCTGGCGCGCGACAACAAGGGCCGCGGCGTTGTGCTGATCGGGCACAGCCAGGGGTCGCTGGTCCTGAAGGAGGTGATCGCCAAGTCGATCGAGCCTGATGCCGTCCGGCGCAACATCATCTCGGCGATGCTGCTCGGCGCCAATGTCGCGGTGCCAGCCGGCAAGGATGTCGGCGGCGATTTCAAACGACTGCCGCTATGCCGCAAGGACGACCAGTTCAATTGCGTGATCAGCTATGTCTCCTTCCGCGCCGATTCGCCGCCACCGGCGAACAGCCGGTTCGGTAAGGTGCCGGAACCCGGCATGGTCGCTGCCTGCACCAACCCCGCGGCGCTCGCCGGCGGCAAGGCGGTGACTGACGCGATCCTGGGCGCCAAGGGCGCTGGCGCCGGCAGCGCGCCGATGGGCGCCTGGACCAGCGACAATCTGCCGGTCACCACCCCGTTCGTGAAGGTGCCCGACCTGATTTCGGCCGAATGCGTGTCGAAGGATGGGTTCGACTATCTCGCCGTCACGGTGAACGGCAATCCGGCCGACCCGCGTACCGACACGATCGTCGGCGACGTCTCGCTCGGCGGTGTCATCCTGAAGGACTGGGGACTGCACCTGATCGACATGCCGGTGGAGATGGGCAATCTGGTCGAGCTCGCCGACCATCAGGCAGCGGCATGGCGGGGCACGCCTCACAAGGCCAGGCGGCGCTGATCGACCAGCCCGGCGAGATGATCGTGCAATGCGGCGCTGTTCGCTTCCCAGGTGAAGCGCTCGGCGCCGCGGCGCACATCGGCCTGGGCCGGCGGATGAGCGAGCAGGTCGCCAATGGCATGAGCGAACGCGCCTGAATCGCGCACGGCGATTCGGCCATAGGCAGGATCAGTGACGACCTCGGCGGCCCCTCCGGCCGCGGTGATGACGATCGGCGTGCCGCAGGCAAGCGCCTCAACCCACGCATTAGCGAGGCCTTCCGACGCGGACGCCAGCGCCATCACGTCGGCGGCGGCGAGCAGTGCCGGCAGATCGGCATGCGGAATGGCGCCGAGCAGTTTCACCCGGTCCCCCATATCAAGCGCATCGATCTTCACCTGGAGCGCGCCCCGTTCCGGCCCCTCACCCGCGACGAGCAGTGTGACGCCCGGCAGGGTGGCAACGGCATCGATCGCGATATCATGTCCTTTGCGCGGGATCAGCGCGCCCAGCGAGACGACGAGAGGGCCGGTCACACCATAAGGCGCCTTCGCCGTTGCCCGATCGCGTGGCGCGAATCGGTCAAGATCGACTCCGGTGCGATGGACGCGGATCCGATCGGCCGGGATACCGATCGCGGCCATATCTGCCTTCATCGCCTCCGATACCGCGAGCAACCCGTCGGCCCCCTGCCCGGCCGCGATCACCTGTCCCGCAGTACCGGCGGCATGGCCCCAGTGATGAATGTCGGCGCCCCGCGCCTTGATCGACACCGGCACCCCGAAATGGCGGCCGAGCGCGACGGCCGCAGGGCCATCGGGAAAGAAGAATTCGGCGTCGATCACGTCGAACGCGAAGTCCCGGCGAATCGCGGAGAGCAGCGGGATCAGGCGACGGACCAGGGCACCGACATGGAAGCGTCCACCAGTCCCCGGCATGGTGGTGAAGCGTGGGCGTCGGGTGTCGAGACCCTTCCACACCTCCCGCTCGGGCAACGAAGCAAGCGACGCATGGTGCGACAGCGCGCGAAGCGGCCAGGGCGGTAATCCGACGGGCGCAACCAGCCGCAGATCGACATCGGGCCGCGCCGCGAGGCCGAGTGTCTGCCGCTCCACGAACACCCCGAAATTGGGACGTGTCGCGTCGGGGAACAGGGTCGAGAGCGTGAGGACGCGGAGCATGGCGACCGCGAGTGTAGCGCGGGAAGGTTAATCCTCCCACGCACGCGGGACCGTCAGAGCCGCTTGTCGCCAGGATAGGCGAGCAGGAGGTCGCTCCCGACCGATGCCTCGATCTCGCATCGCCCTTCAAGCGTCACGCACTCGCCTGCCTTCCACTCGACGCCATCGACCGCGCCCTCGCCGGCGATCGGCACGAACCACCCCATGACACCTTCCGGCAGCGTCACGACGCGATGACCGCCGGGCCAGCGCTCGAGCACGAATTTCGGACCCTCCGCCAGGATCGTGCGGTCGTCCGATGCGGGGGCAGGCGACGGCAGCGGCACGAAGGGCACCGAATCGGTCGCGCGCCGTTCCAGCCGGCTGCGCAGCTCGGTCATCGAGGGCGGCAGGATGAAGACCCGGACGATATCGCCGCCGGCGAGCTGGTGGAGCTGCTGCGCGCCCTGCCAG
>CZQE01000232.1_pt1 | contig 10034 bp, 8 predicted proteins | sample 734431 | NCBI WGS metagenome assembly CZQE01 (sample SAMEA3597869, study PRJEB11362) | hydrothermal vent metagenome | biome: marine hydrothermal vent biome; feature: marine hydrothermal vent; material: ocean water | place: Atlantic Ocean | collected 2010-09-19/2010-10-04
GTCGGCGGTGGCGACTGGGCGGCGGACCGGCTGCTGCCCGATCTCGTCCGCGCGTTCGAGGCTGGTGCGGCGCCGCTGATCCGCGCGCCCGATGCGGTGCGGCCGTGGCAGCATGTGCTTGAAGCGCTCGGCGGCTACATGATGATCGCGGAGCGGTTGCTGGCCGGCGAGCGGGCATTCGCCGATGCGTGGAATTTCGGGCCCGCCGACGAGGATGCACGCCCGGTTTCCTGGATCGTCGATAGGATGCGCGCCGGCTGGGGCGGCGGTGCGGCCGATGCGATGCCCGACACCGGCGCGCGCCCTCACGAGGCGGGATTGCTTCGGCTCGATTGCTCCAAGGCGCGGGCGGCATTGGGCTGGCGCCCCGCTCTCAAGCTCGATCAGGCGCTCGACTGGATCGTTGCGTGGCACAAGGCCGTGGCATCGGGCGCGGACGCGCGGACAGTCACGCGCGCGCAGATCGCCGATTATCAAACCGCTACCAGCCGACTGGACGAGCGCTCGGCCGCCTGAGCCGTTGCGCTCGCGAGCGTCAGCATATTGCCCAGGCGCAGCGCGATCGGGAAAGCGGGCAAGGGCACGCGATCAAGCTTCAGGCCGACGGTCCACGCCGCCTGTCGGGCAAGGAAGTCGATCGGGAAATGGTTGTAGCTGCGGTTCACCGCGACCTCGCCATAGCCGGCGCGGATCAGGAGATTGTGGATCGTCGTCGGATTGTAGAGTTCCGGATGCTGGAGGCAGAAGGGCGGCCAGCGCACGCCCATCACGCGGCGGAGCAGCGAACGCTCGTCATGGGTCACGATCATCAGCGTGCCGTCAGCGCGCAATTTGGTGCGGATCTGCTCAAGCGCAGCAAGCGGATCGAGCAGATGGTCGAGCACATGGACCATCACCGCGAGGCTGACGGAACCATCCGGCACGGCGGACAGATCGTCCATGTCGGGGAGCAACGTCGCCGGGCGCCCGTCCGTCGCCCTGCGCAACTGATCATGGATCGCGCGATTGGGCTCGAACAGCCAGAAATGCCCGAAATCCCCACGGCGCGCGGCTTCCGCGACGATATAGCCGATGTCGGGCCCGATCTCGAGATAGTCGCCATCGAGCGCGGCGCGCGTCGCTGCCGCCTCGAAATAGCCGCGCTGCGTGGCGGCGATCGCGTCGCTGGTCACGAGATCCATATTCGGTGCCATGCTCGAATAGAGACTGGCGAGCTGGGGGCCGTCGAAGAAGACCGGGTTGTAGAGCAGCCCGCAGGCACGGCAGCGATGATAGGAAAAGAACAGTTTTTCCTTGAACAGGCCGGACCAGAAGGGGCGAAGCGATTCAAGGCTCTTCGCTTCGGCGCGCTGTGCGCTGCGGACTTCCTCCCGTGGGTCGTCCGTGCCGCATAGCGGGCAAGGGCGCCGCAGGAATTCATGTTCCATCATGTCTCCTTTCCAGCCGGCCGGAAGGTGACGTGGCTGTGCCAGAAATAGCTGCCGACGATCAGGATCGCGGTGAAACCCAGCTGGGCCAGTATCGGTGGCAGGCCGGCGACCTCGACCAGCAACGGCAGCGCTGCCCAGTTGGCGGCGTAGTTGAAGAGGTAGAAGCTGGAAAAGGTGCCGAACTCGCGTGCCAGATTGCCGCGGGTCCTGAACACGCCGAGCTTGTAGGTCGCAAAGGCGAAACACAGGCTGACCGCCTGGGCGATGCCCAGTGCCAGCATATAATGGTGCTGAAGCGCGGCGAAGCTCCAGAGGAGCAACGGATAGATGCCGAGGCCGAACACGGTGTTCGCCGCCCCCGCCACCAGGAAACGCAGCGGGCGCCTTCCGTCGCCGGCTATGCCGGCCTTCACGATTCTTCCCACAGCGGAATCCGCATATTCTCGCGCAGCACCTCGCGCGGGAGGAAGGGGGACAGGTCCTCGAGCGCGGGCGAGGTGATCCGTCCGTCGGGATGGGCCTTCGCACCGAGCTTGGGTGCGAACGAGACGTTCTCGTCGACGACCAGCTCGCACAGCACCGGCCCCGGCGCGGCAAGGGCTTCGGCGATGGTGCCGGGCAGCTCTTCGTGAGTCTCCGCCCGGAAATAGGCGAAGCCGAAGGCGGCGGCGACCTTGCCGAAATCGGGGAAGGTCACGTTGCTCTTCGGGCCGCCGCCGACTTCGACGCCGTTGAAGAAGTTGCGGTGAGTCTGGAAGATCGAGACATAGCCGCTGTTGTTGATGAGGAAGACCTTCACCGGCATGCCGTAGCCGGCGATCGTCTGCATCTCCTGCAGGTTCATCATGATGCTGCCGTCGCCGGCGATCGCGATCACGCGCTGCCGGCCGCCGGTGGCGGCGCAGACCCCGATGGCGGCGGGCAGGTCATAGCCCATCGTCGCGCAGCCCGAATTGGTCCATAGCCGCTGGCCGCGCTTGATCTCCGCCGCCTGGAAGCTGACGACACAGGCGCTGCCATTGCCGGTGACGACGACATCGTCCTCGTCGAGCTGCCGGAACAGGGCATCCATCGCGACATAGGGGTGAAGTTGCGGCCCGTGATCGTGATATTCGGGCAGCACCACGGGGAAGCGACGGACCCGCTCGCTCGCCCAGGTCATCCATTCGCGATGCCCCGCTGTGGGGCCCTCGTAGGGCTGGTCGATCAGCGCCGGTATCAGCTTGCCGAGGTCAGCCACCACCGGCATGTCCGGCACCACGTTCGGCTTGCGCAACTCGACCGGATCGATGTCGACCCAGATTTTGAATGCCTCGCGCGCGAAGCTCTGCCAGTTATAGCTCACCTGGCGGATGTTGAGGCGGCTGCCCAGCACCAGCAGCAGGTCGGCGCTCTGGGTTACCATATTGCCGGCACGGTCACCCACCGTGCCGGGGCGGCCGGCATAGAGCGGATGATCGTTCCACAGCACGTCGTGCGCGTTCCAGCCGGTGACGACGGGGACGCCGAGCCGCTCGATCAGGCGCAGGAAATCGGCATAGGCGCCGGAAAGCCGGACGCCGCCGCCAGCGAACACCACCGGCCGTTCTGCCTTGCGGAGGCGATCGAGGATCGCCGCGGCAGTCGCCGGCAGATCGGTATGAGTCCAGGGTTCGTCCAGCTCGGCTGGATCAAAGCCGGTCAGCGTATCCGGGTCGATCTTCATCGCCTGCACGTCGAGCGGGATATCGAGCCATACCGGCCCGGGACGCCCGCTGGTCGCCAGGTAGATCGCCTTCTCGAGATGGTAGCGGATCGATCGCGGATCGGTGACCATCGTCGCATATTTGGTGATCGGACGAACCAGTTCCTCGATGTCGAGTTCCTGGTCGCCATATTGGCGCAGCGGCAGGCCGGTGGCGCGCACCGTGGTCTCGCGTTTCACCTGGCCGGAGAGCACCAGCATGCCGATCGAATCGACCCAGGCACCGTAGACGCCGGTGATCGCATTGGTCCCGCCCGGCCCGGACGTCACATTCACCACCGCCAACTTGTTGGTGAGCCGGTAATAGGCCTCCGCCGCCATCGAGAGCGCCTGCTCGTGATGGGTGAAGGTCGTCGCGAGACGCGGATGCGTGCCGAGCGAGTGGTTGAGGTGCATCGCACCGCCGCCGGTGAGCATGAAGACATGCTCGATGCCGTGCCTGACGAGCTGCTTCGCCACCCAGTCGGAGAGTTTTATCAGGGTCATCGTGTCCATCCGTTCGAAAGCGCGGTGCGCCGGATCGCCTCGTCGAGGCCGATCGTGGGAGAGAGGCCGTGCGCCCAGCGGATCGCTTCGGTCGACGGCACGTAGCGGCCGGGGTTCCAGCCGGGATCGGGCCGGCCGAGAATCTCGACGCCGGGCCCGCCAAGCAGGGCGGCGGTCCGGTGCGCCAGGTCGGCGATCGACACTGCTTCCTCGGACCCGACATTGAAGACCGCGCCCGCGTCTCCGCTAATCAGCAATGTCCAGAGCCAGACGGTCAGGTCGGCGGCATAGAGATAGGAGCGTACCGCCGTGCCGGCGCCGTCGACCCGGATCGTGCGCCCGGCAATGGCGTCGCGGATGAAGTTGCCCGCGGCGAAATGGATATCGAGCGAGAGAAGCGGCCCGAGCAGCGCGAAGATGCGTGCATTGACCACGTCGAGCCCGAACTGCTTGCCGTAGATCGCGCAGAGCATCTCGGCCGCGCGCTTGCCCTCGCCATAGGCCGAGCGCGGATCGCGTTGATCGGGGCCGCCCGTCCATTCCTCGGGGACATGCGCGACATGCCAGGGCTGCGCGCCATAGACGGCACCTGAGCTGAGGAAGAAAAAGCGCCGGGCGCCGCATTCGACGGCGAGATCGAGCGCGCGGCGCGTACCGGTGACGATCGTGTCGAACATGAGACGCGGATCGTTGGCATTGAGCGCGGCGCTGGCATCGGTCGCGGCGTGGATCACATGCGTGAACCGGCGTTCCGGTGGCAGGCAACTGAGGACGTCGCCTGCCACGAACCGAAAGCGCCGGGCGAGATGCGGTACCCTGGCGGCGAAGGCGGCCGGATCGCGGCTCAGGATCGTGACGTCGATGTCGATCTGGGCGCGGCTCAGCGCTTCGAGCATCCAGCGGCCGATGAACCCCGTGCCGCCGGTCATGAAGATGCGCGCCCCGTCCAGCCGCGGCCAGAGCGGCGCGAGTGCGGTTTGCACCGCATCGAGATCCTCATCGAGGATCATGCGGGTACCAGCCCGAGCGACGGGCGATGCTCCCGGTGCGCGCGAACCACGCGGGCCACGCTGTCCAGCGCGAGCGCCCAGAGGATCAGCGCGACCAGCCCCGGCCGTACGAAATGCCCGATGGCAAGGCCGAAGCTGGGGCTCACCGGCCGGCCGCCGAGCCAGCTTTCGAGCGAAAGATCGAGCACGGTCGAGAGCGGCCAGTCGGTCACGAGACACAGCAGATAGGCGCAGACGATCGCCACGACCGGCCCGATGCCACGCCACGGTTCGAGCAGGACGAGGAACAGCAGGAATGCCTGGGTGTAGCCGCCCGGCGACTGGGTGACGAGGAACATGCCGAGCAGGATCGTCGAGATGCGATAGGACGGCAGCGCGCGGGGCTGAAGCCAGGCGGCGGCCAGCGCCAGCACCGCGATACCCTGGCTTGCATGGATCACCACCGGCACCAGCCATTCGATCATCTCGACCGTGCGCGACGGTACGAACTCGAGCACCGGGATCTGCGAGTTGCGGACCTGGAGCAGCGGCGCGTAGCTGGTCGAATAATGGATCTCGTTCCACACCTGCCCGCCCTGGAAGACCACCCAGTTGGCGGTGTTCGCCGCGATCTCCATCGGCGAGCCGCCGCCGATGATCGCCAGCGTCACCAGATAGAGCGCGACGGTGGCGATCCCCGCCAGTTCGAGCAGGCGCCAGTCGCGTTTCACCGCATGTGCCAGCACCGGCAGCAGCAGATAGGGCTTGAAGTTGATCGTCGCCGCGGCGGCGAGGGATCGCCACGCCGCGGAGCGGACGAGCGGACCGTGGGCGAGGATGAAGCAGGGCAGGGCCGCCAGGATCAGGTTGCCGCGCTCGAGCGTGAAGAGCAGCGGCAGGCCCAGCCCGAAGGCGATTGCCCGTACCGGCGCGGTGCGCGGGTCGGTGCGATGGAAGCTCCACCAGACGAGCGCGACGTTCAGCCCGTAAAGGGCCAGGATCGTGGTGCGCGCCAGCCAGTCGCAGTCCCGGGCGTGGAACGGCGACTGCAGATAGCAGCCCGGCAGGCTGAACAGGTCGAGAAAGACGAAGGACAAGGGCGGGTACACCGTTCGCCATACCGAGAAGGCACCGGGGTTGTTCGCCCAATAGGCGGTGTTGAACCAGTCCATGAAAGTGTCGTTGGTGTCGAACACGAAGGGCTGGGGCAGATAGCCGAGATCGCGGAAACGCCATGCCGTCCACGCGACGCTCGCCACCACGGCAAGCATCAACGCGATCTCGGGCAGCAGGGACGGCAATACCCGCCGGTTCATGGCCTGCGAACCAGCGTCCGTTCGGCGGGCCGGCTACGGTCCGGGGGGAAATTGAGCCGTTCCTGCTCGATCACGAGCGGTACGTTGCGGCTGCGCTCGGCGAGCATGCGCACCTGCTCGCCGATCAGGCCGAGAAAGAGCAGGAGCACCGCGAACATCGCCATGGCGAGCGTCACGCCGAACAGGGGCCAGGCGCTGCCGCCGCCGGTCGCCGTCACGATCGTCCCCGCGGATAGCGGAATCACTGCGGCGGCTGCGAGGAAAGCGAGCGGAATGGGCAGCCGCAGCAGCGACTTGGCCGATCCGGCCAGTCCGGAAAGGGCGAAGGAGAAGAGCGTCGCGAAACCGTTCTTGGTCTCGCCGGCCGCGCGCTCGGGCCGGTCGAACGGCACGACCGCGATGCGGAAGCCGCTTTCGACCACCATGCCGCGGAAAAAGGGTTCTGGTTCGTTCCACGCAGCGAGCGTGTCGACCACGTCACGATCGAACAGGCCGAAACCCGTCGCGCCGGGGATTACCGGATAGTCGCCGTAACGGCGCAGGAAACCATAGCCCAGCCCGCGGGCGAGCCTCAGCAACGGCGATGACCGTTCGGAACGACGCTGCCCCAGCACCACCTGCGCACCTGCACGCCATTGTGCGACGAGCGCGCCGATCATCGCCGGCGGATCCTGGAAATCGGCGCCCATGCCGATCACCGCGGCGCCCTCGGCCTGGTAGATGCCGTAGGTCGGCGAGCGCATCTGGCCATAGTTGCGGTTGTTGAAGATCGCGCGGATGCGCGGGTCCCCGGCGCACAGGTCGCGCATCAGGGCACGGGTGCGGTCGGTCGAATCATTGTCGATCAGGATGATCTCGTGCGAGCGCGCATGGCGCTCGCCTTCCGCCGTTACCGCCGTGCAGATCGCCCTGACATTTTCTTCCTCATTGTAGCAGGGGATGACGAACGACAGCTCGATTGCCCCGTCGCGGGGTGTCATCGTTCGTCATCCTCGCGCCGCCGCAGGCCGAGGTCGATGCCGGTCGCCGGTGCATAAATCTCCGTGAACAGCGCAGTCAGGATTACCAGCGCAAGCAGCGCGACAGCGGAGATATTGTACTTCCGGTCGGCATCGAGGCGCGGCGCCTCGATGATCTGCACGTCCGACGCTGTTTCCGACGCCAGCGTTTCGACCGCCACTTCCTCGGACGAGCGGGCATAGACCTCGTAGAGCGCCTGGGCGAAGCGATAGTCGCGATAGAGGTTGAGATATTCGCCCGAGACCTGCGACAGACCGGTGACGTTGGGGCCCGTGACGCCAAGCCGGGCCTGTGCAGTGCGCGCGATCTGTGCACGGATCGAGGCGACTTCCGACTGGACCGACTGGAGCTGCGGGTTGTCCGGTCCCTGGAAGCGTTGCAGCGTCTCAAGCTCGACGAGCTTGGCCTGGAGCTGTGCCTCAAGCCCGGTCCGCAGCGACAGTGCTGATCCGAGCTGCGCCTCGGGCTCGGCCAGGTTGTTGCGCCGGCGGAAACCGTCGAGCGCGGTTTCGGCCGTCGCCACGCGGGCCGCGGCTTCCTTGAAGCGATCCTGCACCACCTGGCGCTTGCGGCGAACCCGGTCGCGCCCCAGCGCGATGATCCGGTCGCTGATCGCGCGTACATAGGCCTCGGTCAGCGCCTGTGCCCGGACCGCATCGTGCATTCGGACTTCCACCTCGACGATACCGCCGGTCAGGGAATGCACGTCGACCTTCTGCGCCAGCGCGACACGCGCCTGGTCGATGCTCGAATAGCCCTGCGGCCCGACCAGCCGCAGCCGGCGGATCACGTCGTCGGTCACCTCCGTGCCGCGTGAGATGGCGAGATACATGTCGACCGGTTGCTTGGCGCCGCCGAGCAGTGCTGCGAAACCCTGGAGCTGCCCGCCGAGCGCGTTCATCATCGAGCCGAGCCCGACGCTGTTGCTGTCTTGCGGGACCATCTTCGCCCGCGCGACATAAGGGCGTGGGATCAGGCAGAGTATGGCGAGCAGCAGGGTAAGCACGGCATAGGCCATGCGGCGCGAGCGCTGATTGCGGACGACGCCGACGGCGCGAGCGATGACGCTCATTGCGCGAGCGACTTGATCGAGGCGGCACCGACGAGCCCGCCGAACAGGCTGCCGGTGATATCGCGAAGACGTGCCCAGAACTCGCCGCGATTGGCGTCGACCGGCACATAGATGAGATCGCCCGGCAGTGCCGGTGCCCGCAGCACCCGCTTGCCGTTCGCGACCACCGTGCCGTTGGCCCGCACCACGAAGATCTCGGCCTTGTCGCCCAGTTGCTGCACGCCGCCTGCGGACTGGATGAAGTCGCCGATCGAGGCGCCCTCGCGATAGGCGAAGGAGGCAGGGCTCGGTACCGCGCCGAAGACGCCGACGGTCACCGGACGGGACGGAATATAGATGGTGTCGTTGTTCTCGACGATCACGTCGCCGGGCAAGGTGGCTGCGCCGACCGGCAGGTCGAACACCAGCCGGCCGCTCGGCTGGCGCGCGCGCAATTGTTCGACGATCGAACGAACCAGGGCGAGATTGCCGGGCTGGGCGAGCTGAGCGCGATTGGCGGAGACGACCGGCTGGGCGGTGAGCTGAAATTCCATGTCCTGGATCGCTCGGTCGAAGCTCAGCTTCTGCTGGGCCTTCACGCTCTCGCGCGTGATCACGCTCGCATAGGGGAAGGCGAGCGCGGTGAGCCCCCCCGCCTGAGTCACCACGTCCTCCATTTTCGTGCCGGGACGGAAATAATAGCGGCCGGGCCGGGCTACTTCGCCGCTGATCGTCACCAGCACGGGTTGCTGATCGAGCGGGCGGGCGATGCCGACATCGGAGAGGATGCGGATGATGTCGCCGCGCCGGGCCTTTTGCGTGCGTGCCTCGGCAGCGGTGACCTGCCGCCATCCGGACTCGGTCTTGCCGAGAGAATCGAGCACCATCAGGCGGCTGTCATCGGCCACGGTGTTGATGCCGCCCGCATAGAGGATCGCGTCGCTGAGCGTCTCGTTGGGGGCTATCTCGAAAATGGCCTCGCGATTGACGCTGCCGATCACCGCCACCTGCTCTCCGGCCGGCGCGAGGTAGATGACGTCGCCATTCTGCAGCGCGGCGTCGCCGCTCTTGTCGCCCTTGAGCAGCAGGTCGTAGAGATCGAAGTCCGAGATCAGCTGGCCGTTCCGGCGGAGCTGGATCGACCGGAAGCTTCCTCCCGGGGCGGGGCCGCCGGCCGCGAGCACGGCGTTGACCAGTGTCGAAAGGCTGCTGACGGTGTAGGAGCCGGGGGTCGCAGCGAAGCCGGTGACATAGACGGTGATGCCGTGCAGCCGTCCTGCGGTGACCTGCAGGTCGAAGGCACGATACTGGCGCGCCACCTGGCGGGCGATCACGTCGCGCAGATCGCCATAGCGCACCCCGCCGACGGTGATGGCGCCGACGCGCGGTACGAAGATACGCCCTTCCTTGTCGACGGTCAGCCGCAGATCGGCCGCCTGTACCGATCCGGTCAGGCCGAGCAGCACTTCATCCCCGGGGTTGAGGCGATAGTCCGGCGGCACGACGGTGGTGGAGGGCGCGGTGAAATCGCGCCCGCCCGGTGTCAGCAGTTCGGCACCGAAGCGGCGCAGCGGCTTGCCGGCCGCATTCGAGACAAATGTCTCGAACTCGTTGGCGACAGGCGATACCGGGTTTGTTCGCGCGGCACGGGGTGCGGGCTGGTCGGTGCCATCGGCCTCCGGCGAGGCGGGCGAGCCATCGATCACGGTTGGCTGGTAGGAACGCACCTCGGCAGGCGGAACAGCGACCTGCGCCGCCGCGGCACCCCGGGAGATCGCGCTGGCCCCTCCGCCGGACTGCTCCGTTGGCGATACCGGCGGGGAGAACTGGGCTGATGCCTGTGCCGGGATCAGCGGCAGCGCGAACACGCAGCCGGCCAGCAATTGCTTCCAGGGGGTCGTCATGCGGTACAATCTTCTTCTTCGATCAGGCTCGCGGTCAGGCCAGCCGCTGAACCGAGCAGGATGTCGGCGGCCGTTTCCCAGAGGCGTTCATTGG
>CZQE01000204.1_pt1 | contig 10006 bp, 10 predicted proteins | sample 734431 | NCBI WGS metagenome assembly CZQE01 (sample SAMEA3597869, study PRJEB11362) | hydrothermal vent metagenome | biome: marine hydrothermal vent biome; feature: marine hydrothermal vent; material: ocean water | place: Atlantic Ocean | collected 2010-09-19/2010-10-04
AGCTCGACGACGCCGCCGCGCCGGACGATGTGGAGGCGCACCGCCCGCCCGATGCTCCGCCTGCACCTGAGGAGGAGACGGACGAGCAATGGATGCATCGCTTCCTGGAGGAGAACGCGCACCTCGCTCGTCCGCGCCCGGAGCGCCCGCCTGCCCCGCCGCCCTCGCCCTGGGACGGGCCGCCCTCAAGCTGGAAGGTGCCCGACCATCTGAGCATGCGGCATCCCAGGGGCGGCTATATGGCGATGGCGCTGATGTCGCGGACGATGGACGATCTCGATGAAGTAACGAAGGGCGAGCGTGCCGCGACCTATGAGGAGGTCGACAAATATTTCGGCCATGCCCTGATCGCCGAGGGGCTGGTGCCGTTCACCTATACCGCCGACCAGGCGATCTGGTGGTGGAAATCGGGCGGGTACAAGGTGCTCGGGAGCCAGACAGTTCCACATGCCCCCTTGGCGCCGATTCCGCTTGAGGGAACGCGTTTGGATGCACCCTCGAACTCGGGACGTGGCCTCCCGACGCCGGCAGCCTTCTGGTCTGGTAGGGAAGTGGCGATACCAGACGATCACCAGCTTGCAGGCACGGCAGCGTCAGCGCTCCCAAGTGGCTCTACGGATCCGGCATTCTTGCCAACGATCTGGGCGAACGCATCGGCAGCTGAAAGCGACAGCCCCTTTGCCGATCCTGTAACGCATCTTGTAGGGGACGGGCCGGCAAAGGCACCCCCCGGCGCCGCAAAGCCTGCTCCAATTGCCACCGGCTCAGCCGCCAAAGTGGCCCCAAAGGCACCCGCGCCCAGATACGGCTACCGTGCTGACCCGCCGACCCAAGTCGAACGCCTGCTGGCGCTAACCGGCAAAATCGCTCTTGAAATGAAACGTTCGAATGGTGCCGCGTCGAATGATCCCTATTCGGCGGACAACCTGCACCTTGGTGTCAACGACGAATATCGCCCCGCTATGTTAAAGGCCGCACGAACCTTCGATCTTCCACCGCAAACCCTTGCCGCGCTCATCGGTGCCGAGGCGAGCCGGAACAAGCGGCATGAATGGGACCCAAAAAGCCGGAACAAAAAAACCGACGCGTCAGGCCTGACGCAATTCATGGCGCGTACCTGGCTCGGTGAGGCGGAACGACGCGGCAGCTACCTGAACGGCCTTGCAACCAGGCTCGGCTATCTCGACAAGAAAGGCAAGATCGCGGCGACGTACAAGCAAGCGTTTCTCGCTCTCCGCTTCGACGCCGATCATTCCATCAACGCATCTGCCGATTATGCCGCATTCAATCTCGCCAAGCTGAAGAAGCGCGGGGTAGTATTGGACGAATCCCCCGCTGCGCTCGCGCGTTATGCCTATCTTGCCCATCATGAGGGATTGGAGGGTGCGACTGACTTTCTTCAGGGCAAGCCACTGAGCGCATCGCACTGGAAGCAGAATGTGCCGCCCGACGAAAGGCAGTACTGGCTCACTCATTACGGGCCGAATCTCAGCACTGCGTACCGCGCCTTCATGCACAAATATACCGACGATCTCATCGACGTGACGGACTATATGTACGATCCGGAAAAGGTGACGGCTCCCCCGACGGGCGGCTTGTACGGACGGCCGAAATAGGATCGCGGCACGCTGTCGGAACGGTTCGCCCAGCCATTGACTCAACTAGAACAAAAAGAGATCACTCGTCGTGGAGATGATATGGGTCAGGAGAGGGATCGATGAAGCGCTGGAGTGGGACACGAACCCTTGTTTATGTCGCCATTGTCGCCGCGATGTCGACCGTCCTTTCACCCGTCGCGGCGGTGACTCCGCCGGCTTCCGCTGCGAAGGCAAGGATCGCCAGCGCATCTTCGATAGCGCGCGCGAAGCGGGCAATCGCGGCTATCGGTACCCGTCGGGCGGACTGCAAGGCGCGCCGCTATTCGCCACAACTTTTCGAGGCGTGCGATGGCGCTGCGATCGATGCCTATAACAAGCTCCTGCCGCGCGCGCGTACCGGTGCGCGTCGCGACAGCTTCCTCGCCGCGATGATCCCTGCCTTCCAGGAAGCGCAGAATGCGGACCGTGCCTATTACCCAAATTATTCCCGCGCGGACGTGGTTGGCGCCGTTTCCACCTATGCCGATTTTGCACGTCGCCGTGTCGAGATATTGACCGGCGTTGCCAGGGTGCCACCGCCGCGCAAGCCCGTTCGGGGCGAGCGGGGCCTGTTCGACTGGATCGACCGGACGCCGGATCTGCGGGAGTCGATCAGCAACTTGATATCAACGCGGGAAGCCGCCCGACGCTGGGACGCGATCCGCGCGGCGGATTGCACGGCCTACCCGGTCCCGAAGTGCGCAGGGCGGCTCGACGATGAGATGCGCCGGATGATCCGGGAACTGACGATCGAGCAGCCGTCATCCTTCGCAAAGGGCGAAAAGCGCCCGCCGCGCCGCTTTTAACAACTGCCGGGAGCGCTTATGGTTATCTGATGCCCGACGGCCACATCGAGGTACGCTTGGCTGTCGGAAGAACGCGCGCTCTGGATGGTGCTGATACGCAACATTCGCGGCCGTCAGGGCCGGGCAAAGTCATCTTCGTGATCCACGGCCATATCGACGAGAGCGACGATCCCAGCCGCGCGGCGAGCGACGGCATGATCGATGATCTGGATTCGGGCGACCCGGAAAACCAGAATTACGGTGACACAATGTCTCTAGCGAGAGGCGGGATTCCGACGGCAACCATCTACAAAGGTGCCATCGGCTGGCATGAGATGATCAAAGGCCAGCTAATCTTCACAGCGCCGGTCAGTGCGATGACCCATCGGCAGATGTCTAATATCCAGCGGAACCTTGACCGAGCCCAAGAGAAATTCCTGAAACCCTAGATTGTCAAACGAGCGTATCGTGGCAAAACAGATTCAAGCCTCCACGGTGCGCGAGGCAATGACAACACTGTGACAAGCATTTCCTAAATTGCTAAAAATTCTTCGACCGCAATCGAGAGAATCTGCGTTGGCGCGGCGCGTTCGTTGTCGCCGCGCGCGACGATCGTCAACTCTATCCCCAGCGAGGCGCGGATCCTGTAGCAGATCAAGCCGCTCCCGGCGGCGCACGCTTCCACGGAATACATGTTGCGCCAGCCACCGGCCGAGAGGATTGCCTCCTCGCAGGCTCCTGAACTGACACGGTTATTATCGCATGGCTGCGGCTGGAGGGTGCCCGCCCGGACTACTGCCAAAGCGGCCTCCATCACCAGCGCGCCCTGTATCGCCTGAAACGCACCCTCTGCGGAAATCCATACGGCGCGTTCCCTGGTCTCGCGGCCGCGGCGTTCGACGTCGCCCCCGCCATCATCCACCGTCCGGCACGCTGGCTGCTCGATGCGCGACGGTTCTGGCAGACCAGTGACCGGATCGACGATCGGCAGCGCGATGATATGAAACAGAGGTGCCGCGCTGATGCCGCTAGAGTCTGATTCATCTGATTTGAATCGAACTGGGATTCCCAAGGGCGTTGAGTTCTGATTCAACCTGCTGGCTGGGATTGGAGGCCAGTATGGATGGCGAGACCCTATTCGGATGATCTTCGGGAGCGTGTAGCGGCGTCGGTTGTGGGCGGTCGTTCGGCCCGTGAGACAGCGCGGTTGTTCGGAGTGAGCGTTGCGAGCGCGGTGAAGTGGTCGCAGCGGTTGCGGGTGACGGGGAGTGCGGGTTCGCGGCCGATGGGGCGCAAGCAGGAACGTTCGCTGGCGAGCGAGCGGGAGTGGTTGCTGGGGCGGCTGGAGGCGGCCCCTGATCTGACACTTCGCGGGCTGGTCGTGGAGCTGCGTGATCGCGGTGTGATGACGAGCTATGGTTCGGTGTGGCGGATCGTGCGCGATGCCGGCGTGACGTTCAAAAAAAACGCTGTTCGCCATCGAGCAGTTGCGGCCGCAGATCGCACGCAGGCGAGCACAGTGGAAGAAGTATCAGGGTCGGCTTGATCCCAGACGCCTCGTCTTCATCGATGAGACCTGGGCGAAGACGAACATGACGCCGATCCGGGGCTGGGCACCGCGAGGAACAAAGCTCATCGCCCGCGCCCCGTTCGGCAAATGGCGAACGCTGACCTTCCTGGCAGCACTTCGCCATGATCGGATCGACGCCCCGTGCGTGCTCGATGGGCCGATCAACGGCCAGAGCTTCACCGCATGGGTCGAGCAGTTCCTCGTGCCGACGCTCAATCCTGGCGACGTCGTCATCATGGACAACCTCGGCAGCCATAAGGGCCAGGCCGTCCGTCAGGCGATCCGCTCAGCCGGAGCCAGGCTGCTGTTCCTGCCGCCCTACTCCCCCGACCTCAATCCGATCGAACAGGTCTTCGCCAAGCTCAAGCTGCTCCTGCGCAAAGCCGCTGAGCGCTCCGTCGAGGCAACATGGCACCGCATCGGCTCACTCCTCGATACCTTCCCGCCCCACGAATGCGCCAACTACCTCAGAAACTCTGGATACGCTTCCACGTAGATGGATCAGACTCTAGACCGATCCGCTCGGATCAATCATCGGCCCCGACATCTCGCGCGATCCGGGTGCGCGAGTGAACGGCAGGGATCCGGTCTGCCGTTCGATCATGCGGTGGACGACCGGCGGTGCCGGCCCCTCGTGCAACGCCGCGAGGTCGGCGCTGTTGTCCGCATCCGCATGCGTGCGCCGCTGGTTGTGCCGGACGTAATCGAGCCAGGTCGCCACGTGATAGCGTTCGACCCAGAGCAGCGGATCGCCGAGATCGCGCAGCAGCGTCCAGTGCCGCGCGCCGTCGCGCCGACGGATGCGGCTGCGTTCGCCCATGACTCGCAGGAACGTGACGATGTCCTTCTGCGCGATCCTGTACTCGATCGTGATCACTACCGGGCCGCTGCGCGATTCGATCGGGACAACCGTCTCCGGCTCGGTCCATCGGCTTAGGGGATCGAGATTGAGCTGTTCTACCTGCGGCAGCGGGACCCGGAAACCAAGCAACGCGCCGGCGACCTGCACGGCCGCCGCGACGAAGAGGGCGGTTGACACCCCGTGATCTTCCGCGATCACGCCGAACAGCCAGCTCCCGGCTGCCATGCCGCCAAAAGCCGTCATCTGGTAGAGTGCGAGACCACGCGCCACGACCCAGCGCGGTGACGCCATCTGAACGGTCACGTTGAAGGTCGACAAGGACAGTACCCAGCCAGCACCGGCCAGCATCAGCGCCGGGATGGTTGCCGCCATGAAAGGGCTGGCGGCGGTCGCCGCCGCGCCGAGGGCGAGTGCGATCGCCCCGATCAGGACGATGCGTTCGTTGGAAAGGCGCTGCCGCAGCCGGCCGCTCGCCAGCGCACCACCTACCGCCCCGATGCCGAAGCCGCCGAGCAGCACGCCGAAGGTCAGCGCGCCGCCACCCATCAGGTCGCGCGCGATGAGCGGCATCAGCGCCGGTACCGCGCTCGCCGCCAGACCGAAAAGACCGGCGCGCACCATGACAACGCGCAGATTGGGCGACATCGCGACGTAGCGCAGCCCTGCCCCCATCGCGACGCCGAGCCGCTCGCGCGGGAGCAGTCGCGGGGGGATTTCGGGTCGCCAGCGCGCGAGCACGACGATCAGTCCGACATAGCTCACCGCATTGGCCAGGAAAGCCACCGCAGCCCCCGCCGCCGCGACGATCAACCCGCCGATCGCAGGGCCGACGCTGCGCGCGATGTTGAAGCCCATCGAGTTGAACGCGATTGCGCCGGGCAGCACCGGCCGGGGCACCATGTCTCCCACCGAAGCCTGCCATGCCGGCCCGTTGACCGCCGTGCCGCAGCCGATCAGGAAGGTGAAGCCGAGCAGCAGCCAGGGACTGAGCAGGCCCAGCCAGGCACAGACGGCAAGTCCCGCCGATACGACCAGCATGAAGCTCTGCGCCCAGAGCATGACGAGCCGGCGGTCGAGATTGTCGGCGACCGCTCCGGCCCAGAGCGAAAGCAGCATGATCGGCAAGGTGGTCGATGCCTGCACCAGCGCGACGAACTGCGGAGAGCTGGCCAGCGACACCATCATCCACGACGCACCGACCGACTGAATCAGGCCGCCGAAATTGGACGCGAGGTTCGCGATCCATACTTCCCGGAAGATCGGGATCGAGAAAGCCGAGGCTGGCCTGGCGGAGTCGGGCGCGGTGGCTGGCATGGCATGTCGTTGCGGCAAGCCGCCGGCGATGCCAAGCCTCGTCATGCCATAATCGCCCCTGATCTTGCCGCCGCGAGGAGCCACGCTTCATAGCGCGCGGGATGTCCGAGGGGTGACGTCAGCGGCAGTTCAGCGTCGGCCAGCTTCCGAAACCGGCCCCCGCATTTCACAGATCGGCGTCATCAAGTCCGCGGCCAGATATCTAGTCGTCCCCGGCCGGCTTCGGCAGCAACAGCGCCAGCAGGATCGACCGGCACTCGCCATCGATCTCCCCGTCGAGCAGTTCGGGGCGGAAACGCCGCTGGAAGGCCACCACCGCGGCGAGCTTGTCCGAGACGTCGTACCCGAACCGCTCCAGCGCGATCAGGAAGCCTGCGTCGGTCCACATCGGGTCCATCAGGTTCCTGGTCGGCCGCGGCAGGGCAAGGCGCAGCCGGGCAAGCCGGCTCCACGGAAACAGCTCGCCCGGATCCTGTTTCCGCAGCGGCGCGATATCCGAATGGCCGACGACATTGCCGCGCGTGATGCCGTGCCGCTCCTTGATCGTCGCGACCAGCGGCACCAGCGCGTCGATCTGCTGCTCGGGAAAGGGCGGATAGCCGAATTCATGGCCGGGATTGACGATCTCGATCCCGATGCTCGCGCTGTTGACGTCCTCGATCCCCCGCCAGCGCGACTTGCCGGCGTGCCAGGCGCGTTTTTCCTCCGCCACCATGCGCAGCACCGTGCCATCCTCGGCGACGAGATAATGCGCCGAGACCTTCGCTTCCGGGTCGCGCAGCCGGTCGATCGCCGACTGCGCGTCCTTCATGCCGGTATAGTGCAGGACGATCATCGAGATCCCCAGCGTCCGCTCGTCGAAATTGGGCGACGGCGTGTCGATGATCGTCATGGTGTATCCCCTGCGCGTGCGGTCCTGATCGTGACGATCGCAACCCCGATCATCGCGATAGCACCGCCGGTCAGCATAAGCATGGTCGGTGGCGTGTCGAAATACCAGCCGGTCGCAAACACGGCGATGACCGGCGCGGCCAGGGTCAGCGGCGTGACGACGCTGACCGGGTGGCGCTGCAGCAGCCACGACATCGCCCCCTGCCCCATCACGGACGATCCGACCGCGGAGAAGACGACCCAGCCGAACGTCTTCAGCGGAATATGGGGGATCGAGCGCATTGCCTCGGGTTCAAGAGCGAGGGCGATCGTGCCGAGGATGATCGATCCCCAGAAGCCGATCCACGCATAGATGGTCAGCACGGGCACGCCGATCAGCTTGCGCTGGATCAGCGAGCAGATCGCCCAGATGAAGCTCGCCAGCGCGGTCAGCGCGAGCCCGGGAATTTCGTTGACCATGGTCGGATCGAACACCAGCAGGCCAACGCCCGCGACCGACAGGGCGATGCCGGCGATCCGCGGCAGGTGGATCTTTTCCCGGAACACGACAATCGCCAGCAGCAACGAGAAGGGCACGCCCAGTTGTCCGGCGATGGCCAGCGCACCGACATTGTGAGTGATCGAAAGCGACAGGTTGGTCGCGACGTAGAAGGCGCCCCCCGACAGCATGCCGAGCGCGGTCAGCGCCCACATCCGGCCGGCGATGATCCTGAGCGAGCCGAGGCAGACGAGCAGGACAAGCGCCTGCCGAAGGAAGCCGGCGGTCAGCGGCGCGATCTCGCTCACCGCCATCTTCACGGCAATGATGTTGAGCCCCCACAGGACGTTCATCGCGGCCACGACGATCAGGTCGCGCGCGCCGAAACCTCTTGCCTGCCCCTCACCGGAAATCGCCTGCCCCATGGCGGGCCGCTTGCGGCCTGTCCCCGCGAATGTAAACCGCCGATCAGACGGCGACGGCAGTCTCGCGCGCCACCACGCCGGTCGGCTCGTAGAGTCCGCGATAGCGCGGGCTTGGGCGGAACGCGCCGGTCTGCCCGATCACCGTCTCTCCGGCGCCGAGCACGAGCAGCGCGCCCGGCCGCGCCACCTCGGCCAGCCGGTCGAACACGCGGGTGCGCAGCGAGGCCGAGAGATAGAGCAGCACGTTGCGGCACAGGATGATGTCGAACCGGCCGATCGGCAGCGGGTCGGCGACCAGGTTGAGCTTGCGGAACGATATCTGCCGGACGAGCTCCGGCTTCGCGATCCAGTCCCCGCCCACCGGGTCGAACCATTGCATCATCCGGCGGATCGGCAGGCCGCGCTGGATCTCGAACTGCGAATAGCGCCCGGCACGCGCCCGCGCGAGCGCTGCTTCCGAAACATCGGTCGCGACGATCTCGGGCGAGACCGCGCCGGTCGCCGTATCGCGCTCGGTGAACAGCATCGCCAGCGACAGCGGCTCCTGGCCGAGCGAGCAGCCGGCCGACCAGATACGGATGCGACGGCTGAGGCCTTCGGCACGCATCGCATCGACTGCGTCGGCGATCATGTCGAGCACCGCCGCGTCGCGGAAGAAGGAGCTTTCCTGGTTGAGCAGCGCGTCGACCACCAGGTCGCCAACACCCGGCGAGCGCAGCACCTCGCCGACCAGCTCGTCGAGCGTCTCGTGCCCACGATCGCGCATCAGCGGCTTCAGCGCGGTTTCGATCCGCCATTCGCGATTGGCCGCGATCTGCTGGCCGGTGCGCGATTCGAGCAGGGCGGCAAGCACGTTGAGAGCACCAGCGGGCCGTGTGTGGGGTGCAGGCATCAACATCCGGGCCTCCGGCGCGACGCCACCATTTTTCCGATATCCGTCGGCGGCATGATCGCGCAGGCAGTGCCGTTGGTCGCCACCGCGCCCGGCATGCCCCACACGACCGAGCTTGCCTGGTCCTGCACCACGACGCTGCCGCCGCGGTCGACGATATGCTGTGCCCCGTCGGCCCCGTCGCGACCCATGCCGCTCAGCACGATGCCCAGCGCGCGCGAGCCGAACACTTCAGCAAGGCTGTCGAACATCGGGTCGACCGACGGCATGCACCCGCTCTTCGACGGATCGCTGGAAAGCCGGATGGCGGCACCGTCGCTGGTGCCGACGCAACGGATATGCGCGGTGCCTGAAGCGATGATCACGCGGCCCGGACGGATCCGCATATGATCGGTCGCGACATCGCAGGGGCGGCGGGCCAGCACCGCCACCTGCGCCGCGAAATAGGGCATGAAGCTGTCGGGCAGATGCTGGGTGATCAGGATCGGCAGCTGGAAGCTCGACGGAATCTCGCGGAGCAGGAGGCTCAGGGCATGGATGCCGCCGGTCGAGGCGCCGATCGCCACGATGTCGAATCCGCCGCCAGCCCTATCGGTCGCCAGCGGCATGTCGCCGGGGGAGGCATGCGTTGCCTCGAACAGGCGCGTCAGCTTCTCCTCGAGTACCGCCGAGAAACGACCGGCGAAATCCCCGATATCGGGCTTCACCAGCGTATCGGCGGCGCCGAGCGACAAGGCCTCGATCGTCGCTGCGGCACCGTCGCCACAGGCCGACGACACGACCAGCACCTTGGCCCCGGCACTGGCTGCGATCAGTTCGGGCAGCGCGGTCAGGCCACTCATGCCGGGCATCTCGATATCGAGCAGGATCCCGTCGACCTGCTGCGCCTGAAGAAAGGCGAGCGCCGCCTTCGCATGCGGCACGGCGCCGGCAACGGCGAACTTGCCGCTCAGGTCGATCGCGCGGGCGATCACTGCGCGGGCGACCACCGAATCATCGACGATCAGGATACGCGGCCGGTCCCGGCTCTCGACGAGCCGACCAGTGGCGAGGGGTGATCCCAGGGGCATTGCCGACAGCCCTTTCAGGCCATGCCGACGATCTGAAGCTTGCTCTCCAGCGTCTCGCGATCGAACGGCTTCGTCACATATT
>CZQE01000245.1_pt1 | contig 9912 bp, 6 predicted proteins | sample 734431 | NCBI WGS metagenome assembly CZQE01 (sample SAMEA3597869, study PRJEB11362) | hydrothermal vent metagenome | biome: marine hydrothermal vent biome; feature: marine hydrothermal vent; material: ocean water | place: Atlantic Ocean | collected 2010-09-19/2010-10-04
GACGGCCTCGCGTGCCTTGGGACGACGACGGCCCTTCTTGGGCGCCTCGACCTCGACCGGCGCCTCTTCGACTACCGGCGCTTCGACGATCGGCTCGGCCTGCTCTGCATCGGCCTCGACCGGTGCGGCCTCGCCGCCCTCGCCGCGATCGCCCTCGCCGCGACGGCCACCGCGACGACCGCGCCGTCCGCGACGACGGCGGCCTTCGGCGCCCTCGCCCGACACTGGCTGCTCGCCGGCGAATTCAGCCTCGCCCTCACCGGTGGTCTCGACCTCGGCATCGGTCTCGGCCTCGGATTCGCCCTCCTCGCCATCGTTCTGCTGGGCTGAACCCTCCTCGCCCTCGGGACGATTGCGACCGCGACGACCGCGACGGCGGCGGCGGCGGCGCGAACCGCCCTCCTCGCCTTCAGCCCGCTCGCCACGCTCACGCTGCTCGCGGGGAGCGCGCGCCTCGCGGGGCGCCTCCTCTTCTTCCTCGTCGTCGACCTCGTCGATCTCGTCCTCGATATCCTCTTCGATATCGTCCTCGATCTCCTCGATCGGCGCCTCGAAGCGCGGGGCATGCGCCGGCGGCGGCCCGGAGACCTCGACCGACATGCGGGCGCCTTCCTGCTCGCCGTCAGGCGCGACCTCGATCGTCACGCCATAGCGATCCTCGATCTCGGCCAGTTCGGCGCGCTTGCGGTTGAGCAGGTAGAAGGCAGCTTCCTGGCTGGCGCGCAGCAGCAGCTGCGACCCGCGGCCGTGCGCCGCCTCGTCCTCGATCAGGCGAAGCGCCGACAGGCCGGCCGACGATGCGGTGCGCACCAGGCCGGTACCTTCGCAATGCGGGCACTGGCGGGTCGATGCCTCGAGCACGCCGGTGCGCAGGCGCTGGCGGCTCATTTCCATCAGGCCGAAGCTGGAGATGCGGCCGACCTGGATGCGGGCGCGATCGTTCTTCAGCGCCTCCTTCATCGCCTTCTCGACCTTCCGGACGTTGGACCCGTTGTCCATGTCGATGAAGTCGATGACGACGAGGCCGGCCATGTCGCGCAGGCGCAACTGGCGGGCGATTTCGTGCGCTGCCTCGAGGTTGGTCGCGGTCGCGGTCTGCTCGATGCTGTGCTCGCGGGTCGAACGGCCCGAGTTGATGTCGATCGAGACAAGCGCCTCGGTCGGGTTGATCACCAGATAGCCGCCCGATTTGAGCTGCACGACCGGATGGTACATCGCGGCGAGCTGTTCCTCGACATGGCTGCGCTGGAACAGCGGCACCGGGTCGGAATAATGCTTCACCTTGCGGGCATGGCTCGGCATCAGGAGCTTCATGAACTCCTTGGCCTGGCGGTACCCCGCCTCGCCCTCGACGATCACCTCGTCGATGTCGCGGTTGTAGATGTCGCGGATCGCGCGCTTCAGCAGGTCGCTGTCGCCATAGACAAGGGCGGGCGCCGACGACGACAGCGTCGTCTCGCGGATACCGTCCCACAGCCGGGCGAGATAATCGAAGTCGCGCTTGATCTCGACCTTGGTGCGCTGGAGGCCCGCGGTACGGACGATGCAGCCCATCGACGGGGGCAGCTTCATGTCCGCCATGATCGACTTCAGGCGCTTGCGGTCGCCCGCATTCGAGATCTTCCGGCTGATGCCGCCGCCATGCGACGTGTTGGGCATCAGCACACAGTAACGGCCTGCGAGCGACAGGTAGGTGGTCAGCGCCGCGCCCTTGTTGCCGCGCTCTTCCTTGACGACCTGGACCAGCAGCACCTGACGGCGGCGGATCACGTCCTGGATCTTGTAGCGATGGCGCAGGTTGGTGCGGCGCTCGCGCAGATCGTCGACCGCATCGTCGGCGGCGCTGCGCTTGCGGCGGCCGCGGCCCTTGCTCTCCGCCCCGGCGCTTACCTCGGGGTCGGCCCCGCCATCATCCTCGAACCGCTCGACCGATTCGGCATCGGGCTCGAAACCGTCGTCCTCGCCATGCTCTTCGGCATGGAGATCGTCCTCGGCATCGATCTGGGCGCGCAGCGCAGCCTCTTCGGCGGCGTGCTCGGCCTCTTCGCGCAGCAGCGCGTCGCGATCTTCCTTGGGGATCTGGTAATAATCGGGATGGATTTCCGAAAAGGCGAGGAAACCGTGGCGATTGCCGCCGTAATCGATGAACGCCGCCTGCAGCGACGGCTCGACCCGGGTAACCTTGGCTAGATAGATATTGCCCTTGAGCTGCTTGCGCTCGGCGGACTCGAAATCAAACTCCTCAATCCGGTTCCCTTTGACGACGGCAACCCGGGTCTCTTCCCGGTGCCGCGCGTCGATCAGCATACGCATGGTCATTTATTATTCTCCGGGCGCGCGGTCCGGGGCCTGGCGGCATCCGCCGCGCGCGATTGTGATACGGCGACGTGGTGGCGGAATTGCCGCCCTTGTCCGTGCCGCTTGTGGTTTCGAAAAATGCCTCTGCTCGCGATCCACGCCCCGGCATCTGGCCCTGGGCACCCTGCGCGCTCGCGACCCGGCCGGTGGTAACCGGTCGGTACGAGGGGCGGGGAAAATGCATCATGCGAACGTCAACCTGAAGAGCCGCACCCGGGAAAAGCCGGGCCGGCTATGGGACCGAACAGGCGCCAGGAGAGGCGCTTGCCGGTGCAATTTCATGCCTAGCACCGCTATCCTCGCGCAGCAACCGGCACGTTCATGCCGGGGTTGCCGGCAATTTTATGCCGAACGGCGCGTTAACCCAGTCGCTTCACCGTGTCGGAAGGCGGTGGCGGCTACCCGGGGTGCTGTTGTTGTGTACTCGATGGGACCCCCCGCCCATGCCTTTTCGCTGGACCGCTGCCACACCGGCGCGGCATTACAGACCTGTGTCCTTCCTTCTCGCTCTCCTGGCCTGCTGGCTCGGCGGAACGCCCGCCTGGGCAGCCACGGTCGAGCGCGTCGAGATCCGGCATGACCGCATCGTCATCCGGTTCGACCAGAGCGTGGCCGACGCATCCAGCTTCGTGCTCAGGGGGCCGCAGCGCATCGCGGTCGACGTGGCGGGGGCCACGCCGGGCATGCCGGTCGAGGGCAATGGCCTGGTCGCCGCGGTACGCCAGGCCCCGCGCGGCGAGGACGGCACCCGGATCGTGTTCGATCTCACCCGGCCGACGATCGTCACTGAAGGCATGTTCGGCCCTGACGGCCGCGAGCTGACGCTCGAGCTCCGCACCGTCGACGATGCGAGCTTCGCCCGCGCCGCGGCGGAGCGACGCCTGCGCTTCCTGCCGCCCTTCAACATGGGGATGGTGACGCCTGCGCGCCGATATGAGGTGTCGGTCCCCGTCCCGAAATCCAGCCGCAGCCTGGCGCTGCCGCGAATCTATGGCGACGACGACAGCCGCCCGCTGGTGGTGATCGACGCAGGCCATGGCGGCGTGGACCCCGGCGCGATCTCGCCGGTCGACGGCCGCCGCGAGAAGGACGTGACGCTGCGGATCGCCCGGGCGATCCGCGACGAGCTGCTCCGGTCTGGCCGGGTGCGCGTGGCGCTGACGCGGGAGGACGACAAGTTCCTCGTGCTGCAGGAACGCTATGGCATCGCACGCAAGCTGAAGGCCAATCTGTTCATCTCGGTGCATTGCGACAGCGTGGGCAGCGGCGATGCGTCGGGCGCAACGGTCTACACCCTGTCGGAGGTCGCGTCCGACAAGGAATCGGCCCGGCTCGCCGCACGCGAGAACAAGGCCGACATCATCTCGGGCGTGAACCTCGCCTCGACCTCGGCCGACATCTCGTCGATCCTGATCGACCTGACCCAGCGCGAGACGATGAACAGCTCGGCCAGCTTCGCCCGCCTGCTCGGCCGCGAGGCGCAGCCGCTGATGCCGATGAAGCCGAATTTCCACCGCATGGCCTCGCTGGTGGTGCTGAAGGCGCCCGACATGCCGTCGATCCTGTTCGAGACCGGCTATATCTCGAACCCGAAGGACGCCGCCTTCATCGATTCGCGCGAAGGCCGCCAGCGCATCGCCGAAAGCGTCCGCCGCGCGGTCGACATCCATTTCGCCCGCCGGCTCGCGTCGAACTAGGCCGCCACCCGCGGAGCGACCTGATGACGCAGGAAAGCGAGATGGTGGAACGATGCGCATGAGCCCGACAAGGATGATGGCGGCGATCGGCGCCCTGGCTGCCGCGCAGACGGCGATGGCCGCACATCCGGCCATTCGACTCGGCACGCCCTATCCGGGATCGACCATCACTGAACCTCAGCGGCCCAGAAACTGCGGCACGCATTTCAAATTCTCGACGCGGGCCGGGCTCGATCAGGTCGCCCGCTTCTATCTCGCCGAGGGGCAAGGCGATCATTTGCCCTTGCTCAGCGACACTGGCGGAAAGTTTCCGGGATACCGGATGATCGTCTTCTCCGGCGGCCGGACGGGGCGCTTGCTGTCCGTCGTTCTCGACGCACGGCAGGGCGAGGTCCACGGAACGGTCTATTATGTCCTGTCGCGGCCGGCAGGCTGTGACACGCGCGGTTGAAAGCACACAGGCTGGCAAGCGCCGAGAAACTTGCTAGAGCCTTGGTCCTGTATGACCGATACCGAATCCAGCGTGAATTTCCGCCTCCGCCGCGAAGTGGAGGGGATTCGCGGATTTGCCCAGCGAGCGTGGGGGCGCTGGTGGGTGAAGGTGCTCGCCGTCCTCGCGGTGCTGATCGCGATCGCCTATGCCGTCTTCTGGTATATCTTCGCGAGCGAACTGCCCTCGGTCGACAAGCTGCGCGCCTATGAGCCGCCCTTGCCCACCAATGTGCGCGGCGTCGACGGCATCCCGATCCACAGCTATGCCCGCGAACGCCGGGTCGAGCTGAGCTACGCTGAATATCCGCCCCTGCTCGTCCGCGCGTTCCTCGCTGCTGAAGACAAGACCTTCTTCGAGCATCACGGCGTCGATTATCCCGGCATGGCCGGCGCGGTGATCGACTATGCCACGAAGTTCGGCACCGGGCGGCGCGCCAAGGGCGGGTCGACCATCACCCAGCAGGTCGCGAAGAACCTGCTGATCGGCAACACCTATTCGCCGACCCGCAAGATCAAGGAGGCGATCCTCGCCTACCGGATCGAGGACGCGCTGACCAAGCCGCAGATCCTCGAACTCTATCTCAACCAGATCGCGCTCGGCCGGAATGCGTTCGGCGTCGAGGCGGCGAGCTACGCCTATTTCAACAAGGAGCTGAACCAGCTCGACCTGGCGCAGATGGCCTATCTCGCCATCCTGCCCAAGGGCCCGTCCAACTACGACCCGTTCCGCAGCACCGAACGCGCGCTCGGCCGGCGCAACTATGTGCTGCGCGAGATGCTCAAGAACGAGTTCATCGACCAGGCGCAATATGACAAGGCCCGCGCCGAGCCGATCGGCGCCGTGCCCCGGCAGACCCCGAAGACCGAGGTCGCGGGCGCCGGCTATTTCGTCGAGGAAGTCCGCCGCCAGCTGATCGACAAGTTCGGCGAGGACGAGAAGGCCGGGCCGTACAGCGTCTATTCGGGCGGCCTCTGGGTACGCACCTCGCTCGACACGAAGCTCCAGCTCGACGCGCAGACCGCGCTGCGCAACGGCCTGCTCCGCTTCGACCGAGGCCGCGGCTGGAGCGGGCCGCTGCGCCATGTCGAGATCGGCGGCGACACCTGGCAGTCGGCGCTGCTCAACACCAATCTCCGGCTCGACTATCTCGACTGGCGCGCCGCCATCGTGACCGCGATCAGCGGCGACTCGGCATCGATCGGCTTCAGCAACGGCCAGACCGGCATTCTGCCGCGCTGGGCCGCGCAGATGCCGGTGCGGGGCCAGGGCGGTACTGCCTTCGCCGCGCTGAAGGTCGGCGACATCCTGGCCGTCGCGCCCGAGGGCGGCGCCTTCGCGCTTCGTTCGGTCCCCAAGATTTCCGGCGGCTTCGTCGTCGAGGAACCGGCGACCGGCCGCGTGCTGGCAATGCAGGGCGGCTTCGATTCGAGCATCCAGTCGTTCAACCGCGCCACCCAGGCGATGCGCCAGCCCGGCTCCACGATCAAACCGATCGTCTATGCCGCGGCGCTTCAGGGCGGGATGACCCCTGCCTCGATCATCATCGACGGCCCGTTCTGCGTCTATCAGGGCGCCCGGCTCGGCCAGAAATGCTTCCGCAACTTCGGCGGCGGCGGATCGGGCCCGCACACCATGCGCTGGGGCGTCGAACAGTCGCGCAACCTGATGACGGTGCGCGCCGCGTCGCAGACCGGCATGGAGCATGTCGTGTCGCTGATGGACCGGATCGGCGTCGGCAAATATCCGCCCTATCTCTCCTTCGCGCTGGGCGCTGGCGAGACGACGGTGATGCGCATGGTCAACGCCTATGCGATCCTCGCCAACCAGGGCCGCGGCCATCCCGCGACCCTGATCGATTTCGTCCAGGACCGTCACGGCAAGGTGATCTGGCCCGAGAACTGGCGCCCGTGCGACCGCTGCAACGCGCCCGACTGGAACGGCAAGGCGATGCCGCGCCCGGTCAGCCGGGGTCGCCAGATCGTCGACGCGCAGAGCGCCTACCAGATGGTGCACATCGCCGAGGGTGTGATCCAGCGCGGCACCGCGACCGTGCTGCGCGATCTCGACCGGCCGATGTTCGGCAAGACCGGCACCAATTCCGGGCCGACCGACGTGTGGTTCATCGGCGGCACGCCGCAGATGATCGGCGGCGTCTATATCGGTTATGATTCGCCGACCGGCCTGGGTGGTTATGCCCAGGGCGGCACGATCGCCGCGCCGATCTTCAAGGAGTTCGCGGTCAAGGCCTATGAGGGGATGGAGAAGATCCCGTTCCGCGCGCCCGCCGGCATCCGCATGGTGCGGATCGACCGCGCCTCGGGCAAGCCGGTGTTCGGCGCCTGGCCGACCACCGACCCCAAGGCGGCGGTGATCTGGGAAGCGTTCAAGCCGGAGAGCGAACCGCGCCGCGCCGCCCGCCACGACAATGAAGAGGACGCCGCCGACAAGCCGAAGGAAGCCAAGCCAGTCCAGCGCCGGGAAGCGGCACCGCGCGACAGCGACTTCCTGCAGCGCGAAGGCGGGATCTACTAGCCGGGGCAGCCGCATGGATATAGTCCGTGCGGGTTCCTCGCCCGGCCCGAAAGGCTTTCAGGCGCGCCGGACAGGCGCTAAATCGCATCGAATGATAGCCGCTCCTTGCCAAGAGAGGGCGGAATCTACTAGCCCGCCCTATATCCCAGTGAGCCGGCATGTGCCGGCATGACGTGTATTTTCCGGAGTTCCCACCATGCGCGCCGAAGCGCAGGCTCATGTCGACACCATCAATGACGCGCTCGCGCTGCTCCGCCGCTTCCTCGACTGGGATCGCGCGCTGCGTCGGCTCGACGAGCTGAATGCGCGCGTCGAGGACCAGGCGCTGTGGAACGACCCCAAGCTCGCGCAGGAAGTGATGCGCGAGCGGCGCCGCCTTGAAGAAGCGATCAACGCCACCCGCGCGATCCAGAGCGAGCTGTCCGACACGGCCGAGCTGATCGAGATGGCCGAGGCCGAAGGCGATGAGGAAATGGCCGCCGACGGCACCAGAAGCCTCGCCGAGCTTGCCAAGCGTGCCGAGCACGACAAGATCCAGGCGCTGCTCGCCGGGGAGGCCGACGGCAACGACACCTATATCGAGGTCAATTCCGGCGCCGGCGGTACCGAGAGCCAGGACTGGGCCGGCATGCTGCAGCGCATGTACACCCGCTGGGCCGAACGCCGCGGCATGAAGGTCGAGCTGGTCGACCAGCATTCGGGCGAGCAGGCCGGCATCAAATCCGCCACCCTGCTGCTCAAGGGCGAGAACGCCTATGGCTATGCCAAGACGGAAAGCGGCGTCCACCGCCTCGTCCGCATCAGCCCCTATGACAGCGCGGCGCGGCGGCACACCAGCTTCGCCAGCATCTGGGTCTATCCGGTCATCGACGAGAATATCGAGGTCGAGATCAACGAAAGCGAGCTGCGCATCGACACTTATCGCGCGTCCGGCGCGGGCGGGCAGCACATCAATACGACCGATTCGGCCGTGCGCATCACGCATATCCCGACCGGCATCGTCGTCCAGTGCCAGAACCAGCGAAGCCAGCACAAGAACAAGGCCGAGGCGTACAACCAGCTCCGCGCCAAGCTCTACGAGCGCGAGCTGCAGATCCGCGAGGCGGCGGCCAATGCAGAGAACGCGACCAAGACCGATATCGGCTGGGGCCACCAGATCCGCTCCTACGTCCTCCAGCCCTATCAGCTGGTGAAGGACCTGCGCACCGGCGTGACCTCGACCAGCCCGTCCGACGTGCTCGATGGCGACCTCGATCCCTTCATGGCCGCGGCGCTGTCGCAGCGGGTGACCGGGGAGACGGTCGAGGTGGAGGACGTCGAGTGAGACTGGTCGCGGCCCTTGCGTGCGCGGCATTGCTGCTCGCGGGCTGCGAGCCGGGCCAGCCGAGCGTCGACGACGAACAGGACAAGGCCGGCCCCTTCCCCGCCGCCGATCGTCCCGTTGCGCATATCATTTCGTCGCGCTGGTCGACCGAGGAAGCGCGCGACCGGCTGAACGAAGCGTCCGAGGTGATGAACAAGGCCGGGCTCAAGGCCGGGATGACCGTCGCCGATATCGGCGCGGGTGAAGGCTATTATACCATCCGCGCCGCCGCCCGCGTCGGCAAGGAGGGCCGCGTCCTGGCCGAGGACATCGTCGCCGGGGTCCGCGACACCCTGGCCGAACGAGTCGCGCGCGAGCGGCTCGACAATGTCAGCGTGCGCCTCGGCCTGCCGGCCAATCCGCGCCTCCCCGATGCCAGCTTCGACCGGGTGCTGATGGTGCACATGTACCATGAGATCGAGCAGCCCTATGAATTCCTCTGGCGGATGCGGCCGTCGCTGAAACCCGATGGCCTGGTCGTGGTGGTCGACGCCAACCGGCCGACCCAGAATCACGGCACCCCGCCCGGGCTGCTGCGCTGCGAGTTCGCCGCGGTCGGCTATACCCAGGTCGGGATGTACGACATGCCTTCCGCCGGCGGCTATCTCGCGACTTTCCGCGCCGTAGGCCCCCGGCCGGAGCCTCGTGCGATAAAGCCCTGCAAGCTGAACGACTGAGCGAACGATATCGGGTAAGATCATGGCGAGCGTTCATTCCGCAGTCAGTCACGATATCGCAGATCGCCAATTGCTGCTTAATGCATCGAACCGGACAGCGGCAGATTCCCGGCTAAACAGGAGAATAACATGAAGACGCTGAAGCTTGTTGCACTGGCCATGATGGTAGTTGCGGCGGCCCCGTCCGTCGCACAGGACCGGGATCGCGATGATTATCGCGGTCGGGACTATGGACCCCACATCACTGTCTTCGTCGACGACGATTTCCGTGGCAGGAGCATGGAAATCACTGGCCCGATCAGCCGCCTCGGCCCGACTGGCATGGAAGATCGCATCTCCTCCATCAGTGTCGAGAGCGGCAGGTGGCAGGTCTGCGTCGACGATTATTATCGCGGGCGCTGCGAAGTCATCGACCGATCGATCGGTCGTCTTACGCGACTGGGGCTGGACGACAAGATTTCCTCGATCCGTCCGCTTCCGCGCCGGCGCTGGCGCTGATTCACCGGGACTGCCGGGACAGCCGCCGGGCCTGACCCGGCGGCCGTTTCCGATTCTCCGAAAGACCGCATCCGAGCACGCTTGGCGCACCGGGCCGCGCGCGCTATCTCAATCCGATGCAGCCCTATCTCGACCTCATGCGGCGCGTGCTCGATACCGGCGCGCAACAGATGGACCGGACCGGCACCGGCACGCTCTCGGTGTTCGGCCATCAGATGCGCTTCGACCTGGCGGACGGCTTCCCCGTCGTCACCACCAAGAAGCTGCACCTCCGCTCGATCATCGTCGAATTGC
>CZQE01000018.1_pt1 | contig 9860 bp, 7 predicted proteins | sample 734431 | NCBI WGS metagenome assembly CZQE01 (sample SAMEA3597869, study PRJEB11362) | hydrothermal vent metagenome | biome: marine hydrothermal vent biome; feature: marine hydrothermal vent; material: ocean water | place: Atlantic Ocean | collected 2010-09-19/2010-10-04
GCGGATACCGCCGATATAGACTGAACCCAGCCCGAGCGATTCCAGCGCGACGACGGCGTTCTGCGCTGCCAGTGAGGTGTCGACCGATCCGAGCAGGAAGGTCTCGGTATAATCAAGCGCCTCGGACGGCACGCCGCGCGCGATCGCCAGCTGAGTCAGCCGGTCGAAATCGATCAGCCAGACGAGCAGCAGCGGCGCTTCCACGATGTGCTTCTGCGATCCGGCCAGGGCCGCCAGCCGCGCCTTTCGTTCCGGGTCCTGCACGGCGACCACGCTCCAGACCTGCAGGTTGGATGAGGACGCGGCCGATTGCGCCGCCGCGACAAGCGTCTCGATCGTTCCCTCGGGCAACGGGTCGGGCAGATAGGCCCGCACCGATCGATGCTCGATCAGCAGGTCGATCGCCGCGTTGCGGTGGATCGCCGCGCTGTCGTCATGGCGATAGCGCGCCTTGAGGGCAGCTTCGCTCACGACGCCTCGGCCACCGCGGCGGTGCGCCCGGCGAAACTGTTTTCGGGTCGTCTCAGGCCAAGATTCTCGCGCAGTGTCCGCCCCTCATATTCTTCGCGGAACAACCCGCGGCGCTGCAGGATCGGCACGACCTGATCGACAAAGTCGGTCAGCCCGGTCGGCAGGGTCGGGGGCATCACGTTGAAGCCATCGGCAGCGCCGGTCTGGAACCATGTCTGGATCAGGTCGGCGACCTGTTCGGGCGTGCCGACCGTGGTCAGGTGGCCGCGCGCGGTGGAGACCTGGCGATAGAGCTGGCGCAGCGTCGGGCGCTCGCGCTCGACCAGGTCGGATACGAGCTTCAACCGGCTCTTGCTGCCATTGGTGTCGCCCGGCAGCGGCGGGGCGATGTCGTCGAGCGTATAGCTCGATAGATCGACCCCCTGATAATGCCGGTTCAGGATACCCCATGCCACCGCCGGATGGACCAGCGATTGCAGCTCCTCATATTTCGCCTGAGCCTCGATCTCAGTGCCGCCCAGCACGGCGAAGATGCCCGGCATCACCAGCAGATCCTCACGCCGCCGCCCATATTTGCCAAGCCGCGCCTTCACATCGCCGTAGAATTCCTGCGCATCCTTCAGCAGCAGGTTCGCGGTGAAGATCACCTCCGCCGTCCGCGCCGCCAGTTCGCGCCCCGGTTCGGACGCACCGGCCTGCACGATCACCGGATAGCCCTGCGGTGGCCGCGCGATGTTGAGCGGTCCGCGCACCTGGAAATGCTCGCCCTTGTGGCCGAGCAGATGGAATTTCTCCGTGTCGAGGAACACGCCCGATGCACGGTCGCGGACGAACGCATCATCCTCGTAACTGTCCCACAGGCCCTTCACGACATCGATATATTCCTCGGCGCGCTCATAGCGTTTCGAATGCTCGAGATGTTCAGTCCGGCTGAAATTGGCTGACACGTCGGCGCCGGTGGTCACGACATTCCACGCAGCCCGCCCGCCGGTGATCCAGTCAAGCGACGCGAATTTCCGGGCGGTGGTGTACGGGTCCTCATAGGTCGTGGTCGAGGTGGCGACGAACCCCAGCCGCTCGGTCACCTGCGACAGCGCCGCCCAAAGCGTCACCGGCTCGAAATGCGCTGCCTTGGCATTCTGGCGGAATGTCGCCTCGTCGGTGAAATCGGCATAGCCGCCCGGGCTGTCGGCAACGAACACCAGGTCGAATTTGCCGCGTTCCGCGGTTCGCGCGAGATCCTTGTAATGCTCCAGATTATGGCCTGCATCGGCGTCGGTGTCCGGGTGAAGCCAGGCGGAGACATGGTGGCCGGTCGCCTGGAGAAAGGCACCGAGACGAAGCTTGTGATCTGCGGTCATGCGGGAATCCTTTCGCTGCGGGCATAGGGAGAGGTGGCTGCGTCGACCGCGACGCCGAGCAGGCCGAGCAATTCATGCTGGAGCGCCGCAGTCCGTTCGCGCCGGGCGATGCCGTCGGGGGGCAGGGCGACGCGGATGTCGGCGACGATCTTGCCGTCGTCGAGCACGACCACCCGGTCAGCCAGCTCGATCGCTTCGTCGACGTCGTGCGTGACGAGCAGGACGGCCGGATTATAGACTTCGGACAGACGCCGAAGCAGCGCGTGCATGCGGATACGGGTCAGCGCATCGAGCGCCCCGAACGGTTCGTCGGCCAGCAGCAGCGCCGGTCCGCGCACCAGCGATCGCGCCAGCGCCACGCGCTGCTGTTCGCCGCCGGAAAGCTCATAGGGCCAGCTATTCTCGCGCCCCGCCAGTCCGACTTCGTCAAGCGCCTTGAGCCCGCGCGCGTGCCGGTCGGCACCAGTCAGGCCGAGCAGGACATTGTCGAGCACCCGTTTCCACGGCAGCAGCCGCGCATCCTGGAACACGACGGAAAGACGTTCCGGCACCAGGATCGTGCCCGTCCCCTCCGCCTCATGATCCAGCCCGGCCAGCGCGCGGAGCAAGGTGCTCTTGCCAGATCCGCTGCGGCCGAGCAGCGCGACGAACTCGCCGGCGGCGATGTCGAGATCGATGTCGTCGAGCACACCTTTCCGGGTGAAACGGCGGACCAGGCTGCGAACCTGGACGACGGCGCTCATGATGCGAGCGTCCGGCGCCAGCGGAGCGCCCGCTGCTGGATCAGCCGCACCACCGCATCCGATGTCAGGCCGAGCAGGGCGTAGACGACAAGCCCGACCAGCATGATGTCGGTCTGCGCATAGTTTCGCGCGAGGGTGATCATGTACCCGATCCCGCTCGTCGCATTGAGCTGTTCGACCACGACCAGCGCCAGCCACGACGCAGTCACGCCGAAACGCAGGCCGGTGAGCAGGCCGGGCAGCGCGCCGGGCAGCACGACATGGCGGATGAAGCCCCAGTGGCTGAGCTCAAGCGTTTCGGCCAGTTCGACCTGCTTCAGATCGATCGCGCGAAGCGCCGTATGAGTCTGGATATAGACGGGTGCGAATACCGTTACGGCGATCACCGTCACCTTCATGCCTTCGCCGACGCCGAACCACAGCACCATGAACGGGATCAGCGCCAGCACCGGGATGCCGCGTTTCAGCTGCACCAGCCCGTCGATCACATAGCCGCCGAGCAGGGTCAGGCCCGATAGCAAGGCGAGCACGACCCCGATGGTCGTGCCGAAGACGAGACCCTGTCCCGCACGCCAGGCCGACACGGCGAGGTTGTCCTGCAGCCGCCCGTCGCGGAGCAGTTCGATCGCCGTCTCGACTGCGGTCCAGGGTGCCGGCAGCACACGCGGGTCGAGCCAGCCAGTCGCCGACAGCACCGACCAATAGAGCAGCAGCAGCCCCGGCCCGAGGATCCAGCCCCAGGCGAGCGGCGCGCCGAGGCCAAGCCGGCGCAGGCCCGGCTGCTGGCTCGGCGTAACCTGCGCCGGGACGAAATGCCTGGGCGGCGTGGCGACCAGCTGGGGGAAGGGAGCGTTCATGACATCTCCGGTCATTTGGGACTGGCGAGGGAGAATCCGCCCGCGGCAAGTGCTTCGAAACGGGGGTCGAACAGGGTGCCGGCCTCGAAGCGGGGGTTGCCCAGCTCAGGCGCGAGGATGTCGATCGATGCCTGCTGGTAGCGGATCGCGTCGGCCCACTCCGCCGGGATGTCGGGCTTGCCCGCCGCGGTGACGATCAGCCGGGCGTCTTCAGGCTTCAGGCCCTGCTCGCCGACATAATAGCCGCGCGCCAGTTCCTCGGGATGCGCGAGCCGCCACGCCCATGCCCGGCCCCACAAAGCCGTGAACTGCTTGAGCGCGGCCGCCTTGGCGGGGTTCTGCAGGACCTCCACCGGCACATAGGCAAAGATCGGGTCGTCGCGGAAACCGGGATGCTTCAGGATGGTGGCGCCATCGTCGCCATATTTGCGCAGATACCGCTCGGCGACGATGCCGCCGCCGATCGGCGCCATGTCGACGGCGTTGCTGGCCAGCGCGCTGGTATAGACGTCGCCGCCGATGCTCGACGGCAGCTCGACCAGCGTCACCTCGCTCTTCGCGATTCCCGCGACCTTCAGCGTCTGGAGGACGATCTGCCCCTGCACCTGGCTGGGGCTGATCGCGATCCTTTTGCCGCGCAGGTCGGCGATCGTCCGGATATTCGCCTTGGGCGCAATGCCAAGCACGAAGGCGGGGTGGTCCAGCGGATCGCGTCGATAGGCGGTGGCGACGATCTTGACCGGCAGGCCGACCCAGGTCGCATGGATCGGCGGCACGTTGGCGCCGAGCCCGACATCGAGCGCCTTGGCATGGAACGCCTCGGTCACGTCGGGCCCGCCGGTGATCTGGACCCATTTGATCCTGAACTTCAGGTCCTTGTCCCAGCCATTATGCTTGACTACCCATTCAGTCACCGGATCGCCGACCGTCAGCACGGTGCCGTCCGGAACCGTGTCAGGCAGGGCGGCGGACAGCACGAGTCCGCCGGCCGCCTTCGCTTGGCGGTTGGGGGCGAACAGCACCAGCAGGCCGATCGTGACCGCGACGAACGCGGCCAGAGCGACGGCGCCCCATGGCTTCGATCCGGCCGCGGCCGGCATCAGCCGAGCACGTTGAACAGCTCGCCTTCGAGCTGTTGCGACACGAAGCCGTCGGGGCCACGGGTAAGCTCGCCGGCGACGGTGATGCGGCGAACGGCGCGCGCCAAGTCGAACTGGGCATAATCGATCGGCCCGGCATGGGCGACCGCCTGATTGTCCCACACCACCAGCGATTTGGGCCGCCAGTGGAAACGGACCTGATATTCGGGCCGGGTCGCCTCGTAGAATAACAGGTCGAGCAGTGCCTTGCTCTCCGGCTCCTTCAGCCCGACGATATGGCTGATCGTACCGGGATTGAGGAACAGCAGCTTCTCGCCAGTCTCGGGATGAATGCGGACCAGCGGGTGGAGCGCGACGAACGGCCCCTTGGTGCGTCCGTCGCGGCGTGGCTCGCGAGTGCCGCCGTCATAGTCGGTGGTGCGGTGCACTGCCTGTAACCCGTCGATCAGGCTGCGGACCGGCGCCGACAGACCTTCATAGGCGGCGATCAGGTTGGTGAAGAGCGTGTCGCCGCCATAGGGCGGGATCTCGACGCCATGCAGGATCGAATAGCGGTTCGGGTTGGCGACGAAGGTGATGTCGATATGCCAGCCCTTGTAATCGCGCGGCGGCTCGCGGCCGGGCGGCAGCGCGGTATTGCGCTCGCGCCGGGTGCGGTATTCAGCGACCGAGCGCTCCCAGATCTCGGGATGGTCCTCAAGCCCTTCGGCAATCGGATGGGCAGGCGTCAGCGGACCGAAAGCCCGGCCGAACGCCTTGAGCTGATCGTTGCTGATGTCCTGGTCGCGGAAGAACACCACGCGCCAGTCGTGCAGCGCGCGCTGGATGTCGGCGGCGAGTTCGGGTGTGATCGGTTCGCGCAGGTCGATGCCGGAAATCTCGGCGCCGATCGTGGGCGTCACCGGTTCGACGGTGATATGGTCATAGGTGAAGCGGTTGCGATTGGTATCAGGGCGAAGCGCGGTGACGGCGTTCATATCTGGCTCCTTCAGCCGGAAAAGGGGAAATCAGGCGGCGACCGGTTCGGGCGGAACGAGCTTGAGCGCTTCCGCCGGATAGCGGGCACCGGCGGTTGCTCCCCGCGGGAAGGCAGCTTCAAGTGCGTCGAGCGAGTCGGAATCGAGCTCGAGGTGGTTGGCCGCCCAGTTGGATTCGAGATGCTCGATGTGGCGGGTGGCGGGGATCGGCACCACGCCCTTGGACAGCACCCAGGCGAGGCTCACCTGCGCCACGCTCGCGCCGACCCGCTTTGCCACCTGCTCGATCGTCGCGCGGCGCAGGCTGTTCGCTGCGACTGCGTCCGGCTGGAAGCGCGGATGCTGGCGGCGGCGGTCGTCGGGATCGCTCACCTCGGCACCCGCCAGGAATCCGCGCCCAAGCGGGCTGTAGGCGACGAAGCCGATGCCGAGTTCGCGGACGGTCGGCAGGATCTCGACCTCGACGTCGCGGGTCCACAGCGAATATTCGCTCTGCAACGCGGTGAGAGGGTAGGTCGCATGCGCCCGGCGAACTGCTTCGGCCGATGCTTCGGACACGCCGACGCCGCCGATCTTGCCTTCGTCCACCAGCCGGCCAAGCTCGCCGACCGAGTCCTCGATCGGAATGTCGGGATCGATTCGGTGGAGATAGTAGAGATCGATATGGTCGAGGCCGAGCCGGGTCAGGCTCGCCTCGACGGCGTCGCGCGCCTTGATCGGCGCCACGGCCGCACCGCCGCCATTGGGACGATGGACGAACTTGCTGGCGATGATCAGGCCGTCGCCGCGATCGGCCACCGCCTTGCCCAGCAGCTCTTCATTGTGTCCCGCGCCATAGCCCGTGGCGGTGTCGAAGAAGGTCACGCCGAGGCCGATGGCGCGGTGCAGGGTCGCGATCGATCTTACATCGTCCGCCTGGCCGTAGGTATGCGACAGTCCCATCGCACCAAAGCCCTGACGGCTGACTTCAAGCTTTCCGATACTCGGCATGGATGTGTTCCCGAACGAATGGTTGCGGGCGAAAACTGCGCCCATGCCGGCGATCGGCGAACGTAGAATATCTTTCCTCCGTGCTAGAATCCATACTGATCTAGTGGGAATTTAATCAGGGAACCTTTTGCCCGGCGGCGGCGTTCGCGCGCGCTCTAAAACAGGAGCGAATGGATAGATAACATACTGGTGAAACGGTATTTATCGATCGATCGAGGCGTTCGTCCGTGACGACAAAAGGAGCCTCCTTCAGAAAATCTTGGGGACGGCGAAGATTCAATTCCCATTGACTCGATGGGAATTTGGAATCAGCGTTGCGCTCTCGATCGGAGGGATCGGGCAACCCCGCAATGCGCAGCCAGCATGTTGTCGAGAAGGTGCTCGCCTGCGCCCGGCCGCCCTGGAGAGGGGCAGCCGCGACCGATTGACCGCTGACGTATCGCAAAGGTCAAGGGAGGCCGAAATGAACAGATTCCATCGCGCAACGCTGCTGTCGACGATCGCCGCGGGCGCTGGTCTTGGCCAGCCGGCCCTGGCCCATGATTCCGCACCCGATGGCGGAGTCGCCAGGAACGTCGCGGCGGTGACGGAGGACGCTGCCGTGGCCGCGGACGAGGGCGGGGATGTGGTGGTGACCGCGCGCCGTACCTCGGAACGGGCCCAGGACGTACCGATCGCCCTGTCGGTGGTGTCCGGCGCGACGCTCGAACGCAAGGGCGGCTACACGCTCAGCGACGTGCAGTTCCAGACGCCGAGCCTCACCGCCTATAATTCGAATCCACGCAACTCCTCGATCGGCATTCGCGGTATCGGCGTTTCCTCGGCCTCGGACGGGCTCGATACGTCGGTGGGCGTCTATATCGACGGGGTCTATCTCGGCCGCCCCGGCATGGCGCTGGCCGATCTGATCGACATCGACCGGGTCGAGGTGCTGCGCGGCCCGCAGGGAACCCTGTTCGGGCGCAACAACTCCGCCGGCGTGCTCAACATCACGACCCGCGGCCCGGAGTTCGAGTTCAAGGGCACGGCCGAGATTTCGGGCGGTACCTATAATTACAATCAGGAGCGGGTGAGTGTCACCGGGCCGCTGATCGAAGGGCTGCTGGCCTTTCGTGTCACCGGGTTCAACACGCACCGCGACGGCGTGCTCGACAATATCAAGACCGGCGTCGCCGCCAACAGTGTCGGGCGCAGCGGCGCGCGCGTCCAGCTTCTCGCGACGCCCGCCAGCAACCTGACGCTGCGGCTGATCGGCGACTATTCGATCGAGGACGACACCTGCTGCGTCAGCGCCACGAAGCTGGTGTTGCCGGCCAGCCTGAGCGCGACGACCGGTCGTACGCTCCAGACCCTGGCGGCGCTCGGCTATGTGCCCAGGCCGAGTCTCGATTACACCCAGAACAATTCGATCCAGAATATGAAGACCGACCAGAAAGGCGTGTCGCTGCAAGCCGACTGGGATCTGGGGCCGGTCACCCTGACCTCGATCAGCGCCTGGCGCTACTGGCACTTCAACCCGTTGCAGGACAGCGACGGCACGCCGCTCGACGTCATCCAGGTCAATGTCGCCCAGACGAAGGACGACCAGCTTTCGCAGGAGATCAGGCTGGCGTCACGGCCGGGGCGGTTCAACTGGCAGGTTGGCGCCTATCTGTTCCACCAGGTGCTGCGCGATCATTTCATCCTCAACCAGTTCGGCTATGACGCCAGCAACTTCTACACCACCTACGCCCGCCTCGCGAACCCGGCCGCTGCCGCGATCAATATCGCCCCGGGCTCGCAATATCTCGACGATGTCCGCACCACCGTCGACAGTGTCGCGGCTTTCGGACAAGCGAATTATTCGATCACCGACCGGCTGACGGTCACCGCCGGCATCCGTTATACCCACGACAAGCGCTGGGGCCGGTCCGACACCTCGCTTGTGGGGACGCCGAACCTGGCTACCTCCATCCCGTTCCATTACAATGTGTCGGTGACGGGCGATAACGTCTCCTATCTCGCCAGCATCGCGTACAAGGTCACGCCCGACATCCTGGCCTATGGCTCCTATTCGACCGGCTACAAGGGGTCGGGCCTCAACCTCAATTCGGCGGTGTCGGCGGGGACGCCGCTGGTGCTTGCGCCGGAAAAGGTGCGCAACTGGGAACTGGGCCTCAAGAGCCAGCTTTTCGACCGGCGCCTGACCCTCAACATCAGCGCCTTCTCGACTGATCTTTCCGGTCTTCAGGCCAATATCGTTCCCACCAACGGCAACCGTTCCTATCTCGCGAACGTCGGCGACGTGCGGTCGCGGGGCGTCGAGGTGGATGCATCGCTGAAGCTGACGAACAACCTGACGATCGACGGCAACGGTTCCTACAACGACGCGAAGTACAAGAGCTATGCCAACGCGCCATGCCCCGTCGGCGTGACCGGGGTCTGCGATCTCACCGGAAAGCCGCTGTTCCAGGCGCCGAAATGGGTCGCCAATGCGTCGATCGACTATCACATCCAGCTTGCCGGTGGCGTGCGGCCCTATGCGATCGCGCAGTACAGCTATCGGTCGAGCACCTTCGGCACGGCTGATGCGGGCCCGTACAGCCGGATCGATCCTTACAGCCTGGTCAATCTCCGCCTCGGCGCGTCGTTCCGCGAGGGACGCTACGACCTCTCCGCATGGCTCAACAACGCCTTCGACAAGAAGTATTTCCAGAATCTGTCGACCACCGCCATCGTCGGCACCTCGCCTTTTGCCTATGCCGGCCAGCTTGGCACGCCGCGTACAGCTGGGGCGACCTTCCGCGTGAATTTCTGAGGCAGGGAGGGGACGTGGCCGGGAAGTCCCCCCGGCCACGCCAAGCCGTCAGAAGAACAGCTTCCGGAGGCTGATCCGCACGCTCCGCCCCAGCGGGTCGAGATAATCGGGCTGGTAGCTGACCGGCGTCACGCCATTCGCATCGGTCACGCGCTGCTTGCCGTCGAAGATATTGGTCACGCCGATCGTCAGGCGGGTGCCGCGCAGCCAGGGGTGTTTCTTGACCAGGTCGAGCCGCTGCCCGAAGTCGGCGAACAGCCGGAGATCGAGCGTGCCGAGGCCGGAAAAGTTGAGCGACTGGGGCGCGCCGGGCGTCCCGCCATTGACCTCGGTGCCGGTGCGGTAATTGCCCGAGAACCGGAAACCCAGGCCGTTATTGGTATATCCTGCCTGCGCCTCGAATTCATGACGGGACTGGCCGCCGCTGCTGCCGATCGCGTCGCCGTTGAGCAGGTCCAGTCGCGGTCCGCCATTCTGGACCAGCACTTCCTCCTTGAAATGCCAGGTGTGGTAGAGCGCGAAGTTCAGCCGCCCGCCGCCCTGGCCACCGCCGCGGCCGCCAAA
>CZQE01000325.1_pt1 | contig 9858 bp, 8 predicted proteins | sample 734431 | NCBI WGS metagenome assembly CZQE01 (sample SAMEA3597869, study PRJEB11362) | hydrothermal vent metagenome | biome: marine hydrothermal vent biome; feature: marine hydrothermal vent; material: ocean water | place: Atlantic Ocean | collected 2010-09-19/2010-10-04
CCTGCGTCTTGTAGTTGATCGCGTGATCAGCGCCCAGGGCCTTTGCTGCGGCGCATTTCCCGTCCGATCCGGCGGTGACGATGATGGTCAGCCCGAACAGGTTGGCGAGGCCGATCGCCATGGTGCCGATGCCGCTGGTGCCGCCATGGACGAGCACGGTGTCGCCCTCGCTGGCGTAACCGCGCTCGAACAGATTGGTCCAGACGGTGAAGAGCGTCTCCGGCATCGCCGCCGCCTCGACCATCGACAGCGCGTCGGGCACGTGAAGGCACTGCCCGTATGGCGCGACGGCATATTGGGCATAGGCGCCGCCCGATATCAGCGCGCAGACCGGCTGGCCGATCAGCTCGGGCTGGACGCCCTCTCCTACCGCGACGATCGTGCCCGACACTTCCATGCCGAGGATCGAGGGCGCCCCCGGCGGCGGCGGGTAGAGGCCCTTGCGCTGCATCACCTCCGGCCGGTTGACCCCCGCCGCGGCGACGCGGATCAGCACTTCGCCCTCGCCGGGCGCCGGCACCGGGCGCTCGACCAGGCGCATCACTTCAGGACCGCCGGGAGCCTCCGGGTCGATCGCTTGCATCACCGTCGGAATATTAACCATAGAATCCGCCGCCCCCACTCGCGGAATAGTCCGGCCTTATTGACATCGTGGCCTGCCGGGTCAACGTTCCATGCCATGGACCCGGACGAGATTCTCGCGCGAAAAGCGGGCGATCCGCTCACCGAGCTTGCACGGCAAGACCTCGACCCCCTGTCGGTCGAGGAATGCCAGGCACGTATCGGGGCACTTGAGGCGGAAATCACCCGCACCAAGGCTCGGTTGACGCGCGCCGTTAACCATAGAGCAAGTGCCAACGACCTATTCAAGCGATGAGCAGGAACGCTCCGGCACGGCGATCAGGCCGGAGCGTTCGTCAAGTGCTTGATGCGGGCGCCTTGCCTTCCGACATAAGAGGAAAGGGCCGTGCGTATCGTTGCGGCCCGCATGGAGTACACTAATGCCTTCTTTCGCATCCGCGCTGGAAACGACCCTCCACAAGGCGCTCGAAGCCGCGTCGTCGCGGCGCCACGAATATGCGACGCTCGAGCACCTGCTGCTCGCGCTGATCGATGACGAGCATGCTTCCAAGGTGATGACCTCGTGCGGGGTCGACCTGGAAGAGCTCAAGGCGACCGTCGCCCATTATCTCGATACCGAGCTCGAGGCGCTGAAGGTCGATGCGGCGACCGACCCCTCGCCTACTTCCGGCTTCCAGCGTGTCGTCCAGCGCGCGATCCTCCACGTCCAGTCGTCGGGCCGCGACGAGGTGACCGGCGCGAACGTGCTCGTCGCCCTGTTCAGCGAGCGCGAGAGCTACGCCGTCTATTTCCTCCAGCAGCAGGATATGAGCCGTCTCGATGCCGTCAGCTTCATCTCCCATGGCGTCGGCAAGGGCGGCGCCGCTCCGGAACCCCGCGAAGTGAAGGGGGCCGAGGAAGAGAAGACGCAGAAGCCCGACGGCAAGGGCAAGAGCGAAAGCGCGCTCAAGCAGTTCACCGTCGATCTCAACGAGAAAGCGAAGAACGGCAAGGTCGATCCGCTGATCGGCCGCGGGCCCGAGGTCGACCGTACCGTGCAGATCCTGTGCCGCCGGTCGAAGAACAACCCGCTCTATGTGGGCGATCCCGGCGTGGGCAAGACGGCCATCGCCGAAGGCCTGGCACGCAAGATCGTCGAGGGCGACGTGCCCGAGGTACTGCTGCCGGCGGTCATCTATTCGCTCGACATGGGGGCGCTGCTCGCCGGCACCCGCTATCGCGGCGATTTCGAGGAGCGGCTGAAGGCAGTCGTCAACGAGCTCGAGAAGCTGCCCCACGCCATCCTGTTCATTGACGAGATCCACACGGTGATCGGCGCGGGCGCGACCAGCGGCGGTGCGATGGACGCGTCCAACCTGCTCAAGCCGGCATTGTCTGGCGGCACGATCCGCTGCATCGGGTCGACCACCTACAAGGAGTTCCGCAATCATTTCGAGAAGGACCGCGCGCTGCTGCGGCGCTTCCAGAAGATCGATGTGAACGAGCCGACGGTCGAGGACACGATCAAGATCCTGACCGGCCTGCGCACCGCGTTCGAGGCGCATCATTCGGTGAAGTACACGCCCGATGCGATCAAGTCGGCGGTCGAGCTGTCGGCGCGCTACATCAACGACCGCAAGCTGCCCGACAAGGCGATCGACGTGATCGACGAGGTCGGCGCAATGCAGATGCTGGTGCCGCCGAACAAGCGCAAGAAGACCATCACCACCCGCGAGATCGAGGCAGTGATCGCGACGATGGCGCGCATCCCGCCGAAATCGGTCTCGGCCGACGATACCAAGGCGCTCGAGTCGCTCGACACCGACCTGAAGCGCGTCGTGTTCGGCCAGAATGCAGCGATCGAGAAGCTCGCCTCGGCGATCAAGCTTAGCCGTGCAGGCTTGCGCGATCCCGACAAGCCGATCGGCAACTATCTGTTCACCGGCCCGACCGGCGTGGGCAAGACCGAGGTCGCGCGCCAGCTGGCCGCGATCATGGGTATCCCGCTCCAGCGGTTCGACATGTCTGAATATATGGAGCGCCATTCGGTCAGCCGGCTGATCGGCGCCCCTCCGGGCTATGTCGGCTACGATCAGGGCGGCCTGTTGACCGATGCGGTCGACCAGCAGCCGCATTCGGTGCTGCTGCTCGACGAGATCGAGAAGGCACATCCCGACCTGTTCAACATCCTGTTGCAGGTGATGGACAACGGCAAGCTGACCGACCACCATGGCAAGACCGTCGATTTCAGGAACGTCATCCTGATCATGACGACCAATGCCGGCGCATCGGACATGGCACGCGAGACGCTGGGCTTCGGCAACCTCTCCCGCGAGGGCGAGGACGAGCAGGCGGTGCAGAAGATGTTCACGCCTGAGTTCCGCAACCGGCTCGATGCGATCGTGCCGTTCGGATATCTGCCGCCGGAAGTCGTGGCGCGGGTGGTGGAGAAGTTCATCCTCCAGCTCGAGCTTCAGCTTGCCGACCGCCATGTGCACATCAGCCTGGACGACGAATCCAAGGCGTGGCTGACCACCAAGGGCTATGACAAGCTCTATGGCGCGCGGCCGATGGGGCGGCTGATCCAGGAGAAGATCAAGCAGCCGCTGGCCGAGGAGCTGCTGTTCGGCAAGCTCGTCCATGGCGGCGAGGTGAGCGTGAAGCTGAAGGACGGCGCGCTGGCGTTCGAGATCGTCTCCGCGCCGCCGAAGAAGCCCAAGAAGAAGGGCAAGGCGGAAAGCGTCGACGCCAAATAACGCGTTACCCAAAACACCGGAGAGGCCGCGGCGGCGACGCCGCGGCCTTTTTCGTCTCAGGGGACGTAATAGCCGGGTCCGCCCGTCTGGATGGTGACCGTCACCCTGGTGCCGCCCTGTACCACCAACGGCGGAGGTGGCGCGGGCTGGTACCGGACCGGCGCTGACGGCGCGCAGCCATATCTGCCGCAGGCCCGCAATTCCGCCGCGCGTTCGCGGGCGAGACGGCGCATCCAGCGGTCGCGCGCGATCGCGGCGGAGGCCTGTTCCTCGGTGCTTGCCCAGGCCTCGTCGCGGCAATCCCGATCGCCGTCGCAGATCCGGTTCACGGCGCGCTCGACCCGGCGATACAGTTCGGCGACGCCGGCGCTGGTCGACAGGTCGAGATCGGCTGCGGCGACCGGGATCGACCGTATCTCGTAGCGATCATAGGCATTGGCCGTCGTCCCCAGCCCCGCCGCGGCGGCGAACAGCAGCAATCCGCGGATCATGGTCCATCTCCCACCATCGAAGATGGTTAACAATAGAGGCCCGGGCTGAGGGAAAGACAAGCGGCAAGCCCGTCCCGCGTTCGGACAGTGCGCCTAGCCGCGAACCCAGCCAATCGCCGGATCGTTCATGTCGACCGCCTCGCCCAGTTCCCACACCTCGGGATAGCCATAGCCGACCAGATTGACGAAGGTCTGGATGTTGAGCGCGAGCTGGATCGACTTGGTCATCACTGGCGCGACATTGTTGCGGAAATTATTGTTGCAATAGATGTAGATCGGGCGCGTCCGGTCAGGGCCGATCACCCGGGCGAGGCTCTCTGCGGTGAAATCTGAAAAGGGCAGGTTCACCGCCCCTTCGATATGTCCACGCCGAAACGCCTCGGTCGAGCGCGCGTCGAGCAGCAGCGCACCGGAACTGGCGGCCCGTCGGCGGAAATCGGCGGCTCGCAGGAGCCTCCCTGCGCGATAGGGGCCGACTTTCTGCGTCAGCGCGACATAGCCTGAATAGTCGATCAGCGGATTGGCGCCCGGTGCGACCGGCCCGGCCTCCTGCGCGGCAGCGGGCGGCGCAAGAGCAAGGCACGAGAGGCAGATGACGGCGGCAGACAGGCATAGACGCATGGCGATCGCTCCCGGGATCGGATCAGGCCCTCGGCTATGCGCAACCCAGGCTTGATCAGCGCTGAACGTACCTCCACCAACCGCACGGACACCGACCGGGCAGGAAAATCGGTCGAAAGGCGTGTGCCGGGCACTATCCTTTACCTTCTGTTCGGCATCTGCGGTTTACACCGCCCGCCATGCTCAAGGGGTGGGTTTTCAATCTGTTGGCGCTGACCGGCGCGCTACTATGGGTCGTGCTGGCCGGCGCAGCGCCGGCCGCGGCGCAGACCGGGCTTGCCGGACGGCCCGTCCCGGTCTGCGTGGCCCGGGCGACACCGGACATGACCCCGCGGACCTTGTTCGCTGAGCCCGCCCGTTTCGATTGCGACGTCAGGCAGACCGCGCTCGGCTCCGGTGACTATTGGGTGTTGTCGGCGCCGGTGCACGCCGCCGGCCCAGCCGATATTCGTATCGGCAGCCTGTGGCAGGAGCGGGTGACGCTCCATGCGCTGTACGCCGACGGCAAGATCCTGTCGGCGGTGACCGACGGCCGGTCGGCAACCCGCCACCTGCAGCTCGGCGCGATCATCGAGCGCGGGCTGCCCGAGCGCAACGCCGCGCTGGTCAGGCTGCTGTGGCATGTCGAGGGTGCGGCGAACCTGCGCGGCATCCTGGTCGGCGCGCGGATCGCGACGCCGGCGGAAAGCGCCAAGGCCAATCTGCTGATGGGCGCTGTCTATGCCGGATTCGCCGGGCTGTGCATCGCCCTGTTCGTTTACAATCTCGCGCTGTGGGGGGCGCTGCGCCATCGCTTCCAGCTCGCTTATTGCGGCATGCTGCTTGCGCTCATGGTGTATGCGGCATCTTCCTCCGGGGCGCTGGCCTGGGCCTGGCCGGATATCCTCAACAACGACCGGTTGCGCATCAACTATGCGTCGCTGGGCATGGCGGCGGTGGCGGCGATGCTGTTCGCCCGCAGCTTCTTCGAACCACGCGTGTTCGCCGGGTGGCTGGCCAAGGCAAGCAACCTGATCTGCGGGCTGATGCTGACAACGGTCGCGCTGCTCGCAATGCTGGCCCCATCCCAGATCCCCCTGTTCGACAAATTCTTCTCGTTCGTGTTCATTGCCCAGATCGGCATTGTCGTGCCGATCCTGTGGCGCGGCTGGTATGCGCGAAGCAATTATCTGTGGATGTTCGCGATCGCCTGGGCGGCCCCGATCGTACTTGCCTGTTTCCGCGTCGCCAGCTCGCTCAACGCGATCAGCTGGAACTTCTGGCTCGACAATTCGACGATCCTGACCATGACGGTCGAGGCGCTCTTTTCGAGCCTCGCCATCGCCTATCGCATCCGCCTGCTCAGCCGCGAGCGCGACGAGGCCCGCGAGCAGGAGATCGCGGCGCGGCTGCTGGCCGATACCGATCCGCTGACCGGCCTGTTCAACCGCCGCGCCTTCCTGCGACACGCGATCGGACGCGAGGGCGACCAGATCCTGCTGCTGGCCGACATCGACCATTTCAAGCGAGTCAACGAGACGATCGGCCATGACGGCGGCGACGAGGTGCTTCGCGTCTTCGCCCGCACGCTGCGCCTGTCGGTGCCGCCGGAAGCGCTGGTCGCGCGGATCGGCGGCGAGGAGTTCGCGATCGTCACGCCCGCCGGCCTGGCGGTCGAGGCCGAGGACATATTGGCGCGGCTTCGCGCAGCGCGGATGCCCTATGACCTGTCGGTCACGGCGAGCATCGGCACCTGTACCGGCCCGCTGGCCAGGGAAACCGACTGGAAAGCCTTGTATCGCGGCGCCGATCGCGCCCTGTTCGAGGCAAAGGCAGCGGGCCGCGACCGGGTGCGCCGTACCCACGCCGAAACCCAGATCAGGGGCCGAATCGCGGCCTGACCTCGCTTGCCCCGCCTGCCCCCCGCGCTTATGGTGCCGGGCACGGGAGTAACCAATGCGTCGTCGTCGAACCGGGCTGATCATCGCAAGCCTTGCCTTGCTGATCATGGCAGCACGCCATCCGTCCGCCGATCTGCGCATCCTCACGCATGACCGGACTGACAGGGCACCGCAGAGCTTCCAGGCAGCGATCGATTTCGGCCTGGTGGCGATATCGGTGCTGGTCACCTGGACCGCGAAACGCATCGCCTGACGGCTTGCACCTTGCGCGGCCGTTGCTTACACCCTTGTCAATGAGCGACCCTGAGAGCGCCTGGCGCGATTCCTATCGTCACCCAACGCGCTGGGACAGCGCCTATCCGCCGCAATCCATGGTCGACTTCTTCGACGAGGCAGCGACGCGCGGCGCAGGAGCGCCGCTGATCGATTTCCTCGGACGGCACTACAGCTATGCCGAGACGCTTGACGGGGCGAATCGAGTGGCCGCCGGCCTGAAGGCCCTTGGCTACGGCCCGGGCGACCGGATCGGCCTGTTCCTGCCCAATGTGCCGCACTATCTCGCGGCCTATTACGGCATCCTCAAGCTGGGCGCGACGGTGGTGAATTTCTCGCCGCTCTACACGCCAGCCGAACTTGAGCATCAGGTCGCCGATTCGGGCACGAAACTGCTGTTCACCCTGTCGGCCAGCGCTCTGTTGCCGACGGCGCTCCAGGTGCTCGACGGCAGCAGCCTCGAACGGCTGATCGTCGGGTCGGTCGCAGGCGCGCTGCCGGCGACGAAGTCGGTGCTCTACCGGCTGTTCAAGCGCGGCGAGGTGACGAAACGGCCTGACGATCCCCGGATCATGGCCTTTTCGACGCTGATCGCGAACGACGGCGTCCACCCGGCCGCCGCGATCGACCCGGTCAACGACGTCGCGCTGATCCAATATACCGGCGGCACCACCGGCACGCCGAAGGGCGCGATGCTGACTCACCAGAATCTGAGCGCCAATGCGCGCCAGGTGATGGACCTGGACCCCCATCCCAATATGCACGACCGAATCCTCGGCGTGCTGCCGCTGTTCCACGTCTTCGCCAATACCTGCGTGCTCAACCGCACCGTGCTCAACGGCGGCTGCATCGTGATGCTGCCGCGCTTCGAGGCGGGCCAGGTGCTGGCGGCGATCGACCGGACCAAGGCGACCGCCCTGCCCGGCGTGCCGACCATGTATCAGGCGCTGCTCGACCATCCGAAGCTGGCCGCGACCGATTTCTCGTCGCTTCGCGTCTGCATTTCGGGCGGGGCGCCGCTGCCGGCCACGCTGAAGGCCAAGTTCGAGGCAGCGACCGGTTCAGCCGTGGTCGAGGGCTATGGCCTGTCCGAAAGCTCGGGCGTGATCTCCGCCAATCCTTATGAAGGCGAAGGCAAGTCAGGCACGATCGGGCAGCCGATCCCGGGCACGCATGTGACGCTGGTCGACAAGGGCGATCCTGCCCGGCCTGCCCCGGAGGGCGAACCGGGCGAGATCGTCGCGGCGGGCCCGCAGATCATGAAGGGCTATTGGAATCGTCCCGACGCCGATGCCGATGTGTTCGTGACCGATGCGGCGGGGCGGACATGGCTTCGCACTGGGGATGTCGGCACGATCGATTCGGACGGCTTCATCAAGATCGTCGACCGGCTGAAGGACATGATCGCCGTCTCGGGCTTCAAGGTGTTCCCGAGCCAGATCGAGGCGGTGCTGCATCGCCACCCGGCGGTGAAGGAGGCGATGGTGATCGGCCTGCCCGATCCCTATCGAGGCGAGCATCCCCGCGCCTATGTCACGCTGAACGACGGCGCCGTCATCAGCGGCGAGGACCTGCGCGACTGGCTGAACCCGCAGATCGGACGGCACGAGCGGGTCGATCAGGTCGTCGTCCGGCTGACCATGCCGAAGACGATGATCGGCAAGCTCAGCCGCAAGGACCTTGTGGCGGAAGTGATGGCGGAGACCAATTCCTCCCCAGCCGTTTAGCGGGATGGGTCGGGAAGGCCGTCGATATCACTGCGTCCTGAAAGACACATTCTCTCCTGCCCTAGTCGCAAGCAGGAGGGGAATCGCCTCACCCCGTCCTTGACCCTCATCGCCCGCCTGCCGCATAGCGGCGTGATGGAGAAACCGATCGAAGAGCTGTCGTTCGAGGACGCGCTGAAGGAGCTTGAGACGATCGTCTCGCGGCTCGAAACCGGCGAGGCCCCTCTCGACCAGGCAATCAGCCTGTACGAACGCGGCGACAAGCTGCGGCGCCGCTGCGCCGACCGGCTCGATGCGGCGCAGGCCCGGATCGAGTCGATCCGGCTCGACAGCGAGGGCCGGGCTGCCGGCACCCAGCCCTTTGCCGCCGGCTGAATCGATGTCCGCCACGCCCCTGTCGCTGCAGGCAGCGCTTACCCAGGTCGGTGCCGATGTGGACCGCCGACTCGATGTCCTGCTCGCCCTCCCGGACGATCCGCGCCACGATCTCTATCGGGCGATGCGGCATGCCGCGATCGGCGGGGGCAAGAGGCTGCGCCCGCTGCTGGTGTTCGCGACCGCCCGCCTGTTCGGGGTCGACCGCGATTGCGCCGGGCGCGCTGCGACCGCGATCGAGTGCATCCATGTCTATTCGCTGATCCATGACGATCTGCCGGCGATGGACGATGACGACATGCGCCGCGGCAAGCCCACCGTGCACAAGATGTTCGGCGAGGCGACCGCGATTCTCGCCGGCGACTGCCTGCATGCGCTTGCCTTCGAAATTCTTGGCGACCCGGCGACTCACCCCGATCCCTTCGTCCGCAGCGAGCTTGTCCTCGATCTCGCCCGCGCGGCCGGCCCCTCGGGCATGGCAGGCGGCCAGATGATGGATCTGGAGGCAGAAAAAGCGAGCTTCGACTTGCCGACCGTCACCCGGCTGCAGGCGATGAAGACCGGCGCGCTGATCGCCTGCTCGGTCGAGGCGGGCGCGATCCTGGGCCGAATCCCGCCTGAGGGACGCACCTCGCTGCGCGGCTATGCACGCGACCTCGGCCTTGCCTTCCAGATCGCCGACGACCTGCTCGACGTCGAGGGCGACGAGGCGGCCGCCGGCAAGAAGCTGCGCAAGGACGGCGAGGCGGGCAAGGAGACCTTCCTGTCGCTGCTCGGCATCGCGCGCGCGCGCGAACAGGCCCGGATGCTGGTCGACCAGGCAGTGCAGCATCTTCAGGGCTTCGGCCCCGAGGCCGACCTGCTGCGGGCGATCGCCCGCTTCACGCTGGAGCGCGATCGATAGCGGCGCTGCGCCGGCTCGCCTGGACGACGATCGCGCTGACGGGGGCCGCGGCGATCGGCATCGGCGGCTGGCACTATGCGCGTCACTGGCAGCCGTCGACGCTGGACTATCCCCGCCAGGGCATCGACGTCTCGCATCATCAAGGCGCGATCGACTGGCCCGCCCTGCCGGCGCAGGGCGTGGATTTCGCCTATATCAAGGCAACCGAGGGCGGCGATCGTCGCGACAGGCGGTTCGCCGAGAACTGGGCCGGTGCCGGTCGCGCCGGGA
>CZQE01000349.1_pt1 | contig 9825 bp, 8 predicted proteins | sample 734431 | NCBI WGS metagenome assembly CZQE01 (sample SAMEA3597869, study PRJEB11362) | hydrothermal vent metagenome | biome: marine hydrothermal vent biome; feature: marine hydrothermal vent; material: ocean water | place: Atlantic Ocean | collected 2010-09-19/2010-10-04
CGCCGACCGTGCCGACCGATTTGGAAAAAGTGCCGACGACGAAGTCGACCTGATCCTCAAGCCCCTGGTCTTCATAGACGCCACGGCCGTGCGAGCCGAAAAAGCCCATCGAATGCGCCTCGTCGACCAGCACCATGGCGCCGTGCTTCTTGGCGACAGCGACCATCTCCTTCAGCGGCGCGACGTCGCCCATCATCGAATAGACGCCTTCGAGCACCACCAGCTTGCCCGGTTCAGCCGGCAGGCGGCCGAGGCGCTTGTCGAGATCCTCGACCGAATTGTGGCGGAAGCGAACGACCTCGGCATTGCCCATCGCGCAGCCGTCATAGATCGATGCATGGCTGTCGGCGTCGAGGATGATATATTCGCCCTTGCCGGCGAGCGCCGAGATCATGCCGAGATTGGCCTGATAGCCGGTCGAGAAGACGATCGCGCCGGTCGTGCCGTAGAATTCGCGCAGCGCCGCTTCGACATCGGCATGATCGCGGAAGGTGCCGTTGAACACCCGGCTGCCGTTGGTGCCGGACCCGTACTGGTCCAGCGCATCCTTGCCGGCCTGGATGACGTCCGGATCGAACGTCATGCCCATATAATTATAGGTGCCGAGCAGGATCGTCTCCTTGCCCTTGATCACGGCGATGGTCGGCGACTTCACCTCGTCCATCACGATCGCGAACGGATCGCGCACGCCGGTGTCGAGCAACGCCTGGCGCTCGGCGATCAGCGGGTCGAACTTGGTGAACAGGTCGCGCTCCGGCTCGATCGTCGGCGGATCGATCGGCAGGGCGTCGGCGGTCTGGGCGGAATCTGTCATGGGTTCAGCCTTTCAGCTTCATCACCGCATCGACGAGCTGGCCGACCGTCTCGATCTCGGCCTGCATGTTCATCGTGATGATGATCTCGAACTCGTCCTCGATCGCGGCGACGAAATCCATCACGGTCAGGCTGTCCCACTCCAGGTCGCCCTGGAAGGTGGTCGCATCGCTGAGCGAGATGCCCTTCTTGTTGAAGGGTTCGATCAGGCCGGTGACGGTGTCGAAAACATGTGCGCGGTCGGTCATCGAATATCCTTAGGAAACGCTTCTCGCCCTGCCTAGCGATTGCGGCGAATGATTGGCAAATGCGCGACGTTCGGCACCTGGATCATTGCAGTGACCGGTGGCGCAGATTGGTTCGGGTCGCGCCCGTCGTCAGTGAATCAGAGCAGTCCGTTCGACCGATACCATGCGGCGGTGGCGGCAAGGCCCCGGGGGGTCGGCACTTCGGCCCGCCACAAGGACGGCGATGGCCGGAGGCCGGGATCGATCGTCCAGTCGGGATGGCAGAGATAGCCGACACGGTCGGCGGTGAGCTTTGCCTCGCTGCCGCGGAAGAGCCGGTCGCCCTTCGCCGCGAGCGACAGCAATGCCCTGGGCAAGGCGAGAGGCAGTACGCGCTGGCCGACCGCCGCACCGATCGCGCGGGCGAAGGCGTCATGGGTCCATCCACCCTCGACACCATCGTCCGCCTCAAGGATGACGCGGCCCGGATCGGTCGAGACCAGGATGAGCAGCAAGCGGGCGAGATCGCCGACCTCGACCACCGAGATCTTGCCCGGCGGTGGCAGCAGGGCGAGGCCGACCTTTGCCAGGCGGAACATGTCGCGCATTTCCATGTCGCCGGGACCATAGACCCCGGTGGGGCGCACGATCGTCCAGTCAAGCGCCGACGCCTCGACGATTTGCTCGGCGCCTGCCTTCGACCAGCCATAGTTCGACAGGTCCGGCTCGCGGGCGGCGAGCGAGGAAACATGGATGAAGCGCCGGGCACCTGTGTTGGTTGCCGCGTCGACCACGGCCTGGGTGCCGGTGATGTTGCCAGCGGCAAAACCCTCGCGGTCCGGCGCGTTCACGACGCCGGCGACGTGGACCACTGCGTCGGCGCCGCGCACGAGACTGGCCAGCGCGACCGGGGTGTCGAGCGCACCCGATATCCAGGTGACGCCCGGGATGTCGGGCTGGGGACGGCGCGTGAGAGCGCGAACCTCATGGCCTGCCTTCGCCGCCAGCTCGATCAGTTTCCTGCCGACGAAGCCCGTGCCGCCGGTGATCGCGATCTGGCTCACAGCAGCGCCATGTGGTTGCGATGGACCAGCGCGGCGCGGGGTGCATAGCCGAGGATCGCGGCGAGGGCATCGCTGCGGCGGCCGATGATCTTCTCCGCGTCGGGCGTGTCATATTCGGCAAGACCGCGCGCCACCGGTTTCCCCTCCGGGCCGCAGATCGCGACAAGGTCGCCGCGCCGGAACGTACCGCTGATCCGGACGGCACCGGCGGCGAGAAGGCTCTTGCCGCCGAGCAACGCCTTCATCGCGCCGGCATCGATATGAATCTCGCCCTTGGCGGTCAGGCCACCCGCCAGCCATGCTTTCCGCGCCGGGGCGGTTTTTTCCGCGACGAATAGGGTGCCCCGGCCGCTATCGGCGAAGGCGGATAGGGGGTGGGGTATGTGCCCGGAGACGATGGCCAGATGTGCACCGGCGGCGGTAGCGATGCGCGCGGCGGCGATCTTCGACACCATGCCGCCCGATCCCATGCCGGAACCGGAGCCGCCGTCCGCCATCGCCTCGATCGTCGCATCAATCCGCTCGACACGCTCTATCATGGTCGCACCGGGATTGGTGGTCGGATTGGAATCGTACAGGCCATCGACATCCGACAACAGGATCACGCCCTGCGCACCCGCTGCCTGGCCGACACGGGCAGCGAGCCGGTCATTGTCGCCGAAACGGATCTCCTCGGTCGCGACGCTGTCATTTTCGTTGATGACGGGCACGACGCCCAGCGCGAGCAACCGGCTGAGCGTGGCGGCGGCGTTGAGATAGCGGCGGCGGTCCTCGAGGTCGTCGAGCGTGATGAGGATCTGCGCTGCCGTCAGCCCTTCGGCCCCGAGCAGTTCGGCCCAGACCTGGCTGAGCGCGATCTGGCCGGTAGCGGCCGCGGCCTGCGCGTCCTCAAGGCTGGCGCGACCGCCCTTGGGCAATTTCAGCCGGCGCGCGCCGAGCGCGATCGCGCCGGATGAGACCACCGCAATCTCCTGGCCGGCCTTTGCCCGTGCAGCGATATCGGCGACGAGACTGGTCAGCCATTCCCGCCGGACCGTCCCGTCCGGCGCCACGAGCAACGCGGAGCCGACCTTGACGATCAGGCGGGGGCAGGAAGCGGGAGAGAAGGAGTGCGAGGCGCGATTCATCGGCTATGCGCTTAGCGGCGGTTGCGCCTGCAATCCACCGGCACGTCACACGATAGACGGACGACTGATATCGCTTCGATGGCGGCTTGGCATCGCCGCGAGCCGCGCCACGATTGCCTCGCGTGTCTCCTCATCGCCGGCGCGAATCTCGCCCAGTTCAGCGGCGGTGAGCAGCACGACGGGTACGATCCGAACGGGCGAGAGCGGCATGTCCTCGATCAGGGTGGTGAAATCGGGCGCCGGTCCGCCGATCAGGATGCCGATCGCGTCGTCGGCGGTGACGAAACCCTCGGGCAGTTGATCCTTGATCGCATGGGACGAGGAAACGCCGGGCACCTCCATCGACAGCGTGCCATAATGCTCGAGCTGCCCTTCGATCCCGCCGGCGCCCGCAACCGTTCCGGCGACATTCTGGAGCAGCTCAAGCATCCAGCTCCGACCGAGCGGGGTCACGTCCCCCGGCGTTCCGGCAAAGTCGGCGGGCAGGTCGGTGCTTTCAACGAACAGTTCGAGATTGAAGCCGTTGGTGTCGCCGCCTGCATCGAACGGATCGGACAGGCCGTCGGTCGCCATCACGATCGATCCGACGGCGCGGCGGATCACGCGGTACGCCTGACGCGTGGTCGGCCATGCCGGACCGCCCGTCAGACCCGGACTGATGAGATGGGTGAGCACGTCGCCCTCGACATCGCCAACCCCGGCCCAGAAAACATCCCGTCGTGCGGCAGAGCGCTGCAGAATATCCGGTTCGGCCAACCCTTCGGGAGCGGCGGTCACTTCCGGTTCGGCTGTCTTTCCGGCATCCGCGGCCGCTTCCGGCTCCGTTACGGCTTCCGCGATAGCTTCAGGTGCTGCCTCTTCAGATGCGGCGGGCGCTTCGGGAATGAACGGCGCCGGTTGCGATGGGGCAGGGCGGCGGCCGAACAGTTTCCGGATCAGATCGATAAGCGCCATGTCCACGTCTCCCGCTCGGTTTCAGGGGCGGATGCCCCGAATCGCTACGGTGTGATCGCGCGGATATGCTTCATAGCGGTGACCATTCGATCGGATCTTCCTTGCCGTCGTCGCGCACGGGTGCCGTTTCGGCCGGGCCGATCGCTTCGAGCAGCCGGTCAAGCACCGTTTCCAGACCGGCACCACCGGCGCCGGACATGGGAAGCACATCGGCCTTGCTGGCGCGCTTGAGCTTGGTGATCAGCTTCTTGGCGGCGTCTGGCTCGATCGCATCGACCTTGTTGAGGCCGATCACCTGCGGCTTGTCGATCAAACCGGCACCATAGGCCTCGAGCTCGCCGCGTACGATTCGGTAATTGCCGACCGGGTCCTCCTCGGTCGCATCGACCAGGTGGAGCAGCACCTTGCAGCGTTCGATATGGCCGAGGAAGCGGTCACCGATGCCGGCGCCGTCCGCCGCGCCTTCGATCAGACCGGGGATATCGGCCACGACGAACTCGCGATTGTGGCGGCTGACCACGCCGAGCTGGGGGCGCACGGTGGTGAAAGGATAATCGCCGACCTTGGCCTTGGCGTTGGTGACTGCGTTGATGAAGGTCGACTTGCCGGCATTGGGCAGGCCGACCAGCCCGGCGTCCGCGAGGAGCTTCAGCCGCAGCCAGACCCAGGCCTCTTCCGAAGGCCAGCCAGTGCCGTGCTGGCGCGGAGTGCGGTTGGTCGAGGTCTTGTAGCTGGCATTGCCGCGCCCGCCGTCGCCGCCGCGCAGGAACACCTCGCGCTGCCCCGCCACGGTGAAGTCGGCGAGCACCTCCTCCTTGTCCTCGGACAGGATCTGGGTGCCGACGGGAACCTTGATTACCAGATCATCGCCGCCCGCGCCCGTCATGTTCGAGCCCGAACCCCCATGGCCGCGCGGTGCACGGAAATGCTGGGTGTAGCGGAAGTCGATCAGCGTATTGAGACCGGCCACCGCCTCGAAGATGATGTCGCCACCCTTGCCGCCATTGCCGCCATTCGGGCCGCCATATTCGATGAACTTCTCGCGCCGGAAGGCGACGGCGCCGGGGCCGCCCGCGCCCGAGCGGACGAAGATCTTTGCTTGGTCAAGAAAATGCATGGCCGCTCTCTAGCGGAAATCGCAATTTTATCCAGCTTGAGCTGACATCAGGCGTCTGCGCCCCTGTGCGAGGCCATCAGCGCGTTGACGGCAAGCTCGCGCGCCTTCTCCCGCGGCAGGCCGAGCGCCTTGGCCATCGGCCCGCCGAGCAGGGCGTCGCCAAGCGCGGTCAGCACGAGTTGCAGCGTTTCCTCATGGATCGACGGGCCGTCATGCTTGTGCCCCTCCGACAGTTCCTCGACGAGATTGTGGATCGCCTCGAGGATCGGGTCGAGCGCGTCCTGGTTGCCCGTCAGGATCATCCATGACGCCATCGCGCCCGCACCGCGTGCAAAGGCGTCGAACGTCATGTCGACCACTTCGCGCGGGTTCTGGTCGGTTTCGCGGGCGCGCTTCGCCGCGGCGCCGATCTGGGCGGTGATCTTGTCGGCCAGATGCTTGATCAGCGCGCGCTGAAGGTCGGCGGCCGAGCCGAAATGATGCAGCAGATTGGCATGGGTACGCCCGATCCGCGCAGCCACGGCCTTGAGCGTGACCGCCTGGGGGCCTTCCTCGACCAGCAGCGCTCGCGCCGCCTCGATCGCGGCCTCGCGTGATTCTTCCGGGCTGAGGCGTTTGCGAATTATTGACACGAGTGTAAGTAAGGCCTATTGACAGTCTTGTAAGTGATCCGGTTCCCACCCTGTTCGGAGGTTTTTGTGGCGAAAGCAACCACTCCCCGCGACCTGACCATCACGCCGCGCGATCGCCGGTTCGGCCGCGACACCGCGATGGGGCGTTGGTGGCTCAACAACGACCCCTATGCCACGGCGTTCTACAACGCGCTTTCAGTGACTTTTCCCAGGGGCGAGGCCTTTTTCGTCGAGAGCGTCCGCGCCTTTCGCGACGATACGCCGCCCAAGCTCGCCGGCGAGATCCAGGCGTTCATCAAGCAGGAGGTGATGCACACGCGCGAGCATGTGGCGTTCAACCGGCACGTCGTCGACCAGGGCTATGACATCACCCGGCTCGAGACGCGGGTACAGGAGAGCCTCGACCTGACCAAGGGGCGGCCGCCGATCGCCAACCTGACCGCGACGATGGTGCTTGAGCATTTCACCGCGATCATCGCGCACGAACTGCTCGCCAATCCGCGCCATCTGGCCGGGGGCGAGGAGGAATTCGCCAATCTGTGGCGCTGGCACGCGGCCGAGGAGATCGAGCACAAGGGTGTCGCCTATGATACATGGCTGCATGCGACGAGGAACTGGACCGAATGGCAGCGCTTCAAGGTGAAGGCGCTGGTGATGCTGGGAGTTACCACCAATTTCACGCGCGGCCGTATCGTCGGCATGCTCGATCTGTTGCGGCAGGACGGCCTGACCGGGCCGAAGGTCTGGGCGAAGATGTTCTGGTATGCGTTCGGGCGGCCCGGCATGGCGCGCAAGATCGCGGGGCAGTGGCTCGCTTTCTTCCGGCCGAGCTTCCACCCGTGGAACCATGACGATCGCACGCTGATCGGCATGTACGAGAGCGAATATGAGGCAGCTGTGCTGCCGCGCGAGGCTGTTGCGGCGTGAAGGGGAGGGCCGGCGAACCGGCCCTCCTTTCGTCCGTGGTTACCAGGTCACGCCGACCCGGGCGTAGAGATAGCGGCCGTTGAAGCCGAACGGCGAGTAGTAGGGGAAGCCGACCAGGCCCGTGCTGTTGAGAATCGTACCGCGCGAGGACGTGAGCTTCACATAGTCCGGATAGGTGTCGAACAGATTGTTCGCGCCCACGGCGAGGTTGATGTTCCGGAGCACCTGATAGCGCGCCTCCAGATCGAAGATGGTGTGGCGGCCGGTATGGATGTCGTCCTCGGCAAAGCCGTTGCTGCTCGGCTGGGTGACGTCGCCATAATAGGAACCACGCGCCGTCACGCCCAGATTGCCGAGCGACCAGTCGACGGTGCCGACCACCTTTGTGCGTGGCGTGCCCTGTTCGAACGAGATGATCCGCTGCCGGCTGAAGATCGGCAGGACCACGCTGGTCGAGGCGCCGTTGACCACGGCGGTGATCGTCGCCGGCCCGGGGGCCTGAGTCACCTTGATGTCGTTGAAATTGCCCGCCGCGGTCAGATCGAAGGTGCCGATGCCACCCGTCACCGCGCGATAGTGCGCGACCACGTCGATGCCCTTGGTGGTCGAGCGAATGCCGTTGAGGAAGAAGCGCCCGGCGGTGACGTTGGCGGATGCCGGGTTGGACGCAAGCAGGGCGGCGACCACGGTGCCGCTAAGATTCTCCGACAGGGCGATCTGATCGCGCACCTTGATTCGATAGGCGTCGACCGAGAGGTCGAACCCGCCCGAGCGCAGCACAATGCCGGCCGAGAGGTTGGTGGCCTTTTCCGGCCGCAGCGGCTTGCCGCCCAGCGCGGTGCCGACGGCGCTGACCGACGGGAACAGGCCGGTTTCAACGATCGTGCCGTTGGTCAGGACCGATGCGGTCGAGGTGAAATATTGCTGCTGCAGCGAGGGGGCGCGGAAGCCGGTTGAGGCGGTACCGCGGAGTGCGATCCAGGGCGCGAATTCATACCGTGCGCTGAGCTTGCCGTTCACCGTCTCGCCGAAATCCGAATAGCTTTCGCCCCGGACTGCCGCGCCCAGAGTGAGCGCTTCGACTGGCTTGGCCTCGATATCGAGATAGCCGGAGACGTTCGAACGGTGCACGTCGATGCGGTTCGACGGCTGGAAGCCCGGAAAGCCCTGCGCACCCGAGCCAAGCGTGGACGGCGCTGGAATGCGGAGGCTCGGGTTGCGGTCATAGGATGCCGGCTCGCCGGCGCCGATCTGGAAACTTTCGCGGCGAACTTCTGCGCCACCGGCGATGTTGATCGTACCATTGCCCAGCGGCAGCTCCTTGGAGATGTCGAGGCCGCTGACGATCTGGTCGTACACCAGGCTGCCGTCATAGAAGTCCCGTGCCGAGTTCGCGCCGTACGTCGCGTTGCCGGAATTGCGCGTGTAGAGTGTCAGCTTGTTCCGACCGTAGGAGAGGTTCAGGTCAACCTTCCAGCCGGATATTTCGCCGCGCAGGCCTTCGGTGAGCGTCACATCCTCAGACTTGACGTTGATCAGCGGGGTGAAGCCGTCGGGATAGAGGGCGGCGAGGGCCGCCGCGCTGAGATTGTTGTCGGTGCCGCCATTGATTCGCGGCGTGGCGGCGCTGGTGCTGTCGCGGTGCTGATAGCCGGCAAAGCCGTAAAGCTCCCAGCCGCTGTCGCCCAGGCCGTAACCGGCATTGGCATAGACGCTGTACTGCTTCACCTCCGGGTCGCCGAAACGCGAGCGGACCCGGATCGGCGTCTTGCGCGGATCGAAATCGCCACGGCTGGTGGCGTCGCGGTTCAGATATTCGGCGGACAGAGTCAGGAAACCTTTCGATCCCAGTCCGAAGCCCTGCCAGCCGGCGACGGTAACGGTCTGTCCGTCATGCTCGTTGCGGCGGCCGCGGGCGGTCACCACATCGGTGATGTACTGGCCATAGGTGACGGTCGCGCCGCCGCCGCTGCGCGCCTCGCGCAGGCGGAGGTTGACCACGCCGGCGATGGCGTCGGAGCCATATTGCGCCGCCGCGCCATCGCGGAGCACCTCGATCCGCTCAAGCGCGACCGATGGAATGGTGTTGAGATCGACCGCTGCCGACCCGCGTCCGACCGATCCGTTGGTGTTGAGCAGCGCCGAGGTATGCGCGCGGACGCCGTTGATCAGCACCAGCGTCTGGTCCGGTGAGAGGCCGCGCAGCGTGGCGGGACGGATCGAGTCGGTACCGTCGACGGCTGACGAGCGCGGGAAGTCGATGGACGGCACCACCGCCGAGAGTGCGGCACCGAGCTCGGTGGTGCCCTGGCGCTGCAGCGTGGCGTTGCTCAGCACGTCGATCGGCGACGCGCTGTCGAAACGCGAGCGGCCGGCGGTGCGGGTGCCGGTGACGACGATATCGCTCTGATCCTCACCGGATGCGGCGGCCGGGGCGGCTTGTGGGGCTTCCTGTGCCGCGGCCATCGAGGCATGGACGAGCGCAAGGCTGGATACGGCAAATGCCAGGGCGGATCGTGTTGTCATTTCTGGAACCCCTTTTTATCTCTCGAGAATCCGCGACTTGCCCAAAGGCGCGTCAGGGATCAGCGGACTCCCATAATCCTCCTATTCGATGGGATTTGATGCGAAGAAATCATTTTCGCAGCTAAAGCCGGCGCAGCGACGCGGTTGCCCCTCTCCCCGCAGGGGAGAGGGTTTTGTTCAGGCAGCCATCTTCACATCGCACATTCGGCCCTCGTCGAGGTCGAGTTCGAATACGGCGCAGGGCACCTCGGCGTCGCGGGCGCGGGAGTGGCGGGGCACGACGGCGCCGGTCGGGCGGAAGCCGAGTTTGGTCAGCACCCGGCCCGAGGCCGGGTTGTCGACGAAATGCCCGGCGCGGACATGCTTCACGCCAAGCGCGTGGCGCGCCATCTGGAGCACGGCGCGCCCGGCCTCGGTCACATAGCCGCGGCCCCAGAC